>ERZ778017.1692-NODE-1692-length-20552-cov-6.020198_pt1 | contig 20552 bp, 19 predicted proteins | sample MGYA00375747_ERZ778017 | MGnify/ENA primary metagenome ERZ778017 (study PRJEB29350, sample SAMN05509838) | bioreactor metagenome | biome: bioreactor; material: wastewater | place: South Africa: University of Cape Town | collected 2014-03-17 ...
GCGAGAGGGCTGAGGGACAGGTGGGCGACAGGCCGCAGGATGAACACGACATAGAGCCAGGTGACCAGCACGGTGGCCGCCAGTCCTCCCAGGGCACCTTCGACCGTCTTGCCAGGACTCACCGACGGGATGAGCTTGTGCCGACCGATCGCCCGGCCCACGAAATACGCGCCGATGTCCGACGCCCAGGTAAGCACCATCGGCAGGAGCAGCAATGCCGTGCCGGCGGCGGCATCCACAGTCCACCGATGGTAGCGCAGCCCGTAGGCAAAGCTGAGCGCTCCCGCCGTGTACAGTACGCCGAAGACGGTGATCGAGACTGCTGCCAGAGGTCGGCCGTCCACGCCACGCTGCCAGATGGACAGGACCACGAGCGCGATCATGATCACCGCCAGCACACTGAGCGGGACGGCGAAGAGTCCCTCGTACCACGCCTGCACTGCGAGCGGGAAGGCAGCCGCGAGCCCGATGCCGACCGCCAGTGGACGCGTACCACCAGCCTGGGCCATCCGATGGAGTTCCCACGCGGCCAGCGCCGAGACGATACCGAGGAGGCCACCCAGCGCGCCTCCCCCGATGTAGACGGCCCCGAGCACCAGTGGTATGGCGACGACCGATACCAGTACCCGCTTCGAGAGTTCTCCCACGGGCGCGCTCAGGCCGGCACGCGACCGAAACGCCGGTCGCGTCGCTGGTACTCGCGCAGCGCATCAAAGAGCTGCTGACGCCCGAACTCGGGCCAGAGGACAGGGGATATCACGAGCTCGGTGTACGCCAGTTGCCAGAGGAGAAAGTTGCTGATACGCTGCTCGCCGGATGTCCGGATGAGGAGATCCGGATCGGGGCAGCCGGCAGTGTAGAGTCGTGCTCCTATCGCATCCTCGTCGATCGCATCGGCCGACAGGCGCCCCTCGACGACGTCGCGGGCAACTCGCCTCGCCGCCTCCACCAACTCGGCACGTCCACCGTAGGAGATGAAGAGGTTGAGTACCAGTCGATCATTGTCCGCCGTGCGCTCCACCACGTGAGCCACTGCCGCCGCCGCGGTCGGGGAGAGTCGCTGGAGGTCGCCGAGAACTCGCACCCGCACTCCTCGCCCGGCAAGCTCGCTGGTCTCGCGGGCGATGTATTCCTCCAACAACTGCATGAGAGCCGACACCTCTGCCGGCGGACGCTGCCAGTTCTCCTGGGAGAACGCAAAGAGAGAGAGCACCTTCACGCCGGCCTCGATGGCACCCTCAACCACCTCACGGACGGCCTTCATCCCTGCCCGATGACCGAAGGTGCGTGGAAGGTGGCGCTCGCGCGCCCATCTCCCGTTGCCGTCCATGATGATCGCGACGTGATCGGGAGTGGTATCCACGTGCAGCGGTGCGGGTGGGGCCAGGAGCGTCGGCAGAGGCAACAGGATATTCCTAGACTTCCATGATCTCGGCTTCCTTCCCCTTCAGGAGCTCGTCGAGCCGGGCAATGAAGTCGTCATGTGCCTTCTGGAGATCCTTCTCCGCGTTCTTCTTCTCGTCCTCGGATACACCCTCCAGCTTCTTCAGCCGGTCGCGGCCATCGGCGCGCACCTGACGGATGGCGATTCGGCCGTCCTCGGCGTACTTGTGCGCCTGCTTGACGAGTTCCTTGCGTCGCTCCTCGTTGAGCGAAGGCAGGGGAACCCGGATCACGCCTCCCATGTTGGACGGTTCGAGCCCGAGGTCGGCGTCGCGGATCGCCTTCTCCACCGCCTTCGCCTGCCCCTTGTCGTAGGGCGTGACAATGATCAACCGCGGCTCCGGCGCCGCCACGCTGGCGACCTGATTGAGCTGCATCTGCTGACCGTACATCTCCACGCGAACAGAGTCCAGCATGCCTGCGGACGCCTTGCCGGCGCGCACCGTGGCGAACTCGCGGCGGGCGCCATCCAGCGCCTTCTCCATGCTCGTACGAGCGTTCTGCAATATCTGCGGAATCATGCTCACTGGACCAGGGTACCGACCCGCTCTCCGCGCAACGCGCTCGCGACGGCGCCAGGTCTATTGATGTTCAGAACCACAAGGGGGAGCTTGTTCTCCTTGCACAGCGTGATGGCCGTCTGGTCCATGACGCCCAACTCCTCCAGCATCACGTCCCGATAACTGACCTGCGGGTAGAAGACCGCATCGGGGTTCTTCTTCGGATCCGCCGAGTAAACCCCGTCCACGCTCGTCGCCTTGATGATGACGTCAGCCTTGATCTGGATCGCTCTCAGGGCGGCGGCGGTATCGGTGGAAAAGTACGGATTTCCGGTGCCCGCCGCAAAGATGACCGTGCGGCCCTTCTCGAAGTGGCGGAGTGCCCGACGACGGATATAGGGCTCCGCCACCTCCTCCATCCTTATCGCCGTCATGACGCGGGTGTCCACGCCCTGGCGCTCGAGCATATCCTGGACGGCGAGGGCATTGATCACCGTGCCCAGCATGCCCATGTAGTCGGCCGCCACGCGATCCATTCCGAGAAGTGAGATCTGGGAGCCGCGGACGATGTTGCCACCACCGATCACCAGACCCACCTCGGCGCCCATCGCCACGACGTCGCCAATCTCCCGCGCCAGTCGGCTGATGGTATCGAAGTCGAATACGTGCCCCTTCTCTCCGGCCAGCGCTTCACCGGAGAGCTTGAGGAGAATGCGACGATACGTCAACGCCGGCACGGCGCTGCTCACGCCTCACCGAGCTGGTAGCGAATGAAGCGCCTGACGTGGATGTGCTCACCGAGACGCGCCGAGGTCTCCTTGACCAGATCGCCCACGCTCTTCTTCGGCTCGCGGACCCAGGCCTGGTGCATCAGCGCCACGTCCTTGTAGTAGGCCTCGACCTTGCCCTCCACGATCTTGTCGATGAGGTTTTCGGGCTTGCCGGCAGCGCGTGCCTGCTCGCTGAAGATCGCCCTCTCCTGCTCAACCCGGTCGGAGGGCACGCTGTCCTTGTCCACGCCGAGCGGGGCGGCCGCGGCGATGTGTTCGGCGATCAGGCGTCCGAGTTCCTTGAAGTCGTCGGTACGAGCGACGAAATCAGTCTCGCAGGCCAGTTCCACCAGGACGGCGATCTTGTTGTTGTGGTGGACATAGCTGCCGATGATTCCCTCTGTGGTCTCCTTCCCGGCCCGCTTCTCCGCCTTCGCGATCCCCTTCGTGCGCAGGTAATCGATCGCCTTCTCGATGTTGCCGTCGTTTTCCTGAAGGGCTCGCTTGCAATCCATCATGCCGGCGCCAGTGCGCTGGCGCAGCTCCTGGACGTCCTTTGCCGTAAAGCTCATCGTATCGTTCCGTCGGTTCAGTTGCGTAAGAACGCCGCCGGCGGTGGGCGCCGGCGGCGTATCAAGTGTACAGTGCCCGACGGGCGGGCACTAGCCGGGGCGGCCAGGCCGCCCCGATGATCACTCGGAAGCGTCGCCGGCCGGAGTGGCGACCGGAGGCGTCGCCGGAGCGCTGGCCTCAGCCGGCGGCGTGGTCGGTGGAGTGTCGGATGGCACGCTTGCTTCCGGTGCCGGAGTGGCGCCTGAAGCTGTGCTGTCGCCAGCGGCAGCCGGTGTCGCCGCCTCGACCGCAGCGCCGGCGGGCGCTTCAGCGCCCTCGGCAACCTCACTCCCGTCCGCACCACGGCGCAGGGCAGCGATCGCCTCCGGCTTGGCACGACGGCGACGCGGACGACGACGACGCTTCTTGTCGTCACCTTCCACCTCGGCGGCGCCACGATCGGAGCTGTAGGTGTACGACTCCCCCTCCTCGGTATCCTCACGGGTGGGAGCCTCGAGACGCGCCTCGATGATGGTATCGGCGAGTGCGTGCGTGATCAGCTCCACCGACCGGATGGCGTCATCGTTGCCGGCGATCGGCACCGTGATCAGGTCAGGATCAGCGTTGGTATCGACAATGGCGACGATCGGAATGCCAAGCTTGTTGGCCTCGCTGACGGCGATCCGCTCCTTCTTGGAGTCGACCACGATCATCAGGCCGGGCAGGCGCGTGAGGTTCTTGATACCGGAGAGGTTCTTTGACAGCTTGTCGCGCTGACGGCCGAGCATCAGCCGCTCCTTCTTGGTGTAATTCGAGAAGTCGCCGCCTTCCTCGCTGCCGCTCTCCAGCTCCTTGAGCCGCCGGAGCTGCTTCTTCACGGTCTGGAAGTTGGTCATCAGACCACCCAGCCAGCGCTCCGTGATGAACATGGCGCCGCAGCGCTCGGCCTCCTCCTGCACGATCGCCGCGAGCTGGCGCTTGGTGCAGACGAAGAGCACGCTCTCACCTCGCAGGACGACCTCGCGGACCAGCTTCTGCGCCAGTTCCAGTTGACGGAGCGTCTTGTTGAGGTCGATGATGTGGATCCCATTGCGCTCGGCAAAGATGAAGCGGCGCATCTTGGGGTTCCAGCGACGGGTCTGGTGTCCGAAGTGGACTCCAGCCTTGAGCAGATCGTCGATATCGGGCTGTGACATTTATTCTTGGTACCGTGACAGAGGGTTGGATCTGCCGTATCCGTCGCCGCCCGGCGCTACCGACCATCTGGGCCGGCACCCGCGCGCGAGCTCGGGATACGTGAGTGATGTGAGACCGTTCGGTGGTGTGCTGTTCCGGAGGCGCATCGCTCTCCGGAACAGCGCGCCAGCCGACGACGGCCTAGCGCTTGGAGAACTGGAAGCGCTTGCGAGCCTTGGGACGGCCCGGCTTCTTGCGCTCCACGGCGCGTGCATCGCGCGTGAGGAGCCCGAGTTCGCGTAGCCTGCGACGCTGACCCTCGTCCAGCTTGACGAGAGCACGGGCGACTGCCAGACGGAGTGCGCCGGCCTGGCCAGAAACGCCACCGCCGGAGATGTGAGCCATGACGTCGAACTGTCCCAGTGTATCGGTGGCCTGGAAGGGCTGCTGAATAGCTGAGACCAGGGTGGGGCGTGGGAAGTAATCGCCGAGCGTGCGCCCGTTGATGTCCCACTTGCCGCTGCCCGGCTTCAGGTAGACGCGGCAGACCGCTTCCTTGCGGCGTCCGACCGTATGCGTGGTGCCATTTTCCGCCATGTTACCTGGCCTCGCTCTTCGGGAAGGTCATGACCTGGGGCTGCTGCGCGGTGTGCGGATGCTCGCTGCCAGCGTAGACGCGGAGCTTCCGGCGCAGAGTCGTACGGGCGAGAGCCGTCTTGGGAAGCATGCCGAAGACGGCCTTCTCGATGATCCTCTCGGGGTGCTTGGCCATCATCGTGGCGTAGGGCGTGAACCGCTCGTGTCCCATGTAGCCCGTGTGACGGAAGTACTGCTTCTGCTCGGCCTTGCGGCCGGTGACCTTCACCTTGGACGCATTGATGACGATGACGTGGTCACCGGTGTCCATGTGGGGCGTGAACATCGGCTTGTGCTTGCCGCGCAGGACCATTGCGATCTGCGTTGCGAGTCGACCGAGGACCATGCCCTCGGCATCGACCACGTACCACTTGTGCTCGATGTCCGCGGGAGTCGCGCTGTAGGTTTTCATGAAGTTCCAGGGGCCCAACTTCGGATGGGTCGTACGCCTCACCGGTGCGTAGTGCAACCCGGGTCTCGGCCGCCGGTCAAGGCAGTTTTGGACAGACCCGGAAGTTAAGACAAAACCTTGCGCGCTGTCAACTTGGCGGGCTCGAAATAACCAGCCGGAGCTCGCTGGCGGCCCTCCTCAGCCCAGCTCCACCACGACCGCGCCCCGGTCCACCGTGCTGCCCACCTCGGCGTTGATGCGGGTAACCCTGCCGGCGGAGGTGGTGCGGAGTTCGTTCTCCATCTTCATGGCCTCCATCACGACTATACTCTGCCCTGCCGCCACCTCGTCGCCCACGGCCACGCCGATGCGCACTATCAACCCCGGCATGGGCGCCACCAGCGGAGCCGGTCCGCCCGCCTCCGCCCTGGCCGCGCTCAGGTCGCGAATCGCCCGACGGCGCTCATCCAGGGCCTCGGCGTCGTAGCGCCAGCCGTCCACCCAGAGGGTGTACGCTCCACGCTCGCCGGTGCGCCGGGCAATCACCCGGTGCACCCTGTCACCGATCGTCACCAGACGCACCGGAGTGCCAGCGACCTCAACCAGCCGCGCTTCGGCATCTGCGCCGTCCACCACTGCCCGGCCGCCAGCCAGCTCGACTTCCACCCGCTCGGCGCTCAGATCCACGATGTACTTCAACTCTCCTCCGGTATCAGTTCGCACACGCTCTCCACGTGCGCCGTTTGCGGGAACATGTCGAAACAGCGCAGACCGGCCACCCGATACCCCGGGAGCCGCGCGACGTCACGAGCCAGCGTGGCCGGGTTGCAGCTCACGTACAGGATGGCCCGCGGTGGCTGGTCGGTGAGCGCCCCGGTCACTCGCTCATCCACTCCGCCCCGCGGCGGATTGAGGATTACGACGTCGGCCGGCAGCTGCGCGGCCAGCAGGTCCTCCACCCGGCCGGTGAGTACCTGCGATGGTGCAGGGAGCCGGCTGCCCGCCCAGGCGCTGGCCTCGGGATCCATCTCTATAGCCGTGACCTGCACCCCTGAGGCTGCCAGCGCGACCCCATGATCGCCCGCCCCGGCGTAGGCATCCACCACCGTAGCGGGCTCATGGCTGAGCACGCGACCGCGCAGATACTCATCCACCTCGCCCGCCATCGCCGGGTTCACCTGGGCGAAGCTGGCGCCGGGCTCGGCAGAGTCGCGACGGTCATGCAGCAGCCTGCGCGGCGAGTTCTCCGGCGTCCACCAGAGTGCGGCGAGCGACGGTACGGAGTCGAAGAATCGCTTGGCCCCTGGCCACTTGCGACCACCCTCGAGCACGAACGACGCACCGCTATCGAGCAGGCGTACTGCCCCGCGTAACGAGGGCACGGCGGGGAACAGTGGGGCCTGGACGAGTATCTCGCGCCAGATCTCAACGACCCGGAGGTCGGTGATTGGGCAATCGGCGAGCGGGAAGACCCGGCCCGGCGCGTCGTATGGATGCAGGCCTGCCACCCATCCCTGTGGCCGGCGGCGGAGCGCCAGCGTCAGCTTGCGCCGGTAGCGCCACTGCAGCGGCGCCGGCACTATCTCGGGTGGGGCAGTCTCGCGACGGCCGATGCGACTCATCGCATCGGCCACCAGGCGCGACTTGGCCAGGAGCTGCGCATCATAGTCCAGGTGCTGGAGTTGACAGCCTCCACAGTTGTCCTCGACGTAGTGAGGACAGGGGGGCTCGACGCGAGACAGGGATGGTTGGTCGAGCGAGAGCATGTGGCCGCGGGCAAGGCGACCGTGAAGCGTATACTCGATCTCGGCGATGTCGCCGGGAGCGGTGCGCGGCACGAATACAACCAGGCCATCGGTCCTCGCGACGCCATCGCCTCTGGCGGCTATGGAGTCGATCTCGACACGCGCGCGCTCGGCCATCAGCGACGCAGTCCTGCCAATCGAGCTGCGCGCGCCCACTCGCTGGGTGCTGAGGCATCGTTGGCGACAGCGGGCGAGGCTGCATCACTGCGAATGGCGACTGCAGGCCGCACGCGCTCGGCGTCGGCCAGCAGTGCTGCGGCTATGGCGGCGATGCGCACCCCTTCCGCCGGAGGCGGAGCCTGGGTGAGAGCCTCGAGGTTCCGTTCCAGCCACTGGATCGAGATGTCGCCCGAGCGATAGTCGGGATTCTCCATGACACGCAGGTGGAAGTCACGCGAGGTGTCCACTCCCTCGATCGTGAGTTCCAGAAGGGCACGGTGCATCCGTGCGATTGCCTGCTCCCGAGTGCGCGCGTGAACGATCAACTTCGCGAGCATCGGATCGTAGAACAGCCCAACCTCGCTTCCAGTCTCGATGCCACCGTCCCATCGCACGCCGGGACCGCTGGGAAGATGGAGGTAGGTGACCCGGCCGGTGCTGGGCAGGAAGCCATTGGCCGGGTCCTCGCTCGTGATACGACACTCTATGGCCCAGCCATTCGGGGTGAGCTGATCCTGAGAGAACGGCAGACGCTCACCGGCGGCAATACGGATCTGCCACTGCACCAGGTCCACCCCCATCACCAGCTCGGTGACCGGGTGCTCCACCTGGATTCGCGTGTTCATCTCCAGGAAATAGAAGTTGCCGTCGCGGTCGAGCAGGAACTCGCAGGTTCCGGCGTTCACGTAGCCGGCAGCTCGCGCCGCGGCGACGGCCGTCTCACCCATGCGCGCTCTCAGTTCAGGACCCACCGCTACGCTGGGCGCTTCCTCGATCATCTTCTGGTGACGGCGCTGTATGGAGCACTCCCGCTCACCAAGGTGAAGGACGGTACCGTGCTGATCGGCCAGGAGCTGGATCTCGACGTGTCGCGGTCCCTCGATGTACTTCTCTACGTAGACCGCATCATCCCCGAACGCGTTGCGAGCCTCACGCCTGGCGGAATCCAGGGCGTCGGCCATCTCGGCGGCCTCGCGGACCACTCGCATTCCCTTGCCGCCGCCTCCGGCAGCAGCCTTGAGCAGCACCGGGTAGCCGAAGCGATCGGCTATCGAGCGCGCCTCGTCGGCGTCGGTGAGCGCCTCCTGGGTGCCCGGAACCACGGGCACCCCAGCGTCCAACGCGAGCTGTCGCGCGGCAGTCTTGCTGCCCATGGCCGCAATTGCACTGGCCGGTGGTCCGATGAACACGAGGCCGGCATCCGTGACGGCCTGGGCAAACCACTCCCGCTCGGCCAGGAAGCCGTAACCGGGATGGATGGCCTGCGCACCCAGACGGAGGGCGACCTCGATCAGGCGATCCCCCAGCAGGTAGCTCTCCGCCGACGGAGCGGGGCCGATGCACACCGCTTCGTCAGCCTCGCGCACATGCGGCGCCGCGGCGTCGGCCTCGGAATAGACGGCGACCGAGCGCACGCCCAGCTCGCGGCAGGCGCGCACGATGCGGAGGGCAATCTCGCCTCGATTGGCGATAAGAATCTTGTCAAACATCTCCAACTCCGTGGGATGCGACCAGTACGATATGAGGCATGCGCCGTCAGAGAGGGATATTGCCGTGCTTGCGCGGAGGGTTCTGATCGCGCTTGCCCTGCAGCGTATCCAGCGCATCAATAAGCCGGGGACGGGTGTCGGACGGATCGATAATGTCGTCCAGGTAGCCGCGCCCCGCGGCGATGTATGGATGGGCAAACTTCAACCTGTACTCCTCGATCCGAGCGTCGGTCGCCGCCACCGGGTCATCCGACTCGGCGATCTCTTTCCGATACAGGATCTCGACCGCTCCCTTGGGCCCCATGACGGCGATCTCCGCGCTTGGCCAGGCGACGTTGTAGTCGCCGCGGATGTGCTTGGAGCTCATCACGTCGTATGCGCCGCCATACGCCTTGCGAGTGATCACGGTGAGCTTGGGTACCGTGGCCTCGGCGTACGCGAAGAGCAGCTTCGCTCCATGCTTGATGATCCCGCCATGCTCCTGCGCGACCCCTGGCAGGAAGCCCGGCACATCCTCGAAGGTGACGAGCGGGATGTTGAAGGCATCGCAGAAGCGGATGAAGCGAGCTGCCTTCACCGATGCATTGATGTCCAGCACTCCGGCCAGGACAGCCGGCTGGTTGGCCACGATGCCGACACTGTAGCCGCCCAGGTGCGCGAAACCACACAGAATGTTCCCGCCGAAATCGGGCTGTACTTCGTAGAGTTCCCCGTCGTCGACCACCAGCCGCAGGACATCGCGCATGTCGTAGGGCTTGTTCGGATTCTCGGGCACGACGTCGCGCAGCGAGTCGTCGCGCCGGTCGCGAGGGTCGGTACCGGCACCTCGTGGCGGCGAGTCAATGTTGTTGGACGGTACGTAGCGGAACAGATCCCGGATGGCCTGCAGACAGCCCAGTTCGGAGTCGTGGGTGAAGTGGGAGACGCCGGAAACCGATGCGTGGGTATCCGCTCCGCCCAACTGCTCCATCGTCACGTCCTCGTGGGTCACCGTCTTCACCACGTTGGGGCCGGTGACGAACATGTAGCTCGTGCCGCGAACCATGTAGGTGAAGTCGGTTATCGCTGGAGAGTACACCGCGCCACCCGCACACGGGCCCAGGATGGCCGAGATCTGCGGCACGACGCCGGAGGCCATGACGTTCCGCAGGAAGATGTCCGCGTAGCCGCCCAGCGAGACCACTCCCTCCTGGATCCGGGCGCCACCGGAGTCGTTCAGCCCGATGACGGGCGCGCCATTGCGCACCGCCAGATCCATCACCTTGCAGATCTTGGCGGCGAACGACTCGGAGAGCGAGCCGCCGTAGACGGTGAAGTCCTGGGAGAATACGTAGACTATGCGTCCCTCTATACGCCCGTAGCCCGTCACCACCCCGTCGCCATAGATGGGAGCCTGTCCCTCTTCCAGACTCCGGCTGACAACGAAGCGGTCGATCTCGACGAAGGAACCCTCGTCGAGCAGGATGTCGAGGCGCTCGCGAGCGGAGAGCTTCCCCTTTTCGTGCTGTGCCTTGAGGCGTGCGGCGCCGCCGCCCAGCTCCGCCTCGGCGCGACGGCGCTCGAGGAGCGCCAGTTTCTCGGTCATGGACATGGGCGGGAAGCTATATGGCGCCGGCGTACGATGGGAGCCCGGGCTGCAGTGGCATTTCTGTGAGAGTGCACTTTCGCGACGCGTGAAGCCGCACAGCAACACCGCCCGGTCAACGTAAAATCGACGGGCAGTGCTGAGTTCAGAGGGCAGTTACGCTCGGTCTGAAGCGAGTTACACATTCTCGCGACCTGCGAGTAGCTGGTGCATGGAGTGGAGGTTGTGATCACCACCGATGGCCAGCGAGAGTACTTCAGACGGCAGGCGACGAAGTGGATACGCTGCTGACGACCATCCAGGAACCTGATGTCGCTCTGGCCGAGGTCGAACTGAGCGAACTCGCCGGCTACCCGCCAGAGCGGACCATCAGGTCCGAGGGGAGCTTCTCCTTCTCTCGGTGGTAGATGCGGTAGAAGGTGCTCTCCCTGAGCACCCGGCCTTCCTCGACTGGGAACTCACCTCCGTTCGCACGACCGGCGCTGGGGCGGACAGCGTGCACTACCTCGGGCCCGTTCCAGCAGAGTACGTGGCCTCTGCGGAAGTCTGGTCGACCATGTCTCAGGCGCCATTCACCGTCCGGGACGACACAGTCATCGTCGGCTTCGCTGGCGTCAACCAACCGCTTGTCTTGGGTCCGGATGAGTCGGTGATCGACACCGTAAACCCGGCGGCGGTACGACGGCGCGGCGTGCCCCCAGAGCAGCACGGCGACCTCTTTCTGCCGCCGGTTACGTCTCGCTGATGTCGCCCGATAGGCAGACGGCGTGCGGCGATGCAGTGGTGTCGCACCGAGCGGTGTCGTTAGCCGCATACGACAGAGTCGCCAGTCGAACAAAGAAGGTCCTCGGTGTACGCTTGGAGGTGACAGTGGCACTGACGCCCCCGCTATCGTATACAGACAAGGCGACAGAAACAAGAATAAGCCTGGATGCCGCTGGGCCGTTCACATACCTTTCACAGACAAGACGACGGCTCACTCATATTGGCAGAGAGGGTTCCGGCCATGCTATGCCCGTGGCAGCAACCGCAGATGAGGGACGGCTACACCCACGCAGGCGAGCGCGCCCGAAGGGTGGGCCGCGGAAGCGCTCCGATTCCACTCCGACCGGGGGGGGGCGGCGGCATGAGCCACCCAGAGCGAGTGTTGGTGACCTGGCTGCCGCCGGACGAGGACCGATGGTTGCGACGGGTAGTTCCGGGCGCCGAAGTCATCCGGTGCCAGAACCAGCAGATGATCATCGACCTGGCGGATCGGGCCGATGTGCTGATTCTCGACCCGCTGCTGGCCCGGAGCTGGTTGCATGACGATGGCAGCCGCCGAGTGCTCGGCGGCACTCCGGTAATCCTGCGAGGTGCGCTCGACGAGGCCTTCGTGCGGTTGGTCAGTGAGTGTTCGCGGAGCCTTTCACACTGCTTCGTCTCCCTACGGCAGTTCGACGACCTGGCCTCCGACCTGAAGCACGTGCTGGATCATGGAGGCGCGGCTGACCCGGCACTGCTTCTCGTCGATATGGTAGTTCCCCTTGTTCCGACCGAGGCCCAGCTACCACTGGTCGGGGCCGCAGTACTGGGCCGCCGCCGCACCAGGCTGCCGGCTTTCGCAAGGTGCTGCTCCCTCTCCCCACGTGCGCTCGAATACAGGTTGGAGCGTTACTCACTGCCGCACGCCGGCAAGCTCCTCGGCTGGAGCCTCTCGCTTCACGCTCTGTGGCGCCATGAAGTGCTCGACTGGCCGCTGAAGCGCTGCGCAACGACTGCGGCGTTCTCGGAGAGCGGTTCGTTGTCGGCGTACATCGGTCGCCATGTGCAGCACCGCCCCCATGCCATGCGCGAGTCGGGCGGCTTCGGGCAACTCCTGGCCCGCTGGGGCGCACTCTTCGAGTGCAGACTCGAGTGCCCGCCGCGACCACCGGTTACGGCACCATGAATGCTCGCACGGCGGGATAGTCATCTTCCGTGTCGATCACGAAGACCCGCCCTCCCCCAGTCGCCATGCCACTGGGCGTGAAGGGAAGGAGAAAGCTACTCATGTAGACGCCGTCTTCGAGGGCGTAGCGATCCACCAGACGGTCCCGGAATTTCGAGCGACCACCGAAGGCGACCAGGAGCTCCGCTTCATCCACCGCAGCCGCGTGGGCTGCCCTCACCAATCCTTTCTGGAAGCGGATGAAGGTACCGCCAGCGCCCGTCTCGCGCGTGAGGGCGGGGAATGGCACCGGCTCCACATAATCACGCGCATAGAGCGGCAGACTGTCCTGCTGTCGGTAGAGCGCGAAGCCCGGTCCGTACTTGAGGGCGAGCACACAGTCGCCGCGCGGCCCTGCCGCGAGAAGGCTCTGGGTGGCCAGCTGGTGTAGCTCGCGAGCATCTGGCCACGGCAATGGTACTTCCAGCACAACCACCGAATCGGCGAGCCAGATCAGGGGGGGCTGACCACCAGAGCGAGAAGACAACGTGAGCAACCTGTCGTCAGCCGTGACACAGGCGTCTCTCGGGGCAGACAGGACGCGCCAACGCACCATACGCCTGGTGCTGCCAGTGGAGGGCTCGAGATAGGTGAGACGGAGATTCTGCCAGTCGAGCGCGAGGAAGTCGCCGCCAGGCGTGCGCGCGACTGTGACGAACGCACTGTATTCGTCTGGCCCCTTCCCCCGCCGACCTACCTGCCACTGGACCTCGCCGGTGGAAGCCGAGTAGGCGGTGAAGCGTCCGTCCATCCCGTCATACACGACGACGCGCTCCGGGTCGGCCGCCAGCGACATCGGCAGCGTGACCAACGAGTCGTCACGCGACCCTCCATGCGCCCAGAGCGGCGCCAACTCGCCACCGCGAATCAGGCGTGCCCCTTCCCCTATGGGCTCATCCTGCCTAGTCTCCCGGGAGCGCTGGGAGTCGGCGTTTACAGCGATGTCGTCGGTAGCACCGGATGATGGCAGTGGCATCGCGACATCATCCATCGGAATCTCCGCGCCTTCGACCTGTGATGTTGGCTGAGGGATCGGAACAGAGTCCCGTGGCTGCGCATCCGGATCGGCCGGCGAACATGCGCATGCCAACAGGCAGGCCGTGCAGATCGCTCCTCGAAGGAGGGAAGTCGTCATCTCGCGATTTCGCTGAAGGTGTTCCCAACGCTCAGTTGAGCGCTCCGGTTCATGACCGCGGCAAGATGCCCGATCACCTGCACCAGGTGGTCCTGGAGGCGGGCAACCTCCGGCACCGCTGCTATGAGCACGATCTCATCGTTCGCTCCTACCCCCACGACCAGTGGTGACGTTCGGCGGTAGGAGCTGGCGAGGCGACGCGAGAAGTCCCCTGAGGCAATGCTGGCACGGCCAAGTCGCGTCAACCGCACCAGGTCAGTCACCTCTGGAGAAGCAGTCAACTGGTCGAGAAAAACGACCGTGTCCACACTGTCTCCACTCTGCGAGAGGTGACGAGCCAGTCGGGTCAGCGGCGTGAGCCACGCTTCACAGTCCGAAGAACCGAGGACAAGCATCACGCGAAGCGAAGCCGCAGGACGGCTGACCGCAAGCTGGGACGCTCCGACCTCACCGAGGATACTGCGGCTGGCTGATGTGATCGAGCTGGTTCGTCGCTCGACCACCGTGACAGCGACGAAACCCAGCGCCACCATCCCGACGATGATCACCTTCGACAGTCCGGTCAATACAGACCTCGCACGATCGTGGTGGAAGTGGCCGGTGCTACGACTGGCTCTGCTATGAAGCAGGCCGTGCATGCCGACCGCATGGTACGCCGGACCCATCGCCGGGACATCTCGAACTGGAGGCGCCGAACTATCAGGTTTGACTCGGATCCCCCATCAGAGGAATCTCGGGATACCAGCAGTCACCGTCAATACACACCGGATCAGGCGGGATCCACCAGCCGCAGTCGTCAATCTTGGTTGGGCAGCTCGGGCCGTCATAGGCCATCGCTGGTTGCGTGTCGAATGACAGCGCGGCAAGAAAACCGCCTGCTGTGAGTGCCAGTACGACGGTGGTGAGACGCTTCATCATTCCATTCTCCTGAAAGGTGGGTACACGCCGTGGACTCTCCCGCTTTTCCATATTCAGCCTGGCGCTGCCATGATCGGTGCCAACAACCATTCCAGCTAGTAATCGGTGCACTGCACAGAGTTGATAGGTTCCGCCCTGGGCGCCGCTGCGCTGCTCTCATACAGTGAATGTGTGGCCTCGCTCGCTTACCGAACAGTGTCATCTGGCGCAATCCCGTGCCGTTCGCCGCATACAACTGAACCGCGCCGGGTATTCAGGAGACTTGTTTAGTTGGTGCTTCAGGGTTTGGTGTGGGTACGGTAGGTTACCGTCCAGCACAATCATCCGGCGGGGAGTTGTGGAGGACAGGGATCTCTATCAGGCGATCCTCGGCTCAGAGAGCCGTGGACGGTCGAGCGGCCCGATACGGGCCTTGTTCGGCCGCTTTTGACCGACGAATGTGCCGTCGGCTTCGGCCAATTGACCGAAGCCGACGGAATCAGGCACTGATAATCGGCCTTTCCAGCAACCTCCTAAGGACTGAGGCGCCTGAATGGTGGGGATCCGACCCATGATTTTGCACGGCGCACGGCGAACGCCTGAGCGTGCGGTAGGACAGGTCGACGAGGCAAGGCAAGCGCGTGGCAGAGCGGTCAGTTGATCCACGAGCACCGCAACTCCTTTTGGGGAAGGCGCAACTTCGCGGCGCGTGAGACCAGGACGCAACACCGCCCGGTCAACGTGAAGTCGACCAGGCGGTGTTGAGTTCAGGCTGCGATTACGCTCAGAGCGTCTCCGCCTCGCTGGCAGTAGGCTGCTCCGGAACTTCCGGTGAGGCTGCCTCTTCATCTGCTGGCGCAGTATCCACTTCCGACTCATCGTCGGCTGCCGGTGCGTCAGCTTCGGCCTTCGGAGCGTCAGCCTCAGCCTTCGGAGCGTCAGCTTCGGCCTTCGGCGCGGCGACATCATCCTCGCCGTCCATGTCGTCCGACGGGTGCACCGTGGGCGGGGTCTCCGGCCGCGGCGGCTGCTCTTCCGGGATGCTCGTGACCGTGAGGACAATGCGGCGGTGGATCGGATCCACCTCGAGCACGCGCATGTCGAGGTTCATCCCCTCGTACACGACATCGGCCGGGCTCGCCACCTGCCCACCCTGGGCGAGCTGGCTGACCGGGACGAAGCCCTCGATGTCGTTGCCCATGTCGACCACGACACCCTTGTCCATCAGTCGCACGACCGATCCGCGCAGCTCGGTGCCCACCGGGAGGGTCTCCCCGATGTGCAGCCACGGATCCTCGTCGGCCTGCTTGAGGCCGAGTGAGATGCGCTTGTTGTCGGCGTCGATGTTGAGGATCACGACGTCGACCGTGTCACCCTTCTTCACGACTTCCGACGGGTGCTGGACGCGCTTGGTCCAGGACATGTCGGAGATATGGATGAGTCCGTCGATGCCCGGCTCGATCTCCACGAAGGCGCCGAAGCTGGTGAGGTTGCGAACCTTGCCGGAGATGCGGGTGCCCACCGGGTACTTCACCGGCAGGACCATCCACGGATCCTGTTCCGTCTGCTTCATGCCGAGGGAGATCTTCTCCTCTTCCTGATCCACCTTCAGCACCACTGCCTCGATCGCCTCACCGATGGAGACGAGCTTGGACGGATGGCGGACGTTGCGCGTCCAGCTCATCTCGCTGATGTGGACGAGGCCCTCGATGCCCGGCTCGAGCTCGATGAAGGCGCCATAGTTGGTGATCGAGACCACCTTGCCGGTGACACGCGTACCGACCGGGTACTTCTCGGCCACGTCCTTCCACGGATAGGCCTGGAGCTGCTTGAGGCCGAGCGAGATGCGCTCGCGCTCCCAATCGATGTCCAGGACCTTGATCTCCAGCTCCTGACCGATCTGGACCATCTCCGACGGGTGGGAGATGCGTCCCCACGACATGTCGGTGATGTGAAGCAGGCCGTCGACACCGCCCAGATCGATGAAGGCACCGAAGTCGGTGATGTTCTTGACGACGCCCTTCCGCACCTGGTCCTTCTGGAGCTCCTTCATGAGCTTCTCACGCTTGCCGGCGCGCTCGGCCTCGAGGATCACTCGACGCGAGACGACGATATTACGGCGGCGCTTGTTGAGCTTGATGATCTTGAACTCGTACTTCTGGCCAAGCAGTTCGTCGATGTTGGGAACCCGACGGAGGGCGATCTGGGAGCCCGGGAGGAATGCGTCAACGCCCATGAGGTCGACGACGACACCGCCCTTGATCTTCTTGACGAGCGTGCCCTCGACGGGCTCGTCGTTCTCATAGGCGAGACGGATCTTCTCCCAGACCCGCATGAAGTCGGCCTTCTTCTTGGAGAGGACGACCGAGCCTTCCTGGTCCTCGAGATGCTCGAGGAGTACCTCGACCTCGTCCCCTTCCTTGAGGTCGGGCATGTCCTTGAACTCCTCCATCGGGATCGTCCCTTCGGACTTGAACCCGATATCGAGCACGACGAGGTTGTCGCGGATCTCCATGACCGTGGCCTTGACGATCTCTCCTTCTTCAATGGAGGCCATCGTGCCCTGGTACATCTCGATCATCGCCTCGAACTCTTCGGACGAGTACTCGTCCTCCTCGTAGAGTTCGGGGCGGCGGTTGGCAAGCGGACGCAACTGCGACTTCTGCAGGTCGCGCTTCTCGCGCGGCGTCAGGGGCGTGCCGGTTGTGGGGGTTTCCTGTTCGAGCTCGGCCATACAGAAGGGGATCTCCTGGAAACGCGGAGGTTTAGGCTCGCCGCGACGAGTCTGGGGTTTGGCGCCCTGATCCGCGAATTTCGCGGGTCGGGACGCAGGACTCCCGCGACAGTCCACGGGAGCCTGGAATAATAGAACAATGAAGCGACAGCGTCAACATCAGGAACTCTCAGGGACCCCCCTGCACGGCACGGGCCAGCGCCACGATACGCTCCACCTGCTCGCGCTGTGTGAGGTAGGTGCTATCGATGAGCACCGCGTCCACCGCTTTCACCGTCTGGGTGGAGTCCATCACGTCCCGACGCACGAGCTGTTCCGTCTCGGCGGCGATCTCCGCGTCACTGGGAGCCCGCTCGAGCCTCTGTACAAGGCGACGCCGCGCTCGCTCCCACGGGTCGGCCACGAGGAAGATCTTGAGGGTAGCGTCGGGAAAGACAGCGGTGCCAATGTCGCGACCATCGACAACCAGATCATGGTGCTTCGCCAGTTCCCGCAGTTGAGCGTCCACCCACTGCCGCACGCCCGGCATGCGCGCCACTCTGGAGACGGCGGCAGTCACTGCCTCGCCACGCAACTCCTCCTCGGCCTCCTCGCCGTCCAGAAGGCAACGAAAGGTGGTACCGCTCGGCGCTATGGTGCACGTCCGGTTGGCCGCTTCGAGGACCGAATCCTCACTCCAGTCATCCGCCGGGCCGTTGCGGCGCAACCTGGCGGCGGTAGCAGCACGATAGAGCGCTCCGGAGTCGGCGTGGAGCAGTCCCAGTTCGCGAGCCACCCACTGCGCTGTCGACGATTTTCCGGATGCCGCGGGTCCGTCGATTGCCACTACCAGCCGATGGCCGCTCAAGAGACCACCCTGGCAAGGTCGCTCCAGAACGACGGGTAGGAGACAGCTACGCAGTCGCGATCATCGATCTCGACAGCGCTTCCAGGGAGGGCTCCGAGCACCCCGAAGGCCATCGCCAGCCGATGATCGCCGTGGGTGCTGATCCGGCCGACGAGCGGGCTCGTGCCGCCCCGCACGCGCAGCCCATCGGGAAGTTCCTCCGCATCCACGCCCAATCGGCGCAGGTTGGTGACGACGGCAGCTATACGGTCGCTCTCCTTGACACGCAGTTCCGCGGCACCGCGGATCTCCGTCACTCCGGTGGCCCTGGCGGCCAGGCAGGCGACGAGCGGTAGTTCGTCGATCATGGAAGGAACTTCTTCCTCCTTCACCACAGTGCCGCTGAGCGTCCCCGGGGCGACGTCGATACTGCCGACCAGTTCCCCGCCCTCCTCGGCTGCCTCGATCCGAACCTTCGCTCCCATCCGCTCGAGCAGTCGGAAGAAGCCAGCACGCGTGGGGTTCAGACAGACCCCTGTCAGCCGCAGGGTGCCAGAGTCGGCGAGCGCCGCCAACGCCGCCAGAAAGGCGGCCGAGGACGGATCGCCAGGCACGCGAGTGTCGAATGGTGCCAACTCATCGACCGGTAGCACCTCGGCTCCGTCCCCGTGGAAGCGCACCGGAACGCCGCGGGCGGCCAGCATCCGTTCGGTGTGGTCCCTTGACGGTGCCGGCTCACGGACACGCGAGGAGATGCCCGCCATGACGGCGGCGAGAAGGACGGCGCTCTTGATCTGTGCGCTCGCCGCCTCGCTCACGTAGTCGATCTGATGTAGAGGGGCGCCGACCACATCCATGGGAAGGCCGCCGCCAGGCGGGAGAAGCACCGCTGCGCCCATCTTCCGCAGCGGAACGGCAACTCGACCCATGGGCCGACTGCTCAGGCTCCTGTCTCCCTCGAACCGGGCAGTGACGCCAGCTCCAGCTACCACGCCGGCCATCAAGCGGGCGGTGGTGCCGCTGTTTCCACAGTCCAGAACCGCCTCCGGAGACTTCAGCCCGCGCAAGCCGACACCACGCACCACCATGTCACTGCTCAGGCTCGGGACGGCTACACCGAGAGCCCGAAGGACGCCGGCGGTGGAACCGATGTCCGCTGATTGCAGGATGTTCGTGACACGCGATGGGCCCCGCGCGACCGCCGACAGGATGAGTGCGCGGTGGGAGATGCTCTTGTCACCAGGCACTGCAACCTCACCATCGACCCTCACGAAACTCTCCAGGCAGGTCTGGAATCGGGCAGTGGGACCTCGTCGGGCGGTGTGGAGGCGGAACGGACAGAGCGGCGACAGCGCTGGCGGGCACTGGCCGCCGCTCGACTCTGGGCGGTCGTCATGAAGCCAAAGATACAGCATTCAGCGGCGCGGCGGAGTCCCTGATTGGCAGCCGAGGAACCTCTGCCGGCGCGAGGACCTGGCGAGACCTCATTCCGGCTCAGCCTGGATGGCATACTCCAGTCTGCAGCGGACTGTGAGCACAGGAGCGGGCCAGGCTGGGGAGGAAATGTGTGTGCGGAACTCGAGGAACGCACAATCTGTCTCATATGCAGGCCTTCATAGTCTTGTCCCGCAATGTGTTAGCGCGGCTTGCCCAACTTGCTTCCGACTATTGACAGTGCAGGACCGGGCGGTTAACCTGAGCACCGAACATCAACCGAAACCGCGATCCATGGGGCGAGTCAGGCTTGGCCGATCAGCGAACAGAACGGGGTGGCGAGGTGAAAGCAGAAGGGTCACCCAGTGTGGTGGACAGGGTGCGGCGGCCACCATTCCCAGCCGACCTGCCTGCTTCACCGCGGACACCGTCTGGCGCCGTGAGCGCTCGAATCGTACGTCGAGGCGCCAGCGCCTCGGCTCGCAACTCTCCGAAGCAATCCCGGGGAACTGGTAACCACTCCGCTGGTGTCGCTGCCCGAACAGCGGAGGCGGGTACGCGGGCCGGCCGGAAATCGGGAGCGACTGCGCTCCCCGGCCTCGCGGCGAGGAGGGGCGAGACCGACGGCGGCGAGCGTCAACTGACCGACACCGCATCCAGGTCGTCAGCGCGGCAGAGGTCGAGATCGACGACGACAGCCGGCCTGGAGCCGACGGCCAGGCCGAAGGCGGCGTCCAGGCCGAAGGCGGCGTCCAGGCCGAAGACGGCAGCCAGGCCGAAGACGGCAGCCAGGTCGAAGACAGCAGCCAGGTCGAAGACAGCAGCCAGGCCGAAGACGGCAGCCAGGCCGAAGACGGCAGCCAGGCCGAAAACAGCAGCCAGGCCGAAGACGGCCGCCAGGCCGAAGACGGCAGCCAGGCCGAAGACGGCAGCCAGGCCGAAGACGACAGCCAGGTCGAAGACGGCAGTCACGCCGAAGTCAGCAGCCACGCGAGCTGCGAAGCCGGTAGCCAGGCCGAAGGCGAAGACGGCAGCCACGCGAACTGCGAA
>ERZ778017.1693-NODE-1693-length-20545-cov-4.877111_pt1 | contig 20545 bp, 10 predicted proteins | sample MGYA00375747_ERZ778017 | MGnify/ENA primary metagenome ERZ778017 (study PRJEB29350, sample SAMN05509838) | bioreactor metagenome | biome: bioreactor; material: wastewater | place: South Africa: University of Cape Town | collected 2014-03-17 ...
TTGCTTTTGAATCCTTGGCTCCTTTGCTTCTCTCATGTCAGTTAATTCCTTGAGGGGATTGTTTCTTTCTTTCATAGTACCGTTTGAGGCGTACGACAAACATCACTGCAATAATATACGACTTTAGCGACTTTTTAGGTGTCGATTTGTACTGTGAGTTTCCATTAATAAGTGCCATTGTGTCGTCCTCACTTGTACTTGTATTCTGTGGTAACCCAAAAATCAATCTTGTAGTGTTGAGGTCGTTGTAATTAATGCCAGTAAAAGATTTTGACACCGGTCGTGGTTGTAGCTGTAGATAATTTTTGATGCTTATCAACTGGTCAATGCGTTCTTCATTGGCCTTATTTTTCAATTTCAACTCGATCATCTTGTTTATTGATTTCGTCCTGAATTGATCATACTCATCATTGAACTTCTTCAATTGGTGATTTTCCTGCTCCAATTGTCGAATTCGATCAATGTATTCCTGCTGTTTCCGTGCATATTCATCAAGCTGACGTTGTTGATGCTGTAGCCTTGTTTGCTGTTTATTAAGCTGTTGAATAAAATCCGTATGTTTGATCTGAAACTCCTCAATCAACTCAATTCGTTCTTGGTCTTTCTGTGCCAACTGCTTGTTTAATTGTGCAATCTGCTCATTTTCATCATATCGACCTAGCCCAGGTAAGTCCTCTAACGGGTCGCTGAAATCGTCTAAATCGTGCAAATCCAGCACAACAGTATCATCATTCCTCACCACTTCGGGCGCTCGTGACGGATAGTCGTAATGTTTGGTTTTGATCTCATGCAACTGGTGTTTGAAATGATTTATATACTTATCAGGAACGGGCTCTCGCGGCCTCTGTATAACTTGATTCAACCGTTCACGAAGCTGTTGGTGCTTTGTATGTATCCTCACCACGGTATCATCCATTTTTGACCAACTTTGCTGCCGTGGTTGCTAGCACAAAATCACAAAACTGGGGTTTCAACGAGTCCCAAAGGTATTAGCCCCAGAAAAATCGGTATTCGACCTAATATAACCGTAATACACGTTATTACACTGTGAAAAACACGCTTATCAGAAAAGTTAGGCGTACTTGGTGGTAAATAAATCAAATGGTAAATATTGTATACTCTACCTCATTGTGAAAAATAAACTATACAAAATCCAAACATTCTTTATTAGCACGAATACATCATCAGAATGGCACCGCTAGTGAGAAAGCAGCCATTCATCAACAAGATTAAGACGTGGCCATTTGATTTGTTGCTTTGGATCAATGAATTGCGCTTGTCAATCGAATGGGATGAGTATGCTATCAGTTTGGCCCTACCACTAGGTATATGTTTATGTGTGGTGGAATTTATTCTCCAAAGCATATTGAATTACTACGAAAGTATCAGCTCCAAATCCAATAACGTGTTGTTCAACTCCGATTATGTCCAGTACGAGCAATTGAAGTCCAACTTATACAATGGTAATTTGACGTATTCTAATCCTACCAATAGTTACATCTGGGTGTTGAAAGTAATTAACAACGGGTTATTGGTGGCGTCTGTCATCCAATCGTTTGTATTGTTCACAAAATATCGAGAATATGGCCTTTTATACCTCAAGAAAAACGATCTCCAAACTCCATCTATTTTCAAACGGTCCTTGAAAGTTGGATCACTGATAATTTCACGAATAATGTCTGTTTTCACCGACGACGTGTTAATGGCAGAAAACTCCTACGATGATGAAGTGTGGATCTTGAAACTGTGGAACCCTCTGAAGTTTTCCTTGTACTTGTTTGTAGGGTTCAATCCCATTAACATGGGGATTATCAATACTTCCACCATCACCTTGCACTTGATCTTTGTGATAATCGTCATTTCAGGACAATTCTACTTCTTTGTGTACAAGTTCTTGAATTTGTTGAGCGATAAACAGATTTTGAACCAAGAGTTGTTAAAGGAATATACCAACAAGTTTGTTAAACCGTTGACTAAATTGAAAAAAGACGTTCAAATCGACAGCACTCAAGGACCGTATGACTCCACCGTGTTGGTGAATGCCAGACCGTATGTTTTCAACAAACTGAAAGTGTTTAGAACTCATGATTTACAAGGTAATGAAATCCAAGAGTACGTCAAGGAAAACGACGACGATGACGACGAATTTCAATCGTTCGAAGAATACACTAGCGACAACATTAGACCACAAGGAAGAAACACTTCGTTTAGGCGGTTTGATAACTCGTTCAACAATACATTTGACTCAAGAAATAGATCACAGACTTCTATATTCCAAGACAGAAGTTTCCCATCGTTTGCAAGAAACAGCTTGTATTTTGATGAAGTTTCAGAAGAAGATTCAGATTCTGACAATTGGTACATCTCGTCTACGCCATACAAAAAACGGTACAATCCTTTACCAACTTCACGGTCCCGTTCTCCGTTCAAATCACCTACCCTCAAACCACATACAATCTTCAACACAAATCGAACATCTCCTCATCGACAAAGAATACCAACTCTAAATACAACCCCGTTACTACATCGGTCACCCAGTAGATCACCACAAAGATCACGACCAAGATCACCCAGCAGAACTCCTAGTCCAGTACGATCACCAGCCAGAAGTATCGGCCGCAGTTCTCTTGCTAGTTCCAGAGAACAGACTCCAAACAGATCGTACATGAGATCACCATCGCCAAACAAACATCTTCCCACCCAGTCTCCGAGACCCTGGAGGTAAGGAGAATACAACGGTTTTACGGTTAGTTTTATGGAAATCTAATATACATTTATTAAGTACTTCATCTACACTTCATGATTCATCAACCTCGACTCCAAACCTCACAATTCGTGAAATCCAAATAGCCATCTCGACACTGTCCCAAGTAATGACATTTTCGCATTAGATTTCTTCTTCTCTTCTTCTGCTTTCAATTCACCTTCTGACTTCAAAAACAATTTCGACCCGTCCTTTATATCGAGTTTAGTGACAATGGAATTGTTTGTGTTCAATTGCGCCGACGACTTTTCTTCTTGTTTATGAACAAGATTCAAGTTGGTTTTTCCACCAATATCTTCATCGACAGTCAATTTACGTTTCTGTAATTTCTCAATTGCGTCCTTCGAGTATGGTATAACCCCAAGAATAGACCCGTTGAACACAATTCCGTTTTCTTGTAATGCGTCAACAGCAGACTCAGGGTTATCAAACGTAAGTTTAATCCAGTTTTTTCCGCTGAAAATAGGAACTATTCTATGATTACGTTCCTTTGTAATGCTCAACAACGAGTTGGATTGTACGGTAGTTTCCAAATTTTCCAAAATGTCACCAAACTCTTTGAAATGCTGAATCACTTGTGATGCAATAGTTTCCGGGTACCCAAACACCAAGATGGCAGACTCACTATTGGCTAATGGCTTTACTACGTCGTCCACTGCCACCTTGGCGACCGTTGTATCGGTATCTTTATTGAATACATTGGCAAACAGTTTTGGGTCCTTGTTAATAAACGAGTCCATTTGAACAGGTTTGTTCAAGCCAATAAGGATCTCATCGTTCAAATCATGAATGGATCTTGGTGGTGGCAAGTCGTCTGCCATTGCGTTGACCACATTGTCGTCATAAATAGAATCATTGACAGTATCATCAAACTTGGTTACGTCCATAGAAGTAGAATCAAAGATGCCTGATTTGTCAACAACACCAGTGCCCGTCTTTCGTCTCTGGGTTCCAAACGATAGGATATTGTACTGGTCAGACGAAACTAGCGCCGGATTGGAACCAGACTGGGCATTGGCCAGCGATGTGTTGGAAGTGGCTGCTGTCGAGATATGGAACCCTGGTTTCTTCTTGGGAACAAGATGATTAGGAATGGTACGCTTGCGCTGATTTTCAATCCACAGGGGGTTTGCCGCAGCAGCATTCACGCCTTCGGGCGTGATGGCGGTGTTTTGCGCAAATAAACCCGACATTGGTGTGGTGTAATTGTCACTATAATCAATATTATGATTTTTCATTTCCTGGGCCATCGCACTAAAATGAAAAATTCCACTACAACGTCTTCACCAACGGCACGGGCGAAAACATGATATTATCGCCGGCAGAAAGAGGATATCTCTACGACTCGTTGGTCCAGGTGCCACCTATTCGACCTGACTCCCGAAACCCGCATCAATTTCGCCCATTGGAGGCCAAAACTGGCTTCTTGCCTGGATCTAATGGGTCTGCCAGAATAAGATTAATGGACGGTAGTGAGTGTATTGTCAGTGTCAAATCCAAAGTCGTGGTCACAGCAGAACATTCTAATTTAGTCCAGTGCGACGTTGATATTTCTGGGTTCAGAGACGATTCCAACTTCGTTTGCAATATCAAATTCGGCCTCACTAATCTCTTGCACCAGAACTTCCCTACGGAGTACTTAAGGTTGACGTCGAAATATTCATTCAAACTTTTTATCGATTGCATTGTCATTAGTCATTCATCGTACCCTTTGGGTCTATTGAGTCTTACCTGTTATCTTGCGTTGAAAACTACGAGATTACCGTTATTGGTTAGTGATGCCCACGACGAAGAAATCGCAGAATTGCCTACTTTCTCAGACGACTGGGACAATTCCAAACTCATCCAGGACTACTTGAAACCGGGAGAAGTGTTCCAGCCCCCTATATTTGTCACTTTGGGTGCAATAGGAGACAATTTGATATTTGACCCATCGACAGAAGAAGAGCAAGTTTTGGAAAATAGCATCATCATCACTTACTACAACGGCAAAGTCATTACCCCAATCACAAATATGAATTTGGCAACAAACTCTAATAGCTCCAACATCAAGGGGTTGAACCAATCGTTGATTATCAAAGGTATATCTCTAGGTAACAAGTATTGTGGTGCCATAATAAAGGCATTGGACAATCTCATCGAGGCTGATAAGGACTCGGGAGATTCTATTTTCTGATCCAACATCACCAATATCGCATCAACACCTCCATTTATACTTAATGAACCGCTTGTATATTAATAAATTATTTCGAATGATCTATAAATGCAATGTATTTTAACAGTGTTGTACCGAGTAGGCATGGACAATCACTGCGGTAGCAGTTTGGATGTTCATCGATCTGATAACACCAACCTGCTTGATTTCAACACAAAAATCTAATTCCGCTAACAAGTCTCCAGGAACACCCTCTTTCTCTTTTCCTAAAAGAATTAATGATTTCTTTGGGAATTTCAATTCATGGTTTAATTGCACCGATTTATCGGTTTGTTCTAACCCAATTAAGGTGTATCCTTCCTTCTTTTTGTCTTTCAAAAACTGTTTTATATCTTCCATTTTAACCTCAATCATTGGCATCCATCTGTCGGCCGTAACTGCCACATTCTTGAATTCCCCATTGTTCTTCACAGAAATATCGTTTAAGGTCAATAACCCTGCTCCCAAGACATCACATAATCTACAAATACCTCCCAAGTTTGGTGCCTTGTCTACTAGTGATGAAACAACGATCAAGTCGCTGCGAACAACTTCTGATCCTCTTGTTGATTCATCAACATCCATAATCGAACTCCATGCACCACTCTTAGTTTGTAATGGCGATTGTTCAGTACCTTTAGTGGTTTGTTTTCTCGACATCGTTTTCTGGGTAAGAGCCCACAAGTCTTGACAGTCTTCTCCAACTTCGTGATTCAACAAACTCAATTGATTAGACGTCAAGTGTTTCAAGTAAGTTTCTTTGTTGATGAAATCAAAATCAGTTCTATCTGTCAAACGTAATAAAAGCCCTCCAGAAATATTGACCATGGAAACTTCATCAATGTTCCATAATAATGCATCTCCACTTCTAAAGTTTCCAAAAGTTTCTGACGACACGGCACTTTCGTTTATTGAGCTAACCACTTTGGATAACTTTTCATCAATTTTCAAGCTCTTTCTCTTGATTTCATTGAATGCAGCAACAACCAACGAAACAGAAAAGTGTCTTGTAACTGCTTTGTTTGCTGTGGAGTTTGGAATAATCACCGTTAACAATTTGCTAAGAAGACGGACTTCTGTGGCTTCGTCAGTCGTTTGCGTCATCATGAACAATAATCTTTGGTATGCTAATAAAGTTGGCATTCTAAGAGTAGATGAAGTCTCAATAAATTCGTCCAAAACTTTTTCCGCCATTTGAACATCTTTCAGTAAACTAAACGCAATAACCCATTCAATATAGATTCTCACTAACGGACTTGGGTCAGTATCTAACAACTTCAAGAACACATTCACAGGAACTTCAGTTTTGTCCATTATGCTGACTATAATACAAAGTAATTGAAGTCTTGTCCATTCCTCTAAACCGTCAGAGGATTTGAGAACCTTGAAAAAGTGGAATTCTTCTTGGTTTTCGAAAATAAAATTCAAGATTCGTTTTGCAAATTGTTCTGATTTAATCGAATTAAAGATTGTCATTAAATTGACTCTAGCACTAATTTCTTCAGGACCATACATCTCCTTGTAAATATCACTGTTTGTGGTAGATAAGGTTTTATTGAATAGATCTCCAATAATAGTTTCCAACTTGAAAGTGCTATTACGCAATTGGTAAACAGTAAAAGCTCTGACCAAAACTTCAGGCACCCATTCAAGAGCTTCAAAATTTTGTTGAGATGTAACCTGAAATTCAGACAATTTGGAGGTTAAAGATGGTAACAAACTTCTTCTCCCTTCAGAGTTTTCAAGTACCAAAATACAGAACTCAAGTAATGTATTTCCAATTGTAGCATTGTGTTTAGAAGCAATCAAAATTACAGGATCCAACATTGTTTCAATGATCTTAATTTGCAATTCCTTTTGGTTCAACTGTAAACGATCAGCAACAAGGTTTTTCCATAAATCACCCACAAAATTCATAATTGGTTCGATATTTGCGGTTTTATGTGAAACATCATGCAAAAGGTCAACCATAGCGATGTTTGATCTAAGATGACCAGTACTTGAATTCACAACGTCCATCAATTGATCAAAATTCAAATCCATTTTCTGGTTGGTAATTTCCAATGCTGTATAATATTCTCCATAGACTTCGTCATGTAACTTATAGAAATGGTTTACTGTTTTGGACAATTCACGCGAGTGTGGTAAAACCTTTTGGGCCAAGACACAAGACCCGTCTTCAAATTTGAAGTCACTATTTTGATACAAATTGTTAAACAATCGGTATTTGTGTATCATAACAGTCAACTGGTGAGTATCTTTTGATTCCATGTCATGACAAATACTTTCCCATAATTTTGATAAGTCGTTCAAAATGATACTAGGATACTTGGAGAAATCGACTGTTGACAAAGACATAATAATCTCTAAATTGTTTTCATAGCCAGAAATTACTTGAGCAAGCAAGTTTTGGTAAAACCCGGTAGATTCTGTATCGAGGTTTCTAAGAAGACCAGTTTGGAGTAGCTTAGCTGCATTCAAATTATCATTCAAGTTTGTTTTGCCAGTCAAACCAGAGAGCAAGATTTCATTCGCGTCGACTTCGACCTCCTGTCTACCAAGGTAACGTTTGATCATATCAGCATTTTCCAAAATATATTTGTATCCTTTGACTTTGGAAAAGTTGTCCAATGTTGCAAAGAACAGTTTTTGATCAAATTTGAAATTGAGTAATAATTTCAAGTTTATAGTTTGACAAACCTTCTCAAACATATCACCTTCAGAATTACTTTCAAATAATTTTAGTAAGTATTGATCATGGACTCCAAATTGCAATATTTGTTTATCACCTAAACCACTAATTACTCCAATTCCGATATAAATTCTAATAGGGTCAAAGCAGTCCTTTTGCGACGCTAAAACTTTCAATATCGATAAAACTATAGCTTGCGCATCGTCATCACTTAAATTGGAAATCAAGTTGGAAATAAATTTGACTAAACCATCTCCAAATGGACAGGAATTTTTCCCATCAACGACTTGAACACCAAAGTTTCCTGCCAACATTATATTAGGTAAATAGATCTCTTCTAAGAAATTGGGGCAGTCTTTGATTTGGTACAAGTACAGTGGTGGAATAGACATTAATAACTTCAATGAGAATTTTCTCACTGATTCCATCGTTGCCTTGAACCCAGTGGATAACAAACAAAATCCCCAACTACTTTTGATTAACGAATCTGGTGAGATTAAGTTAATTATATCGTTCATTCCAGCCTCTGCTTGATGAAGAGAAGTATCAATCCCTAAAATTTCAAATAAAGTGACATATCTGGACCACACTGTAAGTTGTTCTTCGGGTTTTGCTTTGTTCCAGTTGATGAAGTCATTATCAATATCTATATTAATCATTTTCACTGATAATTGCAAAATAGATAAACAGTACTTTCTATGTTCATGAGAATCACTTAATAAGCCCAATTGTATAAAACTCCAGTAATCGTTTCCAACTATAATGTTTTCGAAAACTTCCAAGTTCGGTGATGACGATAAATATCTTAACCACAAAATGAATGCAAAAGATCTGTGAGATTTAGTAGATCTCTGCAATACGAAAATGATGTCCCAAATCAATTCATGATTCAGAATAGCTTGGATTTTCCATCTGAAGATTTGCGAGATCGATGACAAAATTCTATCATCATTGATTCCGTAATACACTAATAAGGTAGAGATAATCGAATCATGATTATATGGATTTTCAATTTGTTTAAACAATTCCTGCAAAAAGTGCAATATTCTTATAACAAACTCCTCGGTGATGGAATCGTTTTCAACCACGTCAAAATCAATAAATTTCTGGAACTCATAAATCAATCCTATATCAGATGTCTTGAGATATTGTCTTAATATTAACAACACTGTATCCACAACATCTTTATACAACTGAGGTAAATATGATATCAACAAAATCAAATCATTGAAATCTTTGCCTATGTCATTTATGATCGAGACGGCGTACTTAAGTACATCTGGATACACTTTGGATACATCTATATCATCGATGATTTGAGAAAACACCTCCAAATTTTCACGGGTTTCGAGGTTTTTCGAAACAGTTTGTGCAAGTTCCTCTTTCTTGGAAGTGTCAAGATACTTGACAATCAAGGATACCGAACTCGCCATTGTTTCCTACTCGTCTTGTGGAACTTCACACCACTAAACCTATTATAAAAATTTGCATCCTACATCACGTGACCGATGCAAGATGGTTTCAATCCTGACAGTAGTAAAGGAAGGTTTTCAGCCATGAAAAAGTGGTAGAACGATAGATTCAGAAGACGAGTTCTCATTTATTGAACAATTTGCCAATTATTTATCTGGTTTAAATTTGGTGATGAAACTTCCCTAGTTAGATGTGGGAATCCTATTGTCTCGGTTTACGTCGAACATGATTGGATGATTCACGAGCAGATTAGATTAGACTTGTGTGTTTGGTACACAGCAAATATATCTTTATTCCTGAATCGTTAGCCCTGGATAGTTTTTGTTGGATTCCTCGATTAAGCTTCCAGAAATTTTAAGCTTACACCCGCATAGTGTAGAAAAACGAATGACATAACGCCACAACTATTACACGGCATTAGGAAAGACGACTTCGCGCTGTTCACATTCAAGGCACATATTTGGCCGAGTGGAATTAAGAAATAAGATCACGACGTGGTTGCAGCCAATCTAAACAGATGGAAACGGGTTCCAGGGACTGCATTCTGGTTATCTGATTCGCGGTAAAAATACCGTACTTAGCGCATCGCTTATGCTGTACATATTTGTTGTACATATTCCTATGTGCATGCAAAAACCACCCTATAAACGGTTCAAATGATACAATTTAAGAAAAGTAGTACGAAACAATACATTGAACGCCTGAAACGGGCCGACTAGAACACTTGTAGACCCCGGAAGTTCCATGTTGGGAAGCAAACAATGCTCCTGACCCCAGAAACGGAGGAGGATTGAACATTGTGTAAATATATCGGAGATCAATAAATGAATACACTCAGTAGCTTGTTTGCAAAGTTACGGAGAAACTGTATCACCAAAATCTAGATGTGGATTGGTGTACGGCAAATCTCCTGTGGGGGTACCGTTTTGTGTTACTCCTGCTTGATTATGTGATTATGCTCCTTTTTTGTGATTGCCTTATCGTGATTTTCTAACGTGTAGCGGCATTCCGGAATCCAAATTCCGAAGAGTCATAATTCAAAAACAAATGGTATTGGGACAAAAATGTGAATTAGGAAACCTGAACCCAGACACCATCACACGACGACGTGCACAGGCAGACTCTGTGTATGGCTCATGAATTTTGTCGCTCCAGGTTGGCCCGAAAGAATGGGGGTTCTACGAGGCTTTTCCTTACAGGAACAGTAGTGAAATTGTACCGTGGAACAAGTTTCTAGATTAGTCACCGGAATCTCCACTGCTCGGAATTATTCTCCGATATAGCTCTCCACAAGGAAGAAACCAAACCTGATAAATAAATAAGGTAGCGATTCACCCAAACTCTAGATTCTCTCCGTCTACGTGCTTTCACTTGCCATGAACACCACCACTAGCGGTTCCATCATGGAATCGCGAAATCAATACATGACCGCTTTGATTGCTCTCGTAGTGTTTATTGCATCTTTCTTGGTGTTGAAACCAAAGAAACAGCCCAAAAAGAAGCTGTTCTACGATGTAAAAGTCGAACCATGGAACATCAAGTCTGTCGATTCTGATTTCCACTGGGAGTCTGCGTCTCCTTTGAAATCATATCCATTTAAAAATGCCGAATATAAGCTTACTATGGGTATTAGAAACTTGCCTCCCCAAGACTGGTTATTAGTGGAGTCAACATACAAGAACAGAGTGGAAGATAAACGTGCAATCATTCACGATTGTCATCCTGATTACCCCAATGAGAAAATAAGAGAGTCGACAGTGTTCAAAACAGAAGAATCCATTCCCGCAATCAAAGAGTTTTACAACTTAGTGATAGACTACATGTGTACAAAGTATCCTATGCATTTTGAAGTAAAAGGTGATAGCGTTGTAAATAACATTACCGGCGTGACCTTGCCTCGGGTAGCTGTTGGAAACGATCCCGATAAACTTCTTGATTTACTTGCTGAGACCATAGAAGAAGATTTCATCATTTTGTTAAAAGATCCTACTAGGGTTCACGAAAAGGACGGAGAAGAGTATTTCTTCAAGGCAGGAATTTTTGGGTTCGCAGCCGGATTTAATCCTAAAGACAGGTTCAATAAGCCATTGTCGTTTGTGCACCACCCTATCCCAGGATATGAATCGAAACTCAAGTTGTCAATGAATCGGTTCTTCAACCGACTTTCACCGGGCCAATTGGTTTCCAGACTGAACTTTTCAGTACAAACCCATCATAAACTTTATGTGGATAATGAAAACAAGGGCCACAATTTACCCGACGGGTCAGCTCAGGATCCTTTGAAAAAGGACTTGGATTTCGAAAAAGATGTTCATTATCGTAGTGAAAGACAGACTCTCACTAAATTACCAAAAACCGGTGCAATTATTTTTACCATCAGAACTTACTTGCTCCCCATGGCAACTCTTAGACAGGAACCACCAGACGTCAGAGAGCGACTTGTTGGTGCGATCAAAGGATTTCCCGAAGACATCAAGTACTACAAACGTGCTGGAGAATGGGGACCTGCTGTCATTGACTACTTGTCCGAGGGGCTTGAACAGCAAACTAACGAATAAACACAACCATTATGACCACAATGATTAATTTCCAAACAATGAGTACTCTACAAAGTAATATAGTATCAATAAATAATAGATATATAGTAAGTACCATCATACATGAACCAATTACACATTGCATGTAAAACTGTGCCACAATGACAGTAAAGAACGCAACCACAGTCTTAATTAATACCCAAATGCTTTCATAATACCCGTTATGTTGAAGTGAAAATGTTATATTATTCGTGTGTAACGTTAACCTCGTAAATCGTAAATCGTAGCTCATAACTTCTGAATCTCGTCTCGTATTTCCTCCCAAATATCAACATTCTTCTTGGCCCATCCAATCAAGAATCCATTGTAGGCAAAAAGTATTTCGTAGATCTGTTTTAATTGTTTCTCACGGAAAACCTTGAAGTTCTTGCCAATCTCGTCTGTTATGTACGACAAATCCTCAAGCATAATTGTTTGACATTTCTCCAAGATGGCAATCTTTTCTTGTAAAACCGATATTCTTTGTTTCCTTGTTTCTTGAGGATTTTGATCGATTATTTCTGTGACATATTGTGTGATCTTTTTTATACTAAAAAGCTTGAACTTTCCCGACGACACTGGTTTTTCAGTTGAGGTGCCATCGTTATTGCCTGTCGGTAGACTAAAGTCGGAATTGCGTGGTCTATCTTGTGAATTGACCGCCCCTTCAATCCTTGCAGACTCATCCTCTGCAACCAACAACTCCGCTAGTTCTGCCTTTTTTTCTTGGACCTCCGAATCTAACAATTGTTTCTGTTTCTGCTTCCGATCCTGATACTTCGATATATCATGTAATGTACTAGTATATTGTACTGCTTCACCCAAAGGTTCCGAGAATTTTGTTTCCAAATCAGATACCAAAGAATTGATAGTCAAGTACGACCTGTCAAATATTTGGCCAACTTTATCAAAAATAATGCCGAGTTTGATATCGTCGTCAGATTTGGATTTTCCTTCAATTTCTGATAACGTTAAAGAAAAGGTATTGAAAATTGTTCCCAAATCCGTGTAATCATTAGAAAGACCAATGAAATTTTCCATAATTTTTTTGTTCAAGTAATCAAGTGATGAAGTGTCCAAAATATAATCATTTTTGGCGTTGTCCGACTTTTTCGAATCGGCAGAGTCTGTACTTCCATTCACTAATTTATTGGTCTTTTTAGTTAGTTTTTTCTTGTTATCCTTCAAGAATGATATAGTATTATTAGATAAGGGGCTTGGTAAATTGGAATAAATCGGATCGGTTTTCAATCCATTTTCTGGGTTTGAATTATAAATTGACTTCGGAAGTTGACTTGAAATCAAAGATATTTCGTCAGACCAGTTAGCATTGGGATCGAGAAATTTGGCAAAAAAGTCCAAATTTCTAACTTGCGGAATTTGTAGACAGCTATTCAAGAAGTTCGATAATAGACGTTTTCTATGTTCTATTAATTTCGATTTAGTAAGATGGGTGGAATTGATGTAAGAATACACAGCCTGATTATTGTTTTGATTCTGAGACGCTTGCAGTTGTGAGTCTGACACTAATCCGTTTAACGATTTCAAGTTGAAGTAGTTTTTCCGAGGAATAGGTGGTATTATCACCAACGGGAATAATTTCGTCAAGATATCATGTAAGCTTTCAAAGTCAGAGTATCGTCTCCTGGTGATGATCTCCATGGACTTTTGGTCCAAATCAAACAGCTTGATTGTGTAAACTATGTATTTCTTCGAGGAATTGATCGAGCCTTCGTTTGAGTTCGAAGCATCGATTATCTGGATTGCGACATTGTACTCTGGTTTTAAAAGTTTGCTGACTCTACTCTCGAAATTGATCGAGATCTCATTGTAACGGTCCGACGACTTGGAAAATAGTTGCACAGAATCGTCGATTTCGCCGTCAATGGCACTAGATGTGCCGGTTATTGCCTCCTGGGACTCAGACCCGGCAATGGGGGCAAACGGATTGTTGTCCTCAAACGAGGAAACAACCTCATCCGACCCCAATCTGGAACCAGACTGCTCCTTTGGGTGACCAACCCCATTGACCACATGTGACATCGCGTATAACTTGTTCTACAATGCCAATTATAACGACCAGATTGATGTCATCTCAATCTACAGGGAGCACTATGGAGTGCGCCATGCACTCCAGAGCCTTGAACGGTAGCGCCGGCGTAACCATTTGGGGCATTCGACGGTCGGTTTCGAAGTTATGTGAAAGAGACTGTTATGGGTCTACTGTAGGGGCCCAAAGAGTCATGGTGGTTTGTACGAGAGTGATATATCGGTGGAGACATTCTGTGTAGTTACGGTGATATCGATTTTGAGATCTCTGCTGTTGTACCGGAACAGAATAGGTCCAGAGTTGGTAGGATAGATTGGTAGATACTAGGCAATGAGCAAACCGCAAGCAGTATCCTAGTAATCAGCTTGTAACACATATATTTCCGTTGTTAGCCCGCTTCTTGATGCAATGACTGTACCCTTGGAACAGCAGCCCAATGTGGTATTTCTAGTCCGTCTTTTATAAAGGACCAGTAGAACGGACCAAGCAGGGGAACAGCGCACTGTGACTGTGTTGCTGGTATGGTGCCAAGTGCCGTATCCCACTACAGTCGTGCTGTGTGTTTTTGTCCGTGTTCTCAGTACCGTCATGGCGTCGTCCTACGATGTAATTCCTTGAGCCATGTCTTGACCAGACCCACCACCAATACAGTAGTGGACCGGCAATTGTAAGCAACACTGTAACCCCCAATTCTATCGATTTTCCAGCAACAGGTTTCTACATCTCTACAGCAGAATTACCCAATTACAATTCGAATCCGCAAAGATTTCGTTTGGGTGTATTTTTTGTTTCCGCTTCATTTTATCTTCTGTCTAAATTTTGTACTGTTTTGTTTCTGTATACTCTTTCAAAATTTCGCGATGGTGAATTTTTTCATATTTTAAGACGTGGGCCATAATGATGAAACCAGACTCCGATAGCGATGATGGCGATTGCGTGGAGGTCCAGTTTGCCCAAGTGTTACAACAATACCAGAAAAACCTCGATCCTTTCGCGATAATTGCCAAATTTGCTTCGATTACCGCATCGCAAGCATTGGCCATTGGTGAACAACTTAATCAACAATCACAAATTGAAGGCACAAACAATGACTTTTTACGAGACCAATTCGTTGATTGGGATCTTGAAACTCGTCTATGGGATTTAGCGGCGTTGTTGTACCAGTTCAGGGCTAGCCAGCCTGGCGACCTCCTTCCTCAGAGCAAGTTATCGAGCTTGGTAGTGAAGCAGGAAAACTATATCATGTCCAACCCCAAGATTAGAGAGTTGTGTATCATCATTCATTGGCTACAAAGAAACATCTCGTCGTTGCCATTGTCTTCACAGTATCCATCAAAATGGAACCATACCAAGATCGCAGTGGAAAACAGTGATTATAGCACCATCACTGGTAACCAAACGAAACTTGACTTGATCAAGAATTTTGATGTTGACGCTCCGTTGAGATCGAACAAAGCTATCCATCCGGATGACGACATGGTAGATTCCGAGGTGTTTAAGGCAATTTATCAACTCTTGTTAGCAGGAAAGACCCAAGAAGCAATCGATTACGCAAACACTACGGGAAACTTCCCTTTAGCACTTATTCTTGTGGGATCAGCACAGGACTATGTCGACCCTAAAATCGATTTTAATGACACAAATGCCCCTTCCAAGCCATCAGGTTTAAAACATAAATTGTTATGGAAGAAAACTGTGTTCAAATTATCGCAACAATCCAATCTTAACATGTACGAGAGACTAATCTATAACTACTTGTGTGGTGGTGACATCTCACTGAACCTCGTTGAAGCCAATGACGATTGGGAGCAAAGCTTATTGCTTTACTTATCCCAACTATTTTCTTATCATTTAGATACTTTTATTTCCTCCACCGTACCAGAAACCGTAAGTGACATGCCAATTCCTCAGCTATTATCAGTGGATGAGATTTTGAACACTCTTTCAAATTCAAATGAAGAGCTACGTGAAGCTAGTCTGCACCCATTAAGAGTAATAAGTGGGGGGATAATGATCAACCAAGAATCCACAATATTACAAAACGCTATCCACAAATCCCAAGATTTGGCATCGAAACCTTTCCTCATAAGAGTAATCACCCATTTGACTATCATACGGTCATTGATCATGGGTACAGAAAATGTGAACACCCAAGATATCACCACTGTCATCACACAATACATGTCAAAGTTGTCCGAATATAAGCTTGACGAATTGATTCCAATATACCTCACCTTTATTCCAAACGAACAAGATGCAAGAGAGGTGTATTCAATGTTTTTAAGTAAAATTCTCGATGAAGATGCAAGATCTAAACAAATAGAAATGTCGAAAAGAATCGCGAACGAAGTTGCAACTCAAGACATAGATGTGAAAATGACAGATGACGAAGATAAAATGTACAATACTTTGAAAATGACAGTTGAAAGAGTCATGAATGAAACAAAATCCCACTACGATCCAACCCTGTTGAAACAAATTACTTGTGATCAGCCAGCCGATAAAATTGATACAAAATTGTACCGATCAATTGAGTGGTTTTATGCTTATTCAATGCATGAAGATGCTATTGCGGCATCTATTGTCATTATAAGAAGATTCCTCTTGAACGGAAAACTCGATGCATTGAAGAAGTTTGCTCAAGGAAAAAACTTTAAAAAGTTGATAAAGGATTATGATGCATACATCCAGACTCGAGAATTATCTGATAATGAATACGTTGCTAACATAACTGAAGAAAGCAAACAAGAATTCATAGAATACTCAGCATTGGTAGAAGGATTAAACTTAATTGATGAGTGGAAAAACTTTGACAAATTAAATGGCAAGTCATCCTTGATAGATACATCTATCGAAAAATCAAGTAAAACTCTTCGAAAGTTGATTTTCAATTGGTTCAAGGAATTAATTAAAATGTCAAGAAATGATGATGAAAGAAAGATGTTTGAGGAATTTAGATCCATCTACATTCCCTACTTAATAATAGAGTTGTTACAAATATATCAAAAGGCAAAGGACAAAGATTGGAAGTATATGAGATATGCGTTCGATTTAATCAATGACGTCGCCAATGATAAACAAAACGACTTCCTCAAGTGTTTCCTTCAGTGTGGTAGATTACAAGAGTTTCTTGTTAAGGCAGGAGAAATTTCTGTTGTGGCTGCTGAACGAGGAATTTCTGGCATCTTTACATAAACTTTATAGAAGTTTGTATAATATACATTTAAAAGATTAGTTATATACTATGGAAATAACTAATTTTAATTTAAAGACGAAGCTTTCTCATATAATAAATCGACAACGCTGGACAAGCTTTTGACCAATTCTAACGATGATTCATATGCTGCGTCTTTTCTAGGTTCGTCATAAATGATCAACCAACCGTTACCTTGATCTAAAACCCCATAGAAAACTTTATCCAAAATCATCTGGGATAATTTACCTTCAACTTGTTGTAAACTCAAACCAATAGTTTTCGATATATGTGACAATTCCACGCAACTATAAGATTCAATGATTTTCAACAAGTTTTGTTCTAATAAATTGTCGTACAAAGCGTTAAAATGGTTTTTGATAATTGGATCTGATTTCAATTCGGTGGAATATTCCAACAAAGTATGTTCGAATTCTTTCAATGATCTATTGGAGTACGCAGTCGCTATTGCTTTCATTGCGTCAATATCCTTGGATTGAAATCTGACAACATTTTTGTGGCCCAAGATGTTGTTGACATCGTCAATTAGGTTCAACATAATTTTGGTCAACAACATGTATTTTAACACCACAATGGATCTTTTATCATCTTGCGAGTTGAATCCTTCAAACGATTCGAAGAAGTACGAGAACGCAGTTTTGTAATCTTTGTCTTCGGCATTCACAATACCCGATTGACAGTCCAATTCTGCTTGTAATAAAGTAGGACAGTAAATGGAATTAGCCGAGGTTCTGGCACTGGTTAATGCAGCCTTTGACTTGGGAATGTTTCTCAACGCATGGTAAATTTTGGATTCCAACAATTGCACTTCCACCAAAGATGATTTATCGTCCAATTTCTTATATTCTCGTAACAAATCGGTAATAATCTTCAATGCTTCTTGATAAAGAGTTTTCTGATAAAGCAAATCAGAAAGCTTCAATTGCAAAGATTGTCTCAAAAACGACAATTTGGATGTTATGGCCCATTCAATACTTTCTTTGGTGGCAGTAATTTGCATATCAAGGGCTCCGGAAATGGCATCAAAGTCCTCAATTAAAGTCTTGACAATCTTTGCAGTTTTGGATTTGGCAAAGTTTCCAAGAACAGCCCTGGACTCACTGATCAAAGATTGTAATTTGGCAGGCTGTGATGTCTTTTGGTAGATTTTACCCAATTCCAATATGGCTGTTTCTTGTTCTTGTAATTTTTTGGTAGTAGGCGATGCATTATCTACTATCAACAGTTTGAACTTGGACTCAGCCAACTCATAGTTCTCGTGAAGCTCGGCTTCTCTAGCTTCCGCTAATATTTGTGAAGACTCAGACATGGTTGTTAGAAACTATTTGGTGATTTGCCATCTGTATTTTCGTTGAATATACCTGGTGGCATGTGCACTCCCCAGGTGGGTCGCGGTACTTGAACGAGTGGTGGTAGAGCCACGGCTGAAAAAGTGGTTCTAGCATGGTGCGACGGTGGTAGCGTAGACAACGACAGTTATGCTTCCAGAGAGAGAGAAAGATATAGCCACAAAGCTAGTAGTTTGACCACCTGCTTGTTAACAACGACGTTCCAGATCTTCAACTCAATGGTAATATTCCTTGGAGCAGGTCTCACACAGCATGAACCTTGTTAGTTTATTAACATGACATTTGATGCGCTACCATTGCAAAATGTATTAACACAAGTAAAGCATAAATACCTATGAAATTACTAGCATGGCAATGTATGGTTCACTGCATTGAGATAAGCAGAGTCCACCGAGACCGGATGCGAAATCTTGTTTCCGTTGAAATGTCACGTTGTAAGGTATCAAGAATTTGTTCACAACCCATTAATAGGTAGTAGTCCTAAAGTGTATTCACACCAGAACTAAGAATGACATGGGTGGAAACTACATAATTCCACACCCAGGGATACAAGCAGTAAACCCATATATTTGTGCCTCATCATCGTCTAGATGTAGCACTACAGGTAGCACTACAAGGTGTAATTTGCACGTACACCAGTTTTGAATAGACTTAATTTGCACTGCTTCCTCAACAGGCAAACCACAAATCAAGTATATTGTTCAAAATACCCTACGAAATTTCAAGCTTGCTCTAACGTCCATTTTCCGACTGACCATTATTGCTTCAGTTGTGCTGTTTCTTCTAGAATGGCTGCAAAATGGCAGTGGTGCAATACGGTCATTACCCGGATTCTTCACATATAAAGGTTTTTCACTACACTAAAGCTGGAGTAGCACCACAAACCACCATGTTTAAATTACGAGTGGGTCTTTCCCGTGCTGGTCTAACTGGCACGATCCTACCAAGACAATCAAGACCGGTTTTGAGTTTGGCACAACATGTGAGATTTTACTCAACTCCATTTCCTGTGAATGATAAAGAAATAAAGCAACAACGAGAACTCAAAAAGTTACCCAAGTACAAACAATGGGCTGCCTATTTACAAAGTGAAAAGTTCAACAAGAGTATGACATTTTACTACATTGCTGGGTTTGTAGGGTTGTCTATTGCATGGTACTATTATATGAGAGATCGGTACTATGAAGACCAACAGATTAAGCATGTTAGAACGAAGTATCAGGCCGACCCCAAACTGTTGAGCGAATATGAATATCTTATGCTTAAGTCACTTAACCGGGAGAAATTGCGTCCAAAGGAGGAAAAAAAGTACCGTATCTATCAATTGATGAGAAAGGAATTTAGAAGAAATAATCTTTTATCTGGAGCCATGTTTAATCCTTCGCCAGAAGAATTGGAAGCTTGGTATGCCAGCCAGCCACGTATGTCGACCAAAAAAGCACCAGTGTTGACAGATAATGACAAAGACGACGTACAAGAAGACGCTATATCCAACAAGTACAATCCCCATATTGTCCCCCCAGAAGATACCACCGAGTTTTACGAGCAAAAAGCAGACGAATATGACGATTCGATCAAATGGGAAGAACGTGGTGTTTTCATGGGAATGAGAAGAAGATGGTTGATGAAACAAGTTTCTGGTGATGTATTGGAGGTAGCCTGCGGTACTGGAAGAAATATTCCATACTTTTCGCCAGAGTTGGTGAAATCCATCACCTTCTTGGATTCTTCGAGAAAAATGGTTAATATTACGCAACAAAAGTTCCGTAAATCATATCCGGATTTCAGAAATGTTGCCTTCACCGTAGGTAAAGCTGAGGATTTGGTTAGCTTAGCTAATGACCACGTCAAATACGACACCATCGTGGAAGCATTTGGTTTGTGTGCTCACGAGGACCCAGTCAAAGCATTGAAAAACATGGCAAGTCTCTTGAAACCAAACGGGAGAATTGTCTTGTTGGAACATGGAAGGTCCAAATGGAACTTCATCAACAACCATTTGGATTTCAGAAGTGAAAAGAGAATGAAAACCTGGGCATGTAGATGGAACTTGGATATTGGAGAATTGGTAGACGAAGCTGGGTTGGATATCACCTATGAAAAGAGAGTTCATTTGAGCACTACTTGGATGTTGATTCTTAAGAAACCTGAAGACCCAATAAAACCAAGCGAAAAGCCATTCATCAACAAGCTTATGGGATCTGAGCCTCAACCTATCAGAAAAGAATAACTT
>ERZ778017.1701-NODE-1701-length-20457-cov-4.020586_pt1 | contig 20457 bp, 10 predicted proteins | sample MGYA00375747_ERZ778017 | MGnify/ENA primary metagenome ERZ778017 (study PRJEB29350, sample SAMN05509838) | bioreactor metagenome | biome: bioreactor; material: wastewater | place: South Africa: University of Cape Town | collected 2014-03-17 ...
GACCACCAAAGCTTTACAGACACCCCAAAATCGACAGCATGATCACGAAAAATAGAACTGCCGGTGAAGTCAAGTTCATGAATAAGCTCACAAAGTTGGATATCCCATCGCCAAACTTAATTGGGGCTGATTTCAATAATGGGATTATCTTTATGGAGATGTTGGGACAACTGCTACCAAACGGCACGGTATCTAGTCTAAAAAACTGGTTTTGGTACTTGGAGAAGAAACTTAGTGCTGAAGACTGTGTTGGTGAAAACGTTCACCACATGTGTTTGAAGGTTGGCCATTTGATAGGAAGATTACACTTGAACGACATGATCCACGGCGACTTGACGACATCGAATATCATATTGCACCATTCGGCGCCGTATTTGATCGATTTTGGTCTCTCGTCCTACTCTGGATTGGCTGAAGACAAGGCTGTAGACATCTATGTGTTTGAAAGGGCCATTCTTAGTACCCATTCAGTATACTCTGAAACATACAATAAATGGTTTTTGGAGGGATACCAAGAGATTCACAAATCAAAGCAGTACGCCAAATCTAACGGGGTCAAGAAGTTGAACGATACGTTATCGAGACTAGCTGACGTGAGACTAAGAGGAAGAAAGAGAAGTATGTTGGGATAGTTGCAGTGGTTCTGTCGTATTTCTATTAAATCTTTCCCCAATGTAACACAACAGTAACTAGGTTAATCCCAGTCCACGTTTGTATATACAAGTGTATGTAAAATATACTCTAATGATAGACACGTTGCCCGTCTAGAATGTAATCAGCTCGATGGTGTCTCTATCGAACAAAAGATCAAAGCATTTGTATCCACTATCACCCAAACCATTGCACTCATCCTGATGCTCTTTTTCCCAGGCAACTTTCAAAACGGCGAGGATGTTGTTGCCTAAGTCCGACGACAATTCTTTCGATAAATCCTTCAACCTGGCTTTTATTAGACTCCTCTGAAAGTTGTCTATAGAAGATATCCCTGCTACAAAGATCGCCATCGTGACCATACATCCAGAATGGTTACCAGCAGCAATATTGTTGGTGACTTCGTCAAGAATTATGTTCACCGATTCTTGGATTTTTGGCACGAAGGACGGAATTGTTGGGTTGATGATCTTCTCTAGCATGATTTTGGCAGCATGAACGGTAACTATCGACACTGCTAGATTGCCTCGTAGTGCGTCATATTTCGACTTGGCCGAAATCTTTATACGCTGTAAAACTTCCACATCCCGAGCATTACTAAGTTCAATGGAATCAATATATGCTTTCATGGGAGTTAACGAATCCCAGAACGCCCTGTCATCGATATAGCAGTTCTCGTGTCCATTAAGTTTACCACCAGAGTGGAATCGTAGCATCCAAATCAATTTGGAAAGCACCTCATAACTTTTTATGGCACATCCCATTACCGGATTATTCATCCATTTGAACTCGCAGTCGTGAAATATTGGGAATGTAAACCACTGTTCGAATTGGGAGAAGACAACGTACGGAGACGGCAACTCAATCAAATCTTGAACCGAACAGAAAAATAGTGCCGTACTGTAGTTGAATATGAAACTATCCACAAATAACCTCTCTTGAGGAGTAATGGATGATGATACAGTAGCAGAATCTCCAGCTTTTTGCTTCAATTTGTACCGTCTCATTAGCAAATTGTACACCAAAATGAGGTGTTTGGCACATCGCTTTCCATTGGACTCTAGTGTTCTGTCCCGTAAACACAAACAAAGCGCAGCAGCAAATAGCCAGTCCTCGTCCATGTCAACTGCATTGTTCTTAATATCTCGTCCTAGTAAGGTGAGAGCCGAACAATATTTCGAATTTGCCAAGTTCTTATAATACTTCACTTTACAGCCATTGTAATAGGCCAAATACATTGCTCCACAGCATAGAAAGATTTCTGTCAAGATCGGGTTTTGTTCTGCCAAAGAGATCATAACTTTGTCAGGAGATAGGCTAGGGTGTGAATGGGGCAATGATATCGAAGGAATGAAATCTTGAACGAAATGGTGGAACAATTCGGCGTCCTGAGCTGATAACTTGATATTGGGAAGATACTTTGAATGAGAAATCAACTGATTTAGTGATAGCGGACTTCCTATCGGAAACGCATCAAGGTCTGGAGCCGTTGAACTCAGATGACTTGGAATGTCTATCTCGCAGTTGTTCAATGGGTGCTTCGAAGAATAGTGGACGGACTTGGGATCAGGGACCGAAGTTTGGTGAGATGCTTCAATGCGGACATCTGATTTGCCTGAATCCCGTTCCTCATCTGTTATTAATTGTATTACATCGTCATTCGAAGTCGCTATATTAATATGAGACTGAGCATTTGTCGGTTCAGGTTGATTTATGCCAGTACTTACGGTCTCATTGACATTGGAATAAACACCATCTCCATTTTTCTGGGAACAACGGTTTACCAAACAGGATTGGTCTGTCTCCGTTTGAGTATGGCGATTCTTCTGCAAATTACTATACCTAGACGATTCCACCTTTGTACTTTGCGGTTCAGACGAGGTCCGAGCAGAGACACCTTCCGAACTAATGTTTGACCTGCGTAGGCCACGGCGTCGTTCTGGCTCTGATTCCAAGCAACGACGTGTGGAGCCGTCTCTAGCACCAGGTACCGCTACGTCATTTGCATCAAACGTCCCCTGGAGCCCTGGATTGGACAATACTTTGTTGCTGTGTACACAAGCTGGAGATGGATTATGAATAGCCACATTAAACACCCCCTCGTGCTGGCGAAACCCTTCTGGATCTTCTTGTCTTCGCCTTTTCGACCCAATACCGGGAGTGTCCGTATATTGGAACTTGACTAATTGGAAGTCTGGTGGAACTGGATCAGTTTCTCGACTTGGATAGACACATTTGATTTCATTGCGTATACACCCACCACAGTACGGCTGGGTCTCATCACATTTCTTCTTGCGCTTTCGACAACAGAAACACCCGGTTCTTACTCTGTTGTGTTTCTTGGTGCCCCGTTCTAGTCGGCCTTGTGTCATGACGATGTAGGATGGAGTATAATTTCTGTTAACAGTGGCAGATGTAGGTGTAATCGGAGTGAGATCGGAGTCGCGTAGACGTCAACATAGGATTGTGTAGAGTTCCACGGCAATACCTTCCATTCATGGATTGTGGTGACACAATCAAGACAGGGTTGTGGTTCTACGAGTCTACTATGGTGACGAATGCTACTGCCACGGCCCGATATTTCTATGGTTGGTTCTGGTGGGGCTACGGTAGTGTCTTACTATGCTACGGTGGTAGTCGAATGTATGACGTAAGACTTGCGAGTTCTTGGGACGCGGGAACTTTGTATGGCACCACTAGGTGGTACGTTTGACGGAGTTAATCGAAGAGTGGCATACTTCCATCTAGTGGGGTTGAATGTTTTCTACGCTAAAACAAGGGGTAGAAGTCTCGGCAAAAGTGGGCCACGGAGTGACCGTGGATCTCGGTGATAAGTTGATCGACGGAGTGCATCGACTCTGCGGTGGCAGTTGTGCTGAGTAGCTCGGAATGAGTGCATTGGGAACGGTTTGCGATAGTGTGCTCAGTGCATTTACCAAAGTGAAAAATTGAGATTTTGTTATTTATCACTATGTTTGCAATGAACAGGGTAGGCATAGCTAGACAGGGGCTACACTTCCGCCGTCTATTCTCCAAGTATGTCAGGAACGACCAAATATACATCCACAAGAATGATCATGGGGTGAAGTATTCGTTATCGCCGAACCCTCGCAGCTTGCCTATAGGATATAGTAGTTCCACTATGAATGATGTAAAACCGGACGCATTTGAGGTGGAGCCAAAGTTCTTGGATCTCTTGCATAACAAGATTTCCTCCTCGATCCAGGACGATTTCAGTTTTGTCTTGGAAGCAGGGATGAATGCTAACGCATTCATGCCTATATATGATTTTAGACGGATTCCTGAGTATGCCAGAATTCCTGAGGTTGACAACATCTTTGGCTATGTTCAAGTCAACGAACAGGGCAAGATTATTCCTGGCTCGTACCAGTCGAACAATTTGTACAGACTTTGTAATGGTACAGATGGGTTGATCAAGTTGAGCGATTACTTGTACAGTGAATTGCAAGCTGAATGCGACAAGACGTAATGAACAAGGCGCAAAGAGAATATTGTGCCACAAACCATAAATATATTCTATTGAGAGTAACGGCAAGTAACTAGCCAATGTACATATCACAATTCTACGACTTGCAAATATTCAATTACATATTCAGTGTATATTGCTACATGTTAAGATGTGCGAAATTCCATAAATATCTTCGCAAAGGATTGTAGATAATTTGCACCACTTTAACACTATTGTAGTATACCTTAGGTAATATACATTCTTTTGAGATCACTTCACCATGATCCGTAATTGGGGATTGCGTCATAACAGTATCAACGCAGCATCACAAACGTCAAAATCGACCTTGTACCGCACGGGCTCAATGCAGATGTACGTCCCCTCTTACTTCCTTAGTCTTCTACTAAAGTAATTATTTTGAGCTTATTAAAGCATACTTAGTAGTCTTCAACCAGAGGGATAGTAATTGTGGCTCATTTTGACTCTAACGTAGCGCTATTTTCAGTACGAACCAACATTGCGTGTCAAAATAGACCATCCTTCCACCAGATAAGAGACCACATTTAACGTTCATTGCATATTAAAGACATTGAGAATTGAGGATTACTACAGCTATCATTATCTTTCAAGTATTATATCTCCAGAAACAGAAAAACTGGTTAATTGTGCGTGGACCAAGAATTGCTTTCGCTACCTTCGACCAGACCTTGCACAACCCTATGTGTGTGCAATTTGCTCAATCATGAAATCTCTATTTTCAGGTTTTTTTAAGTCTTACTCATGTCTCTTGTAGAGGAATCTTACTAATGGTATGTGTCACCGAAGGTTTGGAAAAATCTTGGCTAAAGAATAAACCCTTGACAAGAACATTGAAAACCCCTACTCCGCATAAATATTGTAAACTACTTACTAGGAGCAGGTTTAATACATCCATATTTCTATATGGTTATTGCAAACTCCACCTGGGAGGTCTATATTTTTTGGTGTAAGCAACAATGTCGTAAAATACGAGGGTTTAACAGAAACCCATTTACGACAAAGTACCCCATTTAAGGAAACCCAGTCTTAAACTCTAGAAGAGTACCATTCGACATGTATAATGGAAAGGTTAAGAATCATAAATGAAAACGGCAAAATATCTACACATGCAACACGAAAAGAATGCTTGTATATTTGTACCAATTGCAAATAATGAACCTAGAGATATCACTCTATTGCTAATTGATACACTCACCTATTCGTAACATAATTCTCTTTCATCAAACCTTGTTTAAAATGCATCAATTTACGATAAACCCAAGAATCTATATCTTGCAGCGTGTTATGTGCCGTTAATTCTCGAACTTGTAGAAGCCGTTTAACTTCATGGCATCTATGTGATCCAAGAGACCTAACCAAGATAAATATACAAATTTGAACAGCAGGATTTTTTGAATGGTACAACCAGCACAAGCCAAAATTAAAAATAGGAAAGATTCATGAATTGCTCAACAAAATACATGGAAGTTCTCTTAATATCAAACAAAACAAAAGTGATTGCTTATTGACATGTCCAATGCTGTGATTATACAAAACCATCTATTGTTAGTGATGCTTCTTGAGCAACAAATCTATAGAGACCTTAAAGCTCTAAGGGTTTTCACCACGTAAGGTGTACAGTTTTTAACTACAAATACAAAAAAGCGTCTACTCTAATCAGGTTGACATAATAATTGCACCCGAATCACTACACGAAGATTGTGGATGCCAAGTCAATTCGCATCAAGCGAATTCTGTCGAGGCTGAGATAAACATGTAATGAACAATTCGCAAAGGTCAGCCGTAACAACTGTCAATAATATTGTGACGTAATGAGTGCTTCAGCCTTTCTGAATCATGATCATGGAATAAGCATCAAAAGGCTGATGCGCATTACGGCTTGATCGCCAGCCTCGAAAAGTCGAGGGATACCAAACGGATAGTGCAGACTAACAATTGAATATCAAATACCTCGGTAAGCAATGGAAAATTCTCTGATGTGATACCACCTTAATTATAACTTAATCAGTCTCACTCTCAGACTCGTCCGCTTGGTGAGGATAATCACGATGTATTCAGCCTCTCCATGCACCAGCCTGTAGGAACGTACTGAAAGGCGGCTTGGATACCTGAAATTGAGCAACCAATGAAAGTGGGACAATTTTTTGGTAGCTATCATCAGCCATGACTTGTTTATGGCTGAAACTGAATTACCCCATGATCAAAGTCTGTATCTCGTAAATGCACTCCACGAACGAAATTCTTGATAGTGTTTGCTTTTCGTTAACTCGACATAGACGATTTTCTTGGGTGTTTAAAATTAGCAAAAATGACCAACCGCTACTAGCTACACCGCTTGACCATATTTGTTCCTGTTAGGTCCAATTAATTTCCCTTGGTTTGACCATATTACGGGGACAATTTTATTGTTGGCGTAGTTCACCGACTTGAATGATGCGAATTAATGGAGAAGCACAATGCAGAAAATAATGCGTAAATTCAAGACTTTGCAACAGTGACAGAATATTTTTTCACCCCCTGGAGATATAAAAGGTTGCAAAATACTGTCATTCGAAGCCTGAAATACAATCAACAACGTAGTTTACATATTCGATACACAATGAAGAAGGTGCTTATCAGTGATATCTTGAGGGGGATCCAACTTGCCTTTTCAATTCTTTGTCTTGGTTTGGCAGCAAACATTATTCATGTCTTCGAACATGTGACTCTCGATGAGGCTAATTATGTGGTCGCTATCTGTGTGATAACCTTCGTCTATCTTATCGCTATTTACTTAGTACAAAGGTATACCAAATACCTTTCTTCTGCAATTATGGTGATTTCCGAATTTGTTATCGCAGTATTTTGGTTAGCAGCATTTGGGGTAACTGCCAACGCGTTTGGTAGTGTTTCTTGTTCTCATGGGCTCTTTAATAATATTGGGTTCTTTGATTTCAATGGCTTCATTGACAACGACAACGACAACGATGGTAAAAGTGCCTGCCAATGTGGTAAGGCTTTAATTCCTTTTACATTGTTCAATTGGTTGTTGTTCTGTGGTACACTTGGGTTGATGATATATTTCAATACCATCCCAATTACCAAAAACTCGTCATTCAAAGCCAACTTCCAACCACAAACCCATCATCTTGTGCGTGGTGGTGTTTTCATCGACTCTCTTCCATTATCCGAAAATACTGAGGAAGGAGATGCAGAACACGGTCTGGAACACAAAGACGCAGAACACGATATGGAACAGAAAGGCACATTGACTCCAGATGAGCACCCAGACGACGAAACCCACCCACCTCAGAGTGACATGCCAATGGCACAACCTACGGACGAGATTAACCTTTCTCCACACAATACCTAAATTGTATAGTTTCAGTGGCTAGCAATAAATGTATTCAGTATTTTGGAATCTAGGATTCAGCCGTACTTGGGGCAAAATCTTGCCGAAACTTGCATATCATTTACGAAGCCCATAATTCTGCAAAAAAATAAACATTCCGCAAGTAATCAAGTCATGCATTTTGTTCCATTGGAAGATCAATATTCTATTTTCTCTGGCACTCTCAAATTGTCGGATGAACTACCATAAAGTCTATTCCGTTTTTAGTTCCATACTACCTGCTACGCCCAGCCCGTAAATGTGCCTCATCAATGTATGTGGCACAGTTCGATAATATTCTACCCCGTGTATATCAATAGTAAATAGCAATTTCCACTTCACATCAATATCAAATTACCCCGTCATTAGTAACAACATCCCTGCGTCCGGCCCTATTGTTTGTTCTGCTGTCAGGATGTACTTTGATGCAAGCTGCGGACTGATAAGCATTCAGTAAACACTGGATTTGGGCCCCCTCTATTTCCTATCCGCTTGTGACAATCTGAAAGTTGTCTGCTTCCTGATCGTTTGTTTCCCACGTTTCCCTCGCCTTATCCATGCAATTTGAATGTTGGTATATTGAAGCAGACCAGGATCACCAATAGCTTATTTTATACACTTCGGTGACACGATATATCCGTAGAGTTCGGTGACACGGTATATCCCGTAGAGTCAACTGTTAACCGCGATGGCTTCTAAACTGTGTAGTTTCATTGTACGTTCATCTTGAATCTCGAAACACAATAAAATCCATGTCGTAGTCAGCGAACGTATTTGTCAAAACCGTTGGTAAAATCTCACCATTTTGCTTTGAAAACTACTTTTGATTATTGGAATCACTCGTATGCACATACGCGTGTCAGTATCTCGTGTTTCACTTTTTGTGATTTTCCACTTTTCTGGGTAGAATATAAAAATGTGGTAAATTTGTTAAGGGGTAATTGAAGAGCAAAGTAATATGGGCATTATGTTCAAAGGTAACAGTATCATTTGTAATTGGATAAAGCTTAGTTGTGGTTCTATTCTATCCATGGTATACAGAGGAGGTCAAATTGTGCTTGTTTTGGTGAATTTGGCCATTTCTATAGCATTGGTGGCAGTCTCCTTTTCTGAAGGCAGGGGAATATATATCATCGTGGTCTCATCACTTACTCTTGTGTATATTGTTCCTTTATTTATCGTCTCTGTTCTAAATGTGTTGACGCCTGGTCTTTTGCTGGCGACAGAATTTGCAATGGGTGTTCTTTGGTTGATTGCGTTTGCACTAATCACTGATGAATTTTCCACTCCAGACGATTGTTTCGGGCAATCAGGATGTAAATTAGGGAAGAGCCTCATTGCGTTCATATTAGTAGTGTGGTTGAGTTTTGTAGGTTCATTGTTGCTATTGGTGATCTTGTCAGTCGTGCCTTTAGTTTCCACTGTCAGCTGGTTGGAATGCTTCAATTCAGATGGCTGCAAATTGCAACCAGGGGGACTAGTTTTGGCACAGTCTGTCAACCGTTTTGAAGACTTTGATGACACCATCAAAGTCGACGCATCTCCAGCACAACCGCAGTTATTTTCCACACAGGGTGATCCAGCAGATGATGACGTAGAGGGCCCTTCAGTTGCAACAAATTGCTTACTGGTTGAGGCATAATTACTGGAAGTGTTATTTAGTTTTCAGGGCAGAATTGGGGTTCAGGTTTTTTAGTTGATATTTCGTACAGCTAGAGGGTAAAGTACTTTGTTTACAAGTACAGAATTGCATTTTATTTTGTTTCGGTTCAAAACTTGGGTTTTTGGTATTTAGTGAATACATGTACTACAAATATTCTCAACAAATAGACAGCATTACAAGCCTGCCAAACTCTTTTAGCGCTTCCACGAGCCCTATACGTATTTTGATACCTAATATCTGTAGGGGACTTATTCTACGATAGTTACAATCTAGCTATTGTGAACATCGTGCTAGCCATACCGCGAAATCACCACGAAAATTGCTCTCCCACGAGTGCTAATTTCGCACTCCAAAAACAGACTGTATGGTTCGTTATCTTATCAGTGATAAGTATGACGTGAATGACACAAATGACTCGAATGATGAGCAACAACAAGTTTATAGTTTATTTCTTCTTTACTACTAAAATTTAAATTGCATAGTTTATTTCCATTATGATTATACCGTTATTGTCTTCCATAGTTCTATGTAATGTCTGTGTTGCTCTCGCTACCAACAATTTGGTGGGCTCTTTATTTGGCTTGCAGCACCCATTGATGGGCATCGCCGGAAACGGTCCTTCTTGTCCAATTGATATTCCAATCACTTGCACCAACAACACTCCAGTAGAGAATTCCTGTTGCTTCGAAAGCCCCGGTGGGATCTTCCTTCAAACCCAATTTTGGGACTATTCTCCACCAATTGGTAAAGATGACGAGTGGACGCTCCATGGATTGTGGCCGGATAATTGCGATGGAAGCTATGAGCAGTTTTGTGATAACTCGTTGAACATCAATCGCAACGTAAAAGCTATCATTGTAGGAAAATTCAACGATGAAGAGTTGTACGACAAAATGACCCGGTACTGGAAGAACTTTAATGGTGACGATGCGTCATTATGGCAGCACGAGTTCAATAAACATGGTACTTGTGTGAAAACTTTGAGACCCAGTTGTTATTTGAACCCAAAAGACCATCAAAATGTCTATGATTATTACAAAATCACCGTTTCTCTCTATGAACAGTTGCCAACTTACAAGTTTCTTACTTCCGAAGGCATTGTTCCTTCTGAAACTAACGTATACACCAAACAACAGATTCAAGATGCACTTGATAAAAATTTTGGCGGAAATCAAGTCAAGTTCAAGTGTGATAATAGAAATGCTCTACAAGAAGTATGGTACTACCACCATTTGCAAGGATCGATTTTAAATGAAAAGTTTGTGGAAATTCCCGCCCTTCATGATTCGCAGTGTCGTGATACTGGAATCAAGTGGTTACCTAAAAAGAAGGTTCATCCAACCGCAACTGTAACGAGAACTACTACTCAACATGGAGGTAAACCCACCAAAATTGGCGAAAGAGGTAATTTGAGACTCGAGAACCACTCAGGTTGTTTGATTTCAAACGGCAAATACTATGAGCATGGTACCTGTGCTACATATTCCATTTTCAAAGCACCTTTTGGTGGTTACAATATTAGATCCTCGAAAGGTTACTGTGGAGTTGACTCCAATGGCGTGTTCAATTGTCAAGGAAAGAACACTCCTACGCAGTACCAATTCCAATGGAACAAGGATACTGGAGCTATTGGGTACGGTAACAAGTACGAGTGGTGCCTCAAAAAGGACGCTGCTCATGGACATTACCCACAAACACCTATTCAACTTGCTTCTGGAGACTGTGACGAAGTCTTAAGATTGAAGTTTCACTGAACATGAATATTGCATCAAGTTTCAATGATAAATCACTTTCAATGAAGAAAACGTACTAAACGTATTATGTTCACAGTTATTTCAAGATTTAAATAGAATGATGAAGAATAACGATAAAAGCGATAAAATAGTATGATAGAGAATGATGAAATAGTGTAAGAGTAGTAGGATAAGAGAATAATAGGACAAGAGAATAATAGGATAAGAGAATAATAGGACAAGAGAATAATAGGATAAGAGAATGATAAAATAGTATAACAGAAGGATAATAGAGTATGATCAGAGAATGATAGGAGATTTATTCTACACTTGAAAAGTATTTTTTTTTTTTAAATCCGTTGAGGATACCTTTATTAAAATTTAGTATATAATCTACCTTTTCTTTCTCTTTAAATTAAATTTAAAGAATAACTCCCAAAATTAAAATAAAAACGCAACAAACCATGATTAAAATATCATATAGATAAATTTAAACATAACCGTATCATCAAAAACCAAACATTAAATGCAGTTGATGCAAATAAAAAACATAAATTTCGTAAAATACAATTTTAATATGAAATCAGCATCATCATCCACATGACGAAGATGCTAACCATCATATTAAAAGGAATTAAAAAGGCAGATTGTCTAGTTGATTGACTCTCTAATATCTGTAGATATCAGCCTTGAATGGACCTTCTTGAGGAATACCTAAGTATTCAGCTTGGACATCAGATAAAACGGTCAATTTAGCACCCAAGTGTTGTAAGTGACATCTTGCGACAGTTTCATCTAAAATCTTTGGTAACAAGTGGACACCAACGTCGAATTTGTCCAATTTAGCAAATTCTGGGAATTGAGCTCTGAATTCCTTGTTGTCAACGTTGAACAAAGCAATTTGGGCCAAGACTTGGTTGGAGAAAGAACAAGACATGACGAAAGAAGAGTGACCAGTGGCACAACCCAAGTTGACTAATCTACCTTCAGCCAACAAGATGACGTGTCTACCGTTCTTCATCAAGAATCTGTCAACTTGAGGTTTGATGTTAACAACAGATTGAGCGTTTTCCTTTAACCAAGCAACATCAATTTCGATATCAAAGTGACCAATGTTACAGACAATAGCATCTTCTGGCATGGCTTCAAAGTGCTTACCAGTGATGATATCACGACAACCGGTGGTGGTAACAAAGATTTGACCAACAGAAGCAACTTCATCTAATGGAGCAACTTGGTAACCGGAAACAGCAGCTTGTAAAGCATTGATTGGGTCAATTTCGGTGACAATAACTCTAGCACCCATGGCTCTCAAAGCTTCGGCACAACCTTTACCGACATCACCGAAACCAGCGACAACAGCGGTCTTACCAGCAATCATGACATCGGTGGCTCTCTTGATACCATCGATTAAAGATTCTCTACAACCGTACAAGTTGTCGAATTTAGATTTGGTAACAGAGTCGTTAACGTTGATGGCTGGAACCTTCAATTTACCGTCTCTTAAAGCCTTGTATAAGTGGTGAACACCAGTGGTGGTTTCTTCAGATAAACCGAAACAGTCTTCCAACATTTCTGGGTATTTTTCGTGGACAAGAGAAGTCAAGTCACCACCGTCATCCAAGATCAAGTTCAATTTCTTACCGTCCTTGAAGGCAAACAATTGTTGTTCAATACACCATTGGTATTCTTCTTCGGTTTCTCCCTTCCAGGCGAAAACTGGAACACCAGCAGCAGCAATGGCAGCAGCAGCGTGGTCTTGGGTGGAGAAAATGTTACAAGAAGACCAGGTAACTTCAGCACCTAAAGCAACCAAAGTTTCAATCAAAACAGCGGTTTGAATGGTCATGTGCAAACAACCAGCGATTCTAGCACCTTTCAATGGTTGAGAAGGACCGTACTTCTTTCTGATGTACATCAAACCTGGCATTTCGTTTTCGGATAATTCGATATCCTTTCTACCGAAAGCGGCTAAGGAGATATCAGCAACTTTGTAATTGGAGGCTGGAGCAGACATTGTTGAGTATAATTCAATTGAGATCTAAAATTTTGTAAAAGTTTTTGAGGAAAATTTTTCACTTTTATACTATTAGCACCTGAACGTGGCACGGTGAAAAACTTCCGGGTGGTAGCGCCGACATGGCCCCATTCCCGATCCACGAGACTTTGGCCAGCAAACAGGGAGGTCAGTTTGCGTTCGAGGATATGGCCATTGGTGGTAGTCTGAGTTTGTTTGTGGTTGTTTTACCTCAATTGCCGTCACCTTCGCTCATCTGTGGTTTCAGGGTTTAACGGCCGGGCTCATCGTATACGACGAATGCGACGCGGTAGCGCCAACAAATATTTTGGGCCATGGGGCAACTCAGTAAACGAGGAACGGCGACGTTGGTGGGGTCGGTTGATCCCGCTGTGCCAACTGGCTGATCATATGGCGTGTACACCGACACGTTCGCACCTTTTCACACCGTTGTCTGGATCAGGTAAATCAATTATGGTAGCGCGCCACCAAATAGTAATTAAAGAAGGTATTGTCGTGGTTTTCCGTGCCAGATACTGGAGTTTCACGCAGTTCTGCCGTGCTGATCGTTGCTCTGGGCAATTGGCTTAAAACACGTCTGTCAGATTGGACAAAAAATCTAACACGGTAGCGCTACAAGATTTCTCTGTAATGCACGGTGAACAGGAACGGTAGAGAGCTGCACATGTCGAGAGTTCCCGTTTTATGTAGTGAGCTTTGTGTTCGTTTCCGAATATTGGTCGTTCAATTCAACTAAGAGTCAAATTGTAACTGTGAATATGGTTCTGTTCACGTTGACACTGCCAAATGAACGTAGTGCATTGGAGATCCTGCAAAGTCGAGTTAGTAGACACATACTTGTACACAACACCACGCATGTAGGTTCCCAGACGTTCTATTCTATTAAATCATCAATTGCCGGGGTTTCCTACTTTCAACCTCATTTTAATGATACATTATTGTACTATAAATATATAATTGGTACAAATAAAATTTAACCATTTAACTGTATAACTGCAAAATTGCAACCCTGAGTATACCCTAGTTTCCCCAATAGTGTTGTTTTGTCTTCTAGTGGTATCTTTTTTGATGTGAATTGAAAGATGTGAATTGAATTTCATTAATTTAATATTGACTCTTTTTGATACCGTGATTTTGTTGGTTGGATTTGTACGTGCTAATTCTATATTTCAAACTTTAGCCAGTCCAAATCATTACCATTTTCCATAATGTTCTTTTGATTTTGTAACCCCCTTGTAAGTTCACTTCTAGTGGCTTTGAATGTTAGTTCATCATCTTCTTTGATTTCCCCTGGCGATTCGAAATTAACGTCCATTATTTCTCCGTTAAATCCACTATCATCATGGAAAAATTGTCGGTTGGATGGTGGATTTATGTTGCTGGGTCGACTAGATGGTAACAAATCAGTAACATTATACGGTGTTGTCGGTACGCTATTCACGCTGCTTGGGGTAATTCCGTTAAGAAGACTGTTGTTTCTGTTGATATCCACTCCTAACGATGAAATCGACGTCATACTTCCAGGAGTGTTGATATTCAGAATTATTGTACTAGAATTCTTTCGCGATAAACTTGTTGGATCATCAAAATATGAATTGTTTCGTTGACATAATAGGTTTATGTTTGATGTCGTCAAGTTAGAAATTGGTACTGACTTTGCGTTTGGAGTCATAGCATTTGAGTTTTTTCTTATCAGATTTGATGATGAAAGTTTTTGGCCCATTTGAATATTCCTCTTGTAACTATTAGATAGCGTCGATGAGGTACTCACCCGTCTATTAAAATCAATGAAGTCATTAGGAGAAACGTTACTACTATTGTAGTTGTTATAGTTGTCGTTATGAGGATTGTCCACAGAAGTACCTGTTAAATTCAATTCGGATTTTTTCCGTTTGAATTGTTGATTGGGGTTTGGTGTTCCAATTGGCGACGAGATCGAATCAATTGACTTTGACGGAATTTGAATAGATTTCATGTTCAATGATGAGCTGGCGGTGGCACCTGGGGTACTTGGTTGTGATGGTGGTTTTGGTAAAATCAACACATTTTTAAACCTTCCATTTTGATTGTTAGAAAGTGATAACGGTGTTGATGCTGTTGTGTTTGACAAAATTTTATTAGGAACAGACGACGATTGAATTGGTATACCTGACAGAACGCTGCTTTTACTGGCAAGTTCCTTGAGAGGCATGGATATATTTGCTGACGTTTTTGATGATGATTGTCTTCTTGCTCTTTTTCTGATAACGTCAGTTTTAAGGGACAAAGGTCTTGTTGAACCGTGCAACTTGAGAAATAACCCACACGCATTACAAAGCGTGTTTCCAGAAGGGTCTTTTCTCCATAATGGTGTATTCAAGGTATGACAATTGGAACATTCAGTGGGTTTTTTGGCTGGCTGGGCGATACTGGACGTGGTAAATGATAAAGACGACGCCAGCGTACTAAGTGGGGTTTTCGAGTTGATCAAAAGTTCCTGGTTCATATTGTCTCTGTCCATATTATTTGACAAATTTGAAGTTTGCAGTTTCACTGGTAAGAAATCAAATTTGTTGAACAAAGACGACAGTTTCTCGTCATTCTGACGATTGTTATTACTCTGTGCTGATGACGAAAGAGGAAAGTCACTGTGATCCTCCAACTTAATAAATTCATTCATATCGTGATCATTGTTGTCCCAGTTGGTGTCATAGTTAGAACTCGAATTTTCGGTAGAATTCTGGCGATAGCCGTTAAACGAAGACGACGTCCGTCTGGAAACTTCAAATCGACCTGGATCTTCCGCTCGATCCTTACCTACATTAGCACCCTCCTTATTACCAGGAGGAGACGAGTTCATGGATGAAGGAGTATTTAAGGACGGCTTAGCCTTGATGGGATTCTGCTTGAAACCAGGACTATTTTTCATATCATCGATGCTCAACGGACTAAGAAGATCCAACACTGAAATGTCTGACACCGCTGCTGACGACGTTGTGGCTGTAGTCGCCGTCGCTGCCGCTTGGGTGGTGGTCATGGTACGAGCGACGTTGTTCTTTCGGTTCTGGCGATTCTGAAGTCGGGACTCTAATGGTAATAGCTTTTGTGCACTGTCAAATAGTTCAACGATCGAGGGCCGATCAAAATTTGTCATTATCCGACAAAGAAAACTCTCCCTCTCAAGTACTTTGGGGTTTTACAACCGTCTCCCGCTACAGAGTTTTTTTCTCATCATTAAGCCCCGGCGTGCTTGACACAAATTTTCCCAACTATGACCCATAGCGGATAAATGGTAGCGCCACCCATCTAATCGGGAATTTTTGCTCTAGGGAAGGATTTGCGACCATTGGGGGAGCGGAGTAGGGCACGAGTGGGTGGGGAGGCCACATGAGACGGCGATGTGGCTGCGTCCAAAGTAGTTCTGTTCCTGGTTCAAGTATTGTTACCAACCAGCTGTCATGTAGGTGTGTAGTTGGGCACTATTGTTGACGTGGAGGAGCCTGGGGTTGATGACGTTGGGGAACGGAGAATGAAATGTGAGACATGAGAAAAAATGTTTGGGCAGGGGCTCCGGGTCCCGGTGTGTCTGCCTTGTTACATAAAGGGGCACCTACAATGAACCGAGTCTTCCTATGGTTGTTACTGTAAGTTTAGAGATCGTTTCAGCGGAGTGGTTGTCGTCCTGTACCTCTTGGGTCATAGTACATATGGCGAATGCAGAGGGTTGTGCATTATCACAATAGCCTGATTCGGTATGGCACTCGCCTTGACTTTACCAATGGGGGTGTCGCATGTCTACGCCAGGCTTTTAGTCTGTTTTAGTATTTAACCGCACCCAGTGGTGGGTTCTGACGTGGTTACAAGGCCTTCGGCTGCTAGTAGTAGTGGTGGGTTGGATGCAGTACATTGTTTAATACATAGTACTGAGCCAGTGGCATTTGGGGGCCCAACAGGAGTGACCACAATGGAATTGTACGGTGTTTCCCAGGCGTGTTGTGTTGTTCAGGAAGAGTAGGCACTGGCTCCGCACAAGTATGGTTTACGTTCATTTGGTGCCCCCACAGAGGTGCGGCACTGAAGCAGACATTCCACGGTATAATCCACCATGCTGCAGCACGTCCTGTGGTGCTACGGTATTATCCAGTACGGCACTATATTGCAAGATGAAGATCCCGTTTGTTGAGATGCACATAGTGAGACAACTAGACAACTAGACTGTTGACCCTTTCATTTCGTCATTTATCACTGTGAGGTTTCTTGTGCACCACTCTGTTCCGGATGAATTATTTTTGGTGCGTCACCATGCATGTATTCTGCGAAATCTTCTATTTCTACCAAATCTTTTACTTCAACCAAATCTATCAAGGTTTCAGTCAAGGAATTCTACGCTTCTTCTCCTTCTCCAGTAATGGTACTGTTTGTAATTCATAGTACAAACAACCTAAACTAGGAGGTATGGCGACTACGAAGTAATCCTCTCGTAGCGGCCCAGTAGATTCTTTTTTACGTAAGCCGCACCTACATCGCTTCATTTGCCGGGACAAGTGGCTCTCATTTGAATTTGAACCGGGACGTCAGCCATCTACCAGCTGGATCTAGTTGAAGAACACAAAGACAATATCACGGACATGATAGGACACTGAATTCCGTTATTTTTTGATCCATCAATAGTCATCGTCGGACTCATTGTACAAGGTCCGAAAAGAGTATGGCACGATAATACCGTTTACGAATATCATTTAAACGGACTTGTAACACCACAATCTTGGCAAAAAGCTTGATAGATTCAATCGATCTGACTTGAAAAGTACTCCGTGAATGTCCCGGCGACTAACATGTCTGTTGAAGTTTCACAAAACAATGGGTGCAAAATTTCTATAAAGGAATGTATATCGGGAGTGCCAGGACTTAGGAGATATGAACCCGTTGGTTGAACGTGTAGGTACTATATTTAATTTTCCGGTCTTGTGTTGCTTTCGCTATTTGCTTATCAAAACCAGTGTCTACAATACTTGACGTTAAAGCGTGGAGTTCAACCTACGTTTTTCGTGAAGTATCTTGGTTCATGTGATGATATTAGTATACAATGATATATGCTTTATATAGATGAACGGCGTGATGACGATTATGGTGCATTGGAGTCGTCTTTTTCATTGGCAGACGACGTATTGTTGGAGTTATTCGATGAGTAATTTTTATTATATCGACGGTTATGGTGGTGGTGGCTCCCGCCATTGTATTTGATATTGGACGAATTTGATCCTTGGTCTGGGTTGTTATTGTCTGCATGCAATCTATATTCAAATGATACTCCCAATACCCGTTCGTTGGAGCCCGAATCAACGGTTTCTATGCAATCAGATCCTTGGTTGATCAAATCACATTCTCTGATGATTCTTAAAATCGAATCACAAATGATTCTTCTTGCTTGAAACGAGGTTAACTTTTTACCATCAGGTTCTTTCTTCCCGTTTTTGGAGCTGAAATTCAAATTCGAGTTCCAAATACTAATAATGTCTTCATCCTTACGAACAGACAACACTAACCCCGAAATGTCATTTAATAATAAATCTTGAAATTCCACAGAATTCCCTTCAGGAATAATGGATCCTGTGATGGTTTTCAATAAAAGACGTTCCCAAATCAAACTGGTTCTTTTTCTCATTGATTTGACGGAATCATGGTCGTCACTACCGGTAGATCTACGATTAAATCGGAAAACCCATCTCCCACCTTTTGTATTTATAGGATCTTCCCACACGGGATTAATACCAGTTTTGAAAATCAATAATTCCGTGCCAATCGGCAACTCGTAAGTCTTTTTAATCGATGATAAACTCATCCATAACTGCTCAATAGAACCGATGGAATTTGTAGTGGTTTGACCTTGATCTGCCGCACATAAAAAGTCAATTTCATTGGTTGTTTGTAGGTAACTATCGACCCCACCAGTGGACGACAGGTCTTCGGGGTGTTCTTTCTTTAACTTGGATCTAGAATGGTGCCAAATCGTCCAACAGTATGGCAATATATGATGGTCTGGAGGAATTTTTGAAATGATTTCTTGGGATAACTTGATGGGATCTCTCTTCGGCAAGTCCACGTTGGGATGCAAATTATGATTATGATGATTGTTGGAATCGTACGAGTTATTATTGTGTGAGTTATGGCTTGAGTTAGAATAGTTCGAGTGGGAGTTGGAGGAATGTGACAATGCAGAATGACCAGATGAGTTATGGGACTTGTACTTGTACTTGGAATTATGGGATGATGATGAATTATGGGCCTTGTCCTGGCTATTTGACGATGAGTTGGGGTTCATAATTCTATTAAACAACGACTCAGCTCTCTTCAAATTTTCCGACATGTTCGTTACCCTATCAATATGTACAAGTTAACCAATGCAACACAGCAAAACAAAATAATTTCTAATCAAGCTTCCTCCTATTATAAAAAGTGATTTATAAACTTGTTTTTATCTTTGCACTATTTGTCCACGCTAAATAGAAAAAATTTTCAAACATTTTTCTAGCGACTCCTGCAGAAGCTCTAGGTTGACGATTAATGTGATTGATTTTGCCTACAGCCCCACGAACACCAGTCTGTTGTAGTCCGACCTACGATGAGATTACTAGTACAAGCCCAGTCTACTCAGAAGTGTTTTTTTGGAAAAGTTTGCTTCGATATTGGTGAAGCAATGGCTGCTACATTTATATTGATAGCAAACTAATGGTACTTGAATTGTACCGTTATCTACATTACTAATAGATCCATTTTTCGACTAATGACTAGCTGAAACCGTCTACAGTATTCATTCATAATTGTTGTGTATTATGGTAATGTTTCATCGCTTAAGCATCAGCATAGTAGTGTAAGTATCCACCCAAGGTCTTACAACCGTTAATATAGTTAGATACGTTCAACTTTTCGTTAATGGAGTGAGCACCGTCGTCACCTCTTCCCATTGGCAACAACAACACATCCACACCTAATTCTTTTTCAAAAGTTAAGGTGATTGGAATGGACCCACCTTCTCTGGTGAAATCTGGTTCAACGTTCCAAACGTCTTGGGTAGCCTTAGAGGCTGCTTGGAAGGATTCGTTGAATGGATTGGAGACCCAGTATGCACCATCGTGGATCAATTCGACCTTGAACTTGTTGACAGATGACAATTCGTTGAATTTTTCTGTGACGTATTTGAACACTAATTGATCTAATTTAGCAGAATCGATATCTGGAACGGTTCTGATGGAGAATTTACCCACAACCTTGGCAGGAATGACAGTTTTGGCACCAGAGCCGGAGAATGCACCTTCAATACCGTGTAAAGATAAAGATGGGTATCTCCATCTGTGTTTCAAGATGTCTTTTTTGTTGTCGTGTAATGAGGTTTTTGATCCCGAGGCAGCATTCAATTCTTCAACTGAGAAGTCAATGTTATCGTACAATTTGTCTTCTTTTTCAGTCAATGGAGCAACCATATCGTAAACACCAGGAATTTGGATCTTACCCTTG
>ERZ778017.1705-NODE-1705-length-20396-cov-6.478787_pt1 | contig 20396 bp, 11 predicted proteins | sample MGYA00375747_ERZ778017 | MGnify/ENA primary metagenome ERZ778017 (study PRJEB29350, sample SAMN05509838) | bioreactor metagenome | biome: bioreactor; material: wastewater | place: South Africa: University of Cape Town | collected 2014-03-17 ...
AATGTGATCAGCAACATCTTGCCAGTTACCGAGACCAAACGACTCGCACCCAGCAATCAATAGGAGCTCTTCGTCTGCACCCCAGTCCTTATCGAAAATAGGGTACGTGTTCTGCTCAATGACCTGATAGTCATGCCATGGTTTATGGTCCCCAGTAGCTGACCCCGATGCAAAACATGGAACACAGAGATCGTAGTCGCTACATATGGCACATGTTATACGTATTCTGTTGGTACAGTCCGAAGAGCACACATCGCAATGAAATAATTTACTCTTTGAATCCATTAGAAATGCAATTGATAGCCACTAGTACAGTATGTATCACCCCAGTAGACTATGGTAATGTAATAACCACAAGTATATGTAAACTAGCAAGCCCAACCTTACCTAGATGAGTTTGTAATATAACCCACGGCGATGACGTCTGAATACCGATGAATCAATCAAAATACAAACGGGATCCAGTTCGATCAATCAAAATGTGTCCAAATCCACGCCGTTACCCCACAAAAGTCTTGACTTTTGTTGACAACTCCCAATCTCACCAGTACGTGCCCATTAGCACATTGAGTTTTTCTACTACGGTGGTGATCACGGTCTACATGCAGGTATATACACTAATGTTTACTGGAATTGTTGTTAGGAGGGCCAAAGTATACAACCAACGGGACAGTGGTGGTTTTGCGGTGGTACATTCTTTTGTTTCACAATGCATCTTTAAGCATCACTTTTGGCCAAGGGGTTTCCGGTTTGGACCTGCGGTTTCCGAACAATTTGCTCCCATACAGGTACAACACATCCGTGATTCCATCGGTGATAACGTTTGACTGAGGGTCAGGCAACATGAGGGTGATGCCATACACTATTTCTTTGTCTGAGGTATTGGTACGTGGAACCTTGGGTGATTATCGGTCAAAATAAAGAAACAGGATGAGCTCTCAATGTTCAGTATGGGCAAATGCTAGAATATGTATCAAGCACGGATAACGTTACACGGCCCATATACTGTTCTCATCTCTCACAATATCATATAGACGGTATTAAGACTCAGTTAGAACGAAAGTTATGGCAATTCAGTGCTTCCTCCGTAACTGTCTTGGGCGATGGCAGTATTTGCAGCCATCGACAACTGGGATGAATTGGGAAGGTTCTTTGCAACAAGTGAGTCCATTCAGTGCATCAGGCAAATTCTGTAGGAAATGTTCAATCTGAGGACCAATTCGCGACAATTCGTTACTGCCCGGATGCACCTTCTAAGTAATACATCCCATTATCTGTGGTTGGTTCCGAGATGTGATTATCATTGTGGTATCAACACGTGATTAGGGCACAGACCCTGATGGTAATTCCTCCACATAAACCAAATTTATTAATTACATAATCGATATCGATGGTATTACATAAGCGAAATTGAAAAATTCCTAGTGGGTTGTAGTAACAAAATTTTCACTAAATTTTTATCAATTTTTATAACCTATATATTGATTTCTCCTTTTATTTCTTAAATCATAGTATAAGTAACCAAAATGGTATGTACTCATGGGTAGTTCTGAGTATCGGGAAACGCAACAGCAACTTTCATAGCAACAGAGCGACTGTGGTTGATGCTAAAGTATAGCTGGAACTAGATGGAGACAGCTGAAGAATAATGCTAGAGATTTTTCACGTAAAGGTGAAAAAAGAGCAACAATCAAGTAACATCTGTTGAGTTCGGATACACAACTGTAAGAAAAACGCATGGTATACTAACAATATTAGGGTAGAGTTAGAACTAAAACCGTCAAGAAGGCTTCCAAAGTTTTGATCGAAAGATTTTATCCAAAATTAACTTTAGATTTCGAAACCAACAAGAGATTGACCTCTGAAATCGCCGTCATCCAATCTAAAAGATTAAGAAATAAGATTGCTGGTTACACCACCCACTTAATGAAGAGAATTCAAAAGGGTCCAGTCAGAGGTATTTCTTTCAAATTACAAGAAGAAGAAAGAGAAAGAAAAGATCAATATGTTCCAGAAGTTTCTGCTTTGGACTTATCTCACACTAACGGTCAATTAGAAGTCGATGCTGAAACTGCTGACTTGATCAAGACCTTAGGTTTCAAAATCCCAGTCCAAACCGTTTCTATCTCCGCTCAAAGAGGTGCTAGAAGATTCGCTAAGAGAAACTAAGTTAGTTCAAAAATGGGTTCTTGTAGTTTAATTATAAATTAAATCTATGTATAATTAATAAAAAATTTAAAAAACCAGAGTAGCTCCAAGCAGGAGATTGACAAGGGGATGATACTGTTGGGCAAGTGGTAGTGGGAGCCGAAGAATCCACAACTGGTCTGCGTGAGCACTAATTCGATCATTATCTCGATAGATATGATAACGAAAAACCGTCAATTTTAGAGCCAGTTGGTATCTGTTTTCGCCAAATTAATGATCAAAAGATGAACTACATCGACGTACAAACAGATCTGTATCGTTGCACACAAAGTTTCGCCCCATATCGAGGTACAACAGCGTAGAGCTAGAACGTAATCTGCTCGACGAAAAATCGTCCTTTTACATTGCTTTTTTCATGATTCCAAAGCTACGCAGCCTGACACTATGGATCTTCACTCAAACCCAGCATATCGCCCATATCCATGCAGATACACCAGGATCGTTTTCTCTGGTGATGATGTAATTGGTGAAATCGTAAATTCGCGCGCACTTTTAAAGAACAAGTACACAATATCCTACGAGTCTCTTTATCCACACAATGAAATTGTCGTCATTGATTGCAATCTGCGGTGTTTTGGCCGTGGGTAGCTGTAGCACCAACCAGTGGTTTCCATTAAATCGAAAAGCCGAGGTGCCAACCGACTTCAAACCCTACGTTTTTGGCGAGGAAGTAATGATTGATTGTATCCAAAGAAACATTGACAACGGGGAACACAAATTCGACGAAAAGGACAGGATAATATACGCACCATTTCCTACGTGTCGTGAAACTGGCAAACCTTTAACATTATCCTATGGTGTTAGTCAAGATGTCAACTGTACTATTGGGTTCACTGATGAATTGTTCCACTTGTTCCAATTGTATATCCATGAAGATGCCCCCTTCAGTTGCCGTATTCCGTTTTCTAGTGAACCAAACTCTATTGAATCTGGCGGGGCGTTTGTTCCTATGACTTTCAATATTAGAGGTGAGATTCATGATGCCCATCTTGATATCGACTCCAACATCAATGTGTTGGTAACCAAACCTCAAGGGAGTAATGCCCAAGAAAACACCATTGTTTCTGCTGTAGCATTTTCGTCTGGGACCAATGCTACACGGGTGGTGATTGGCGACCATTTGACGTTTAACTTGGCTGTGAGATGGTTGAACAATATTGCTCCTGCCAACTCTAATGGGGCTGTCGACGTGCCATTTGCTGACGGATTCTATAAATTTCCATTGAACTCCATTCCAATGAGCTATACCATCTTTTTTGTCTACTTGGCGATTGCTGTTGTGGGTTCTGGGGCTGTGGTATTGGGGTTGTCTTATAAGTCTATTTCGAAAAAGATGAAGAACAAACACTACAAGGCGTTAGAAACCGACTTTGGCAAGGAAGACTAAGTTATGGGGATCTGTGGTTTAAAGAACAGGCTCCATGCGTAACTAACCAGTCCCCGTGGTTCAATTAAGTAGTTAAATATCCTTCACTGGGGATCTGATCGTTACTATGTAAATTCGTCCAGATCGATGTACCATTCAAATCAAACAAAAGTCCGGACTAATAATCTCGATGTTTGCTAACTCCGTTGTAGTGTTTATTGGTTCTATATGCTAAATTGTTGTCTAAATTACATGGCTATTATACTGAACGACATTTCTTAATAATTGCCGTCAACAAGCCGTTGACTTTCTCGTCAGAACTCTTGTCCAAGAATCTTTCAGACAAGTCGTCGACAAACAAGGTGGTCAATTCGTCCTTTTGTGACTCGTCCTTGGATTTCACTTTGTAGGCAATGAACTTGTTAACACTCAATTGCAAGTTTTCTGACAATGATGGGCTGTCGACCAGAATGTTTCTTACTGGCAATGTGATGTCGATTAATATTGTTTCCACACGAATAGGATAGTTGGACTGCAAATATCGCAAAATGTGGGAGTATAAGTATTCTTGGTTCAAATCAGTGAATTTGTCAAATAAGGACAAGAACTTTTGACAAATTTCAATCGTCTTATCATGCTGGTTGACGACGGTGGAATCTTTAGGAATGGACTTGATGATGGATGGAATACACAAATCAAAGATAGTCAATGCAATGTCCCCTTTTAATGCCGGATTAGTCTCGGGATTTCCTAGCATGTTCATATCAGCTTCTGGTAAGTTGTTCAATTGGTCATTCAAGTCTTCATTACCAGGTAATTGTATTTCGTCATTGTCAAAGTCGTCATCTGATTCTCCTGGGTTCTTTTGTGATAATTTCTTTGCGAGCTTGTCCTTGTTAGAATCCAACTCATCTTGCTGTTGTTTTTCAGTAATTAAACCTAACACTTTTCTTCTGGCTAAAAGCTTGGAAATGTAGGTCAACTCGAACTGGGCATAGGCCAACCATAATGTCAATGACTCGGGATTCAATCTTAATCCTCGTTGGAACAAAACTCTCGCACCCTTAGCATTGGCATTGGTTTCAAATTCATACTTCGCTGCTGATAACCACGCATCGATGTTTCTTGGTTGCAACTGTAATAAACGAGAATATACTTTATAAATGACTTTGATGGCACCGTTTGATTTGGCAAACTTCAAGTAGTTGTACCATACATCCATTTCGTTAGGAAACTTTCGACTAGCTCTATCGTATATGAACATGATTCTTCTTGTTCCTGCCCAGTCAGATAAACTAGGCTTGACATCGATCAACCCAGCTTTTGATAATCTGGCATATCTTTTCTTTCTCAATTTCTCCAAGTTCAACTCGAACTCTCCATACTTTAAGAAATCCCTTGGTTTACTTCCTCTACCTTGAATTCTTTGTTCAAAGTCAGTTCTGCGTCTCATGATCATGGTGATTTCGGGCTTGTCAAACAATCCTTTCTTCTTCAAGTCTTCCAACTCCGGAACACTCTGTTCCAAGTAATATCTAACCTTCTCAGCCATGGCAAATGTTACTTAGTTGTGAAGTTCTGTACCCTTGGATTCAGTTCTACTTTCACTATATAAATTTCGTGAGATGAGATGAGGTGCCAAATTTTTCATGCACTACCAGATATCTATTGCTTCAAACCCAGGAGGAACAGATAACGAACAAGAGAATAGGGTTATTGACATGTGGAAATGATTATGATGGTTGTATTCTGGCTTCTATAGAAATTTTGACACGGTACCGTTAATTTTGCCTCAAGTAAGATCACCATGTCTCTACAGTTCTTCCAGTTAGTACAGAGAGAGTTGTTAAAGCAGAGAAATCAGTAGGAATAGAAAATTCAGAAGTTCAGCAATGAATAAAATACACCAGACGGCTCTATTTCGGCTAAGGAGGTCTAATTAAGGTTGTTCTTGCTTAGGAGTATTTGATGAATTACCTCTGGCATCAAGATTTTATTGTGCACTGCAATTATGCTAAATCAGCAATTAGCTCTATTTTTCAGACACACACAAATGCGACATTCAATGTGAGAAGCTTTTTGATCTTGAAAGACAACCTTTACTAGCCATCAAAAAGGTAAAAAAGAGTGGTATGGTCCATACGAGGTTCGAACTCGTGACCGTCGCGTCTCTCACACGACCGTGACTTTTGGCATAACCATCGTCGTAATACGGCTATAAGCACGAAGCGCTTCCGCTGCGCCAATGGACCTATCCCACTAAAGATTCGAACCCATGGAATAGTGGATATTGCTAACCACTACGCCATATTTCCGCACCTCGAGATGAAGTACTAGAAAGCACATACCAAATGGCCATAGTGGTATTGGATAGTTCTGAAAACGTCTCTAAAAACGTAGTTAAAACAATATAAAGGCATTAGGAAATGAATTTGTTACTTTTTTGATATATAGGTTGAATATTTCTACAGGTTTAAAATTTTTTGACACTTTCTGGAATAACTTAGGAGTGCAAACTAAGTCGAATATTTCCCAAACTACTAGTGACAACTGAAAGTGAATTGTACGGATGGCCATTGTACGTATTGAGTTGAAAATCATTAAAAAAATAGCAAGTATTGAATATTAAAAATATGAGTAAAAAGACAAGATTGCAAGATAAAAACTGCAAGAAAATTGGTAAAAAATTGCGAAAACTATCACACCCAGTACTGTGGAAATAAATGCACCATCATTCTAAATTGCACAACTCAACCTATATAGAGAACACAACATGATGAACAGAGCTTTTGCTGTATAAGAACAATAACTTAGAAGTATGTTGTACCAACATTCTCGTACAAATTACGGAATATTCGAAACAGCCTACAGAAATATATTAATTGTATAAGCCAAATTATACCTCTTCCAAGAGATTCACAACTGAAACCATTTTGTCAACACCACATCACGCAACGTTATCCGTGTCTGTCTCTAACGTTGATAAAGTTGCTACTTCCATCTTTGAGAGGGAGTCATATATATGCAGTCCATACATATTGATATTTCCTATCTATATATAGCAGATATGCGGCTATACCCCGCCGAACGTCGCTTGTTTCTCGTTCTGTCAAAGAAGCAAAATACAATCGACGGGTTACAGCTAATACAGGTGTGTCAAAACTAGCGAATTGTTGAAATTAATATAAAAAGTCCACCTCAATGTTTCAGGGACAGTTAGTGGTGGCTCAGTTGAATAATAACGCCAGTTTGCTGCACGTCATTGCAGACTGTGTTTAATTTTACTAAGAAGGACCTGACATTTCGTAATGTACGAAATTAGTAAGTGTGCTTAATGCATCCGGCCCAAAATGTATATACAATGATGAGCAAAACTAAGTTGAACTTTACACACTGCTTTAATTCTACTTGATCAACTAGTGGTATTGCGTGGGTGCAACTTCCCCATGAGCAACGACCTAGACGAAGCATTCCACAGAGAGCAGTTAGTACAAACCCTCACTAACGGTGACAAAGATGAGGTACTAAATCAACTTGAAAAGTTCTCATTGAAGGACATTGAGGAATTGCACAACAAGTTCGATTTCGGAGACAACTTCAATCTCAAACAAATCTTGACAAGTTTTGTTAGGTTGTCGCAGAACCAGCATATAAATTTAAGAGCAACAGGAATTACTTTGGAAGACGTTTCAGTTTACGGGAATGATGAACGGTTTTCTATTATACCCACCGTCTCGGACGTGTTGAAATTACCATTGACTGTCTACAGAGCAAGCAGAGGTGCTAAAGCTCCTACCAGAACCATTTTAAACAAATTCAATATTCTTGCCAAACCTGGTGATATGGTGCTTGTTCTCGGACGACCAGGTTCTGGTTGTACCTCTTTACTAAAAACGATTGCTGCCTGTGATTTGCAGCTGTTTACTGGAGTAGAAGGTGACATCGTGTATGATGGTATTGAACAAAAGACGTTTGTAAGACACTTCAAACCTGATCTCATCTATGTTTCCGAAAATGATGATCATTGTCCACATTTGACGGTAGAGCAAACATTGAAGTTTGCCATAGCATGCAAAACCCCCAATTTAAGAATCAATAACGTCCCAAGACAGGAGTTCATTGATAAATTCACCCTTGTGTTGGCCACAGTGTTTGGCTTAAAGCATTCTTTGCAAACTAATGTTGGAAATGAATACATAGGTGGTGTTTCTGGCGGGGAACGTAAAAAAGTATCAATTGCAGAGGCATTAGCATGTAGAGGGGCCATTTACTGCTGGGATAATGCTACAAAAGGCTTGGATGCGACAACAGCATTAGAGTTTACCTACTCCATAAGAACCATGGCATCACTTTTGAAATCAACAGCATTTATCACACTGCACCAGACAGGTGAGAAAGGTTTTCATAACTTCACCAAAGTGACCGTATTGTATTCTGGAAGACAGATATATTTTGGACCAGTTGACAAGGCTAAAACATATTTTGAGAAAATGGGTTGGCAGTGTGTAGAAAGACAAACCACTGCTGAGTTCTTAACATCAGTCACTGATCCAAATGGGAGAATCAGAAATCCTCTTTTCGAAGGTAGAAAGATTCCCGAGACCATGGAGGAAATGGAGCAATACTGGCTTGAATCTGAAGAATATCGAGCATTGAAAGAAGATATCGCTTCTTACAAACAACTGGTCGATTCGAATGAAACTAATAAATTGTTCAGAGCATCATTGAAGCAAGAAAAACAAAAGTTTGTAAGAAACAATTCCTTTTATAATATCAACTTCATCCAGCAACTCCAATTGACTACAAAGAGGGCATGGCAAAGAACTTGGGGAGACAAATACTATGCTGTAACGTTGATTTCTGCAGCCGTGATTCAGGGTTTTATTGCTGGATCTATGTATTACAATTCACCTGAAACAGCAGCTGGTGCCGTGTCTCGTACTGGTGCAATCTTCTTCAGTGCTTTGTACGTTACCCTTATGGGGTTGGCAGAAGTTTCAATATCTTTTACTCATAGACCAATTTTGATGAAACATAAGAATTATTCACTATATCATCTTTCCACTGATCCATTGGGTGGGTTTTTAATGTCTATTCCTATCCGTGTAGTCATTACAGTGTTGTTTGTGGTAGTTATTTATTTCTTGTCCAATTTGACTAGAGAAGCAGGTAAATTCTTTATTGTGGTTCTATTTGTGTTTCTATTGCAAGTAGCAATTTCAGCTCTTTTCCGTGCAATTGCTTCATTCGCTCCTGATCCAGCACCTGCTAATGCTGTTGCAGGTATTTTCCACTTGGCTTCGTTGATGTATTCAGCATTTATGATTCCACGTCCCTCCATGCATCCATGGTTCAAGTGGATTAGTTACATTAATCCAGTTCTATATGCGTTAGAGGCAATGATAACCTCTGAGTTCCATGGTAGAAATATAGAGTGTACTGGGATTAACTTGGTTCCATCAGGGCCAGGATACACGTCAGTTGCAACTGGAGAACAAGCATGCTCATTTATTGGATCTACAGTGGGTCAGACCTGGGTCCCAGGTGACAGATACTTGGAGTTAGCATTTACTTACAAATTTTCTCACACTTGGAGAAACTTTGGTATTCTTATAGGATTTTTGGCATTCTTCTTGTTTGTTATTTGTATTGGAACCGAGTTTGTTCGTCCAGTTCGAGGTGGTGTAGACAGATTACGGTTCTTGAGAAACAAGATTCCTGAAGGTCTAATGCTAGGTATGAAGGGGGATGATATTGAACGCAACTGTTCCAAAAGTACTTCTACCGATGAAACTACTGAAAAGATAAAGGAAGAAGTATTTGAGGATTTGAAATCTAAAGAGGTTTTTGTTTGGCAGAATGTAACCTACAAAATTCCCTATAATAAAAGTGAAAGAATATTGCTAGATGATATCTCTGGGTATTGTGTGCCTGGCACTTTGACTGCTTTAATGGGTGAATCTGGTGCTGGTAAAACATCATTGTTGAATGCTTTATCTCAGAGAATAGATTTGGGGGTAGTAACAGGTAGCATGTCAGTCAACGGTAATCTATTGGACAATTCGTTTAGAAGAAGAACCGGTTATGTCATACAACAGGATATTCATGTTAGTGAATCAACAGTTCGAGAATCATTGGTTTTCGCTGCAAGGTTGAGACGTCCTATTTCTGTTCCTGATAGGGAAAAAGTTGAGTATGTTGAAAAAATTATTCAAGTTCTTGGTATGTCACCATATGCTGATGCCATTGTTGGTAATCAGGGTTCTGGTTTAAGTATTCAACAAAGAAAGAAATTATCCATCGCCGTTGAATTGGTTGCAAAACCATCGTTACTTTTGTTCCTTGATGAGCCAACTTCCGGATTAGATTCTCAATCTTCGTGGGACATTGTCTTGATGTTGCGTGACTTAGCAAACGCTGGTCAATCCATTTTATGCGCTGTACATCAGCCATCAGCTGCTTTATTTGAGAAATTTGATCGCCTACTTCTACTTAAGAAAGGCGGACAAACTGTGTATTTTGGTAAAATTGGTGAACGCTCAAGAACTATGCTAGACTATTTTGAAACTAATGGAGCCAGAAAGTGGGATCCTAGTGAAAACCCTGCGGAGTATATGTTGGAGGTAATTGGTGCTGGTACAACTGGAGTTTGTCATTGTGATTGGTTTAATATTTGGAATAGTTCACCGCAAAAGCAAGAAGCTCTTCGAGAGGGCAAAAAATTGCTAGAAAAGTACAAAAAGGAATCAATGACTGTGCCGCAAGAAGGTTTAGATGTAAGGAATTGTACTTATGCCACGCCATATTGGTACCAGTTTCCTATTGTTCTAGAGAGAGCTATCCATGTATTGTACCGTGATTTGCAATATATACTATGGAAATTCTTCTTGCTAATAGTTTCTGGTTTGTTCCTTGGGTTTACATTTTTTGGGTTGGAGGAAACGTTGGTAGGAACACAAAATAGTGTGTTCTTTTCGTTCTTATCTGTTGTTGCCGGTGCTCCAATGATAAATCAAATAATGTCAAAAGCTATCGTGGGGCGAGTGCTCTTTGAAACCAGAGAAAGGAAATCAAGGACGTATCACTGGTCATTGTTAATATTTACTCAGTTCTTGGCTGAAATTCCGTGCTTTATTGTTGGTGCAGCCATCATCTTTGTATCATCGTATTTTCCAACTCAGGCTAACTTTGACGGTCCACATGCCGGGGTGTATTACCTAACACATGGTATTTTCTTGCAATTGTTTTCAATTTCTTTTGGATTATTGATCGTATACCCATCTCCAGACTTGGACACGGCCGGTGCCGTCTTCAGTTTTGTTTTTACTTTCATTGTGTCTTTCGCGGGGGTTGTTCAACCACCAGATTTGTTGCCTGGGTTCTGGAAATCGATGTGGAGACTAAGTCCGTTGACGTATTATATTGGCAATTTGGTTGGTGCTATTTTACACGAGCGTCCAGTAAATTGTAGTGTGCAAGAGTTGACCAGGTTTCATCCACCACCTGGAGTAAATTGTGGAACCTATATGAAGAGGTACATGGAAAATTTTGTAGGCGATGTTGTCAATCCTGGTGCAACCGATATATGTGAGTTCTGTCCATACGACATTGGTGATCAATTCCTAGCAAATACGCATGTGAAGTATTCAAATACGTGGAGAAACGTTGGGTTTTTTGTTGCTTATATTTGCTTCAATTTACTACTTTGTTGTGCCATCTACTGGGTCCTTCGATTCAGAAATTGGAGAAAGAAAGTGAAGAACAGCGCCATAGCATTAGAATGATTAGGTCAATCAGTGTCGATAATTTGATTTGTGAATGGAGAGTTCTTTGTCATTCGGTGGTTATCACAATAACCCCTTAATATGTACTCCAAATACCACCTAAGCTACTGAAGCAACAGAAAAGATTGACGCCAACGAACGAGACCATATGCGAGCAGTCAATATCACAAAGTCTCTTCACCTAGAAGAACGTATGGCAGCAACTTTCCAAAGTTAAACTTGGTTGTGTTTATGCTGGGAATAGCGTATTGACAAGCTCAGTTAAATATTGAAATATTTGGTATCTGAAGAGAACAAGCGAAATGGGGCCCATCAGTACGTTACAATCATATTGAAATACAACCCTCTCACGATAATGACGACTGAGAAGCACAAACCCTTACGACAGTAAACTGATTTCACCCAGAAGAACCTGGGGCTACTTAACACGTCAATCCTCAAAGCCGAGTACCTAGAGCCAATGTTCGTGCTTGTATGGTATCGTAAGCCCTAAAAGTACGCATCTCTGTCTAATAGGAGTTAGAGACATAAATTGTTCTCGTGAGATTTTCATAAATATTCAAATTACCACAAATGCTTTTCTTGAATTCAAGCAACCAGCACCTTTTATAGCTAGTAATACAGATACAGTAACTATATTATTCAGATAAATACATGGTATATAGTAAATACGCTAATGACACGAGAGAGACCGGTTCACGGTGGTGCCCCAGAGATAGTTCCCCACGGCGGCGCCTACAGCAACGGCTATCATCAACCAGCCGTTGTACGTCATGAATACCAACATCAACCAGAACGAGAATGCCACTTGAAACCCGTACCCCACGGCCCGTTTGGCTTTGAACCGGTTGACGGTGGCGGAATTGGTGTTAGTGGTGCCCGTCATTATTCCGGAATTGGACGTTTCCCAGTGCACAAACACATGTTTCAAGTACTCGTATAAAGCCGTCAACAACACAATGGCGATGAACGAAACGACAAAGTGGGAAAATGTTCGTATATGCCACCACCTGAACACCACACAAGTATTTTTCCAGTCCCAAGTGAATATCATCTATTTGTTAGTACCGACCATTGGTAGCGAATTGCATTCTGGCTATACCAATACGCTCAATGGTGAAGTTCGGCAGCAAGAGGAACCGTTCGTTTACTGTCGGGTATACTTACATTCATGGAACACATTTCATTTCCATGGTCGGGGGTTGAATGGTCCATGCCTGGGTGCATTGAATGAGCCAGATGGTCCATTTTTAATAAAGAAGCCAGTTGAAAATAACGTCCGACGCAGAGACTTAAGGGCGTAGTGACGATATGAGCTAATTAACTGGCCGTTTCTGTCACTAAATGGTACCAATGGGCCGGTAAAGCGTTGCGGTCGTGTAGTTGTGGAGTGAAAATTTCCCTTACAAAACCGGTGTCATATTTTCAGGTTTCACATTGGAAACAACGATGAAGATCATTACCGATGAAGAGAAGAGGGCTCACATTGCCCACATTACTAGTGAGGGGGCCAAAGGGTTGGTCTACGGTGCAATGTTGTCTACAGGTATGTTCATCTACTTTAAGAAGAGAATGCCGGCCAGATTCAATTCCTGGAACACCTCGATCAAGGCATGTGTTTTGACGATGCCAACTATCGGTATGGGGGCGTTCTACGCTGATCAAGGTTCGTGGGAGTTCGATAAGGAGATGCACCATTCTGAACATACCCAAGCCAAGGTGCTTGAAGAGTTTAGACAATGGAACAGATTGAGCACCAGTGAAAAATTCTTCTCGGGATTAAATAACAACAAGTACACGATTATCGTGTCTGCATGGGCTGCGTCATTGTATGCATCGTGGGTGATTGTCAACAGGGACAAAATTATGACTACTGCGCAAAAGGCCGTGCAAGCAAGAATGTATGCTCAGGGGATCACAATCATGTTGTTGTTGGGTACGATTTTGTTGGCCATCAAGGAGGAGGAAATCAACAAGAAAAAACCCGCTGAATTGCCAGAATGGAAGATGGTCATTATGAAGAAAGAAGCTGAAGATGCAGAAATCTTGAAGGAATTGCAAAGCAAAAAGGAAGCAATCGAGGCAGCAGAAGAAGCAGCAGCTCGTTCTGATTAAACTCGTGTTATCGTGACTCAAAGTTACTACATTTATTTATAATATTTATCTAGCTCTTGACCTTAAAATTTGTACATAGCTACAGGAAATACACTCTTATGAACGGTTCTATTCCCGCTGTATTGTTTGACCAAATAATAGCAAGGATGGTGCAAATACACACCAGCTACAAAAATCCCTTGTTTGTGATACGCATGGTGAGTATTTTGCAACCATTGCAACCGTCTGTAAGTTTGCTGGGCCGTACAGCGAACGGTTTTACGTCATCGTGACTACATACTGTCGTCCTGTATGGTTTGCTTCCCAGCATACCACGACGCTCGCACAACGCTGGTGCCCCCGCGGTAGGGACTTGGGGCGAACTAACGTACCCCAAGACCCAGTTCAGAAAAAGCTCCAAAAAAAAGAGGACCAAACATCCAAGGCAAATGGAATACAGTAGAGATACAAGCTTGACAACTGGCCAGATTTTAAAGCCAAAAACCTTTTAGTTTCAAGGACAAGGCACGTGAGTACCCACGTGATACACATCAAAATTTTCATACCTACTACAAAGACATTTAGGAGCTACATCTGAAGCACCACAGCAGACGAGATGCTTGCAAAGAAGAACAAGCAGAAGGAAATCGTCCAGGACGAACGGTTCCAGGCAATTGTGTTGACGGACTCGTTTGAGACCCGGTTTATGCCTTTGACTGCCTACAAACCACGATGTCTTTTACCACTTGCCAATGTGCCATTACTTGAATATACCCTTGAATTCCTTGCCAAAGCGGGTGTGAACGAAGTGTATCTTATGTGCTCCAGTCACGCAGACCAAATCCAGCAATACATTGACCGATCAAAATGGGTTTCTTCGGGGTCTCCGTTCCTTGTTAGTACTGTTATGTCATTAGAGTCACGGTCAGTAGGGGACTCGATGAGAGATTTAGACAACCGAGGGTTGATTACGGGGGATTTTCTTTTAGTTTCCGGTGACGTGGTTACGAATATCGATTTTTCGAAAGCTTTACAGGCACACAAGCAGAGAAAGGCCCAGGATAAAGACCAGATAGTCACGATGATTTTGAACCAGGCATCGAGTTTACACAGAACAAGGTCGCCGGTGGACCCAGCAGCGTTTGTATTGGACAAGAAGACCAACAGATGTTTGTATTACCAGGGAATTCCCTCTGTAGATGGAGAAAAGACGTCGATCAACATCGACCCAGAATTGTTGGAAAACGTCGAGGACGAATTTGTTATCAGAAACGACTTGATTGATTGCCATGTTGACATTTGCTCGCCACATGTTCCGCAAATTTTCCAGGAAAACTTTGACTATCAGTACTTGAGAGATGATTTCCTCAAGGGAGTGTTAACGTCAGATTTATTGAGAAAAACCATCTATGCGTATATCTGTGACGATTCCTCAGAATACGCTGCCAGAGTAGAAAGTTGGGCCACTTACGATGCCATTTCTCAGGACATTCTTGCGAGATGGTGCTACCCTGTTACTCCAGACTCGAATTTTACTGGTAAAACTACCTACTCATACGAAACAAATCACATCTATAAAGAAGATAAAGTCATTCTTGCACAGTCGTGTAAGATCCACACGTGTTCGTTAATTGGATCTGAGACCGAGATTGGCGAAGGGACGTCAGTTGAGAAGTCAGTCATTGGAAGAAACTGCAGAATTGGTAACAATGTCATCATCAACAACTCGTACATTTGGGATAACACGATAATAGAAGACAATTCTGTGGTTAGCCATGCTTTGATTGCTTCTAACGCCAAAATTGGTAAGAATGTTACCTTGAATCCTGGTGTAGTGGTTGGATTTAATGTGGTTATTGGCGACGAAGTCACTGTTCCCCACACTACAAGACTCGTAGACAAGCCTATTTACCAGCATGACTCGTTTGACAACTCGTTCAGTGACGGTGAGGACGAACAACGCACTAAGGTCAAGATTGTAGGAAACAACAGTGAACTTGTAGGAGAAAATGGGGTGGGATTATTGTATGTTTCTGATGACGACGTTGATTCTGAGGACGAAGACGACGAATTCGACACAAACCATTACTCAGGAATGGTTTATCAGTTCAAGACATTGAATGTTTCTGACGATTCTATTGCGTCATTGACTACGAAGAAAATGAAGAAACAAGAGAGAAGATCAAGAAGATTATCGACCAATTCGGTGGTATCGACTGATTTTGAGGGAGGAATGTATTCCGAAGAGGAAGAGGAAGATTTCGAGAAGGAAGCAATTGCTACAGTGGAAAGAGCAATCGAAAATAACCATGATTTGGACACTGCTTTATTGGAATTGAATACTCTTAGAATGTCGATGAATGTCACGTATCACGAAGTAAGAATGGCGACAGTTTCGGCAATGTACAATAAGATTAGCGAGTTTATCACCACCGGGACATTGGAAAGCAAAGATGCTACCGTGAAGATATTCCGTCACTGGGGACAAATGTTTAAGAGGCAAGTGTTTAATGACGAAGAGCAGATTGACTTGCTTAATATTTTGCAGAAGAAAGCAAGCAAATTGGACAAACAGTACAACCACATCATATTATTCTGGGCCATCAGAACATTGTACGACATGGACATATTGGAAGAAGAGAACATCATTACATGGTGGGGCATTTCTGATTCCGACGACGAGCATTGTAGGCAGACGGTGAAGAAGTTTGTGGAATGGTTAGAGGAAGCCGAGGAGGAAAGCGACGAAGAGTCGGAGTAAATAGTATAATTAAAGTCATAGAGCAAGCTTGTAGACGTGAGAACGGACAATAGAAAACGAAGAAAAGAAGAAGAACAGGCAAGAAAGCAAGTAGAAAAACTAAGAAAAGACATGAACAGGGAGAATGCAAATAGAAAAAACGAACTGCTAAGAATAAAAGCACAGAAAACGTTGGAACGTTTGGCCAGTTCACAATATCATTCTACCAGGTAGATGGGCCGAATTCAGTAAAATCACAGAAACCACACCGCGCTACTTTACGCACAAAACTACTACATTGGCAAATTTCCTCTGAAAATCAATATGGTAGCAGCAGACCTGAAATGCCACCCGCGTTTGAAGCAGCGTACCACCAGGGTAAAAGTAGCCTCGCTGTGAATGTGAAGCTTTCACCGGAACCACGAGAACCGCGACATTTTACAACGACGATAGCCGTGTCGTTCAGTAAACAGTGGATGCTGATACGCAGTACCGAGGCACGTCGTCGTATGCGATATGCGATTTATACGATGAGGTTAAATTTTTCATATAATGGTGTGGTAAAGTGGTGTCATATTGATAGAGTAGATAGAGTCGTCCTGAAGTATATATACCGTGGAGAATAACGTGGGACTTGTTTAGTTTGTTTTCATCGAGTATCTGGAATTATATTTGTTATTGGCTATATCTAAGATTTTTGATCCAATGTTTGACGTTATTGTTGTTGGCGCTGGGGTCGTAGGACCTGCTATTGCGACTGCTTTGGCGAGACAGGGACGTAGAGTTTGCATCATAGAGAGGGACTGGTCCAAGCCAGACAGAATTGTCGGGGAGTTGATGCAACCAGGTGGTGTTAAAGCGCTACAAGAGTTGGGCATGGCGCAAGCTGTCAACAATATAGAGGCGTGGGACGTCACAGGGTACTATATCCAATACCACGATCACCACCTTGAAATCGACTATCCGTGCAAAGCAGACGATCTTATTGTGAAGTCTATTAATCCTGTTCCTGACTGTGTTTTTGACGGGAACGATAAAGTTATAACTGATTCTACTATAAGCAGCAAAGAATGGGATGCCAGCGAGCACGTCCGAGGAGTTGCTTTCCACCACGGTGACTTCATTTCCAATATGCGTAATATTGTCAAATCTGAGCCTAATGTGACTTCTATCGAAGGTACCGTGACCAAGATTTTGAGAAATGAAAATGATATAAACCAGGTTATTGGGGTCCGTGTAAAAGATCCACAAGACCAAAGTGTTAAAGAATACCACGCAAAATTGACCATCAGTTGTGATGGGATTTACTCCAAGTTCAGAAAGGAATTATCCAAAGACAATGTTCCAACTGTTGGGTCGTATTTTGTAGGGTTACACTTGGAAAACGTTACATTACCTGCGCTTAATAGAGGTCATGTTATCTTGGGTGACCATGCGCCAATTTTAATCTACCAGATATCACCTAAAGAAACGAGGATTTTGTGTGCTTATAGATCGACCACTCCTCCATCGTCGAAAAACGACGAATTGTACAAATATATGATGGACGAGATTTTACCAGTTCTTCCATCTGGGGTGAAAAAGTCATTTGTGGCTGCGGTGGAAGAAAGAAAGTTCAGAACGATGCCAAACCAATACTTGCCGGCCTTGAAACAAGGCGAACCTCACACTCTTGGGTTGATTATGCTAGGAGATTCGTTAAATATGAGACACCCATTGACTGGTGGCGGAATGACAGTGGGATTAAACGATGCTGTCTTACTAGCAAGATTATTACACCCAGAGCAAATTGAAGAATTCACTGACTACCCATTACTAGCACAAAAATTGTCGGAATTTCACAGCAAGAGAAAAGGGTTAGACTCAGTTATCAACACATTATCGATTGCCTTGTACCAACTATTTGCAGCCGATAAGAATTCTCTCAAAATCTTACAAAGAGGTTGTTTTGAGTACTTCATGTTGGGAGGAACATGCGTCAGCGGACCAATTGGATTGTTATCGGGTATGTTACCAATTCCAGTATTGTTATTCAGTCACTTTTTCAGTGTTGCATTCTACTCCATATACTGTAACTTTGCCTATAGAGGATTTACGGGGTTCCCAGTTGCGTTTATCGAGGCATTTGATACAATCATCACTGCCATCGTTTTATTCACTCCATACTTATGGCACGAATTAGTCGCATAAACAGCCCAAACCATCAGACACGAAACTTACAAATCCACCAGAGCACACCGGACGACCCGTTCCTGCCAGGCAGTCCCGGGTCCAGGTTGCACTACGTGATGCAATCGTCCATTATTTTGTGGTGGCTGACGACAAAAAGGTGCGTATCAAAGCCCTGGCCGAACCAGTTTCAGCCGACATGCCGACACCCTGTGGTAGACCAACGATACAATAATTACTTCAGTTCACGATATAATCCCCTTTTATATATAGTATTATTAAACGTACCGTATCACCCTTGGGACAACCATGTTTCAACCATGTTTCAGATTTTAAAAAATGCGTCTCAAATTTGACTGCTGAAACAGTCCTAATTGGGACAGTGACAGGAGCAGGTTATATGCAGGATACACCATTTAGATTATTTCTGCCGTTCTCCAATGAAGAAATAAACAAGTAAGAAACTCACCATTAGCAAAGAGGCGATTTTTGTAACAGGAAATTGCTTTTGTTAGTGGGAATTCGTAGCAATAAGAGACGACTATTTTCTGGTTAAAAAAATTGGACAATGACAAACTTTTCCGACAACATTCCCTTGAGCATTGGGTCCCTGAACAAGAAATGGTACAAACCCCTTGAATTGACGATCAAATCGTCAATTGTTAACTACTTGTTGATTTTCGTTCCTCTTGGTTTGGTAGCTGGATACTTAGAATGGAGCAATAATGCAATTTTTTGGTTGAATTTTGCTGCTATCGTTCCTTTGGCTTCGGTGTTGGCCTATGCAACTGAAGAATTGGCAGAACATGTTGGTGAAACTATTGGAGGGTTGTTGAATGCCACCTTCGGTAATGCTGTCGAGTTGATTGTTTCAATTATTGCGTTAAAAGAAAATCAAATTCGGATTGTCCAAGCCTCAATGTTGGGGTCCATGTTGTCGAACCTTTTGTTAGTGTTGGGGTGCTGTTTTGTTGCAGGTGGGGTCACCAGAGTACAGCAGACATTTAACCAAACTGCAGCTCAAACTATGACCTCGTTGATGTCGTTGTCTGTACTTGGATTGTTGATTCCTGCTGCGTTCCATGCTACATTAGAGACTCCTAAAGGGGGTGATAATGAATTCCCAATCCCAGGGTCTTCCGATGCCCAGATTCTTTCCTTGTCTAGAGGGGTGTCGATTATTTTATTTGTAGTTTACCTTTTGTACTTGGTTTTCCAATTGAAAACTCATAAAGCCTTGTTCGAAGAACAATCTACACAAGACCATGATGATGGAGTAATTACGTCTATTCCAAACGAAACTCATTCTGCTGTTCTTGGTGAAGTTCACGAACAATTGTCAACTGCTGAGGCTGTTGGTGTTTTAGCAGTTGCAACTATCTTGGTGTCATTCTGTGCTGATTACCTTGTTGGGTCAATTGACGGAATTGTCGAATCTTCTGGGTTGTCCAAGACTTTTATTGGTTTGATTGTTATTCCTATTGTTGGAAATGCTGCTGAACATGTTACTGCCATTGTTGTTGCCATGAAAAACAAGATGGATTTGGCCGTAGGGGTAGCCATTGGATCGTCATTACAAATCTCGTTATTTGTTACTCCATTTATGGTTTTAGTAGGATGGATAATTGATGTGCCAATGTCATTATACTTCTCGACTTTTGAAACTGTGATTGCTTTCGGGTCGGTGTTGATTACTACATTAGTTATTATGGACGGTGAATCAAATTGGTTGGAAGGTGTTATGCTTTTGAGCACGTATTTGATTATTGCAATTGCTTTCTTTTACTATCCTGACGTTGGTTATTAAATTGTTTTATAGAAAAAAGGACGAAGAGTATTGAATTCGCAATGTAGAAATCATGATATGATCTAGTAGGTTCTTGAAAAGAATAGTCAAAAAAGACTTTAGAAACAGCAATGTTGTAGTGATGGAGTGGAGTCTGGTGGTGGGGTCGAGTGGTGGCATAATAGCACTCAAAATAATAGAGGGTTGTGAGTGGAGCAGTGGGGCAATAAAATATCACTGAAAGTGGGA
>ERZ778017.1709-NODE-1709-length-20372-cov-118.939804_pt1 | contig 20372 bp, 19 predicted proteins | sample MGYA00375747_ERZ778017 | MGnify/ENA primary metagenome ERZ778017 (study PRJEB29350, sample SAMN05509838) | bioreactor metagenome | biome: bioreactor; material: wastewater | place: South Africa: University of Cape Town | collected 2014-03-17 ...
GCCAGTGCTAGCTTTGCGTACCGTCACTTATTGCACTGAAAACGAGGAGACCCCGTCTTGATTTCCTCTGCGTTCAACTGCTTCATTGAAGCAGCAGGTTGGTTATTCCACGCACGCGATGGACCAAGGGCGTCTTCTGGAGAGCCGCGGCTCGTACCGCCAAGTTCGGCGCTAGACGCACGCGGCAGGCTTTCTCTTCAATCCATACGCATTCAAAGGTGAATACATGCAAACGAATACTGAAAACGCAAAACCAGGGTCCGGCCTGAACAACGCCGGTTGGACGATCAATGTGCTCAACGAGCACTTCAACCAGCGGGAGTTTGTCTTCGACGACCCCAAGGTTACGGGGCGGCAAATCGCGCACGAGGCGGGCTTCCGTCCGACGGACGAAGCGATAGTCCTGCAACAGCTCAAGGATGGCTCCATGGAAGAAATCCGGCTCGAAGAACTGGTCGATCTGAAGGTGGCCGGTACTGAGCGCTTCTTCGTGATGACGGGCGATCGCACGTACCGCCTCATCGTGGATGGGCTGCGGCTCGAGTGGCCCCGCGCGCAACTGACTGGCGAGGCCATCCGCAAGCTGGCCGGCCGCGACGACGAGTTCGAGGTCCTCCAGGAACTGGAGGACACCCCCGACCGCGTCATCGAAGAGGACGAACTGGTCAGCCTACAGGGCGGCGGCACCGAAAAGTTCAAGACGCGCCGCGCGGGGCACCTCATCACGGTCTTCTTCGGTGAACAGCCCTACGAGATGCCGCGCGGCGTCTACAGCACCGAGCAACTGCGCACCGAGTTCAAGGTGGAAGCCGGCTACGTGCTCGCCTTGATCACCGCCGACGGCTCGTTCGACGAATTGAAGGCGGGCCAGAAGCTGTGCCTGAAGAACGGCATGAAGTTCGTGAGCTACGCACCCTGCGGGCAATCGTCATGAGCAGCGGGCAGTTCAACGCCCTGAAGGCGTTCTACCCCTCGGCGGAATGCTGGTCCGAGGGCGGCCACGAGTTGGCCTTCATTCCGGGCGTCAAGGTCCAGGCCGTGGGCGGGCCGGTGCAGGTGAACCTGCTGCTCTACCCCCAGGCGAAGGACGGCTATGAGACGCGCCTCTACGTTGACCGCCAGATCGCCGCGGCCAAGGGCCTGAACTGGCAGGCCCACACGGTGTGCGGCGAGACTTGGTGGGCGTGCTCGTGGCGCGGCGTCCAGGCCCACCTGCCCTGGGTAAATATCCTGGCCAACCACCTGAGGGCCTTCCTATGAAGGTGCACATCAAGATAACCGGCGCGCTCTTGAGTGCTATCCGGGCCGACCTGCACCGCGCGCACCCGTTTGCGTTCGAGCGGGTCGGCTTCTTGATCGCCGGCGCGAGCTGGACCGGTGATGGCGACCTCGTGTTGCTGTGCCGGGACTACCAGCCTGTCGCCGACGAGGACTACGAACGCAGTAACAGCGTGGGCGCCCGGATCGGTTCGAATGCGATGCGCAAGGCGCTCCAAGCAGCCTACCAGCACAAGTCCGCGATCCTGCACATCCACACCCATGGCGGACACGGCCGGCCGAAGTTTTCTTCCGTCGACCTAAGCAGCGCCCGCGACTTCGTGCCCGGCTTCTTCAATGCTCTACCCCAAATGCCGCACGGCATCGTGGTTCTGAGCAACGACTCAGCGCGCGGCCTGCTGTGGACCGGGCCCAAGGAGCTGCCCCGCTACGTCGACGGATTCCAGCAAGTCGGTGCACCCCTGATCAACTTTGGAGCAGCACATGAGCCAGCATGACCGGCAGAGTTTTCTCGGGCCCACCAGCGAACAGAACCTCGCGGGCATTACTGTGGGCATATTGGGCCTGGGCGGCGGCGGCTCGCACGTCGTGCAGCAGTTAGCGCACCTGGGCGTGGGCGGCTACGTCATCACCGATCCCGACACCATCGACGAGACCAACCTCAACCGACTGGTCGGCGGTACGCGCGCAGATATCTTGGCGAAGGAACTGAAGATCCAGATTGCCGAGCGCGCTATCCGCCGTGTGCTGCCGAACGCTCACATCGCTGCGCATGCAAAGCCTTGGCAAGAGGTCGCGGGTGAGCTGAAGCGCTGCGATGTGCTCATCGGCGGACTGGACTCCGTTATCGCGAAGGATGAGGTCGACGGCTTCTGCAAGCGCTTCCTGATCCCCTACATCGACATGGGGATGGACGTGCACAAGCTCGGCGACCGCTTCCTGATCGCCGGCCAAGTGGTGCTGACCCTGCCGGGCGGACCGTGCCTGCGCTGCATGGGAGTGGTCACCCAGGCCGCGCTGGAGACCGAAGCTCGCAGCTATGGTGCAGCCGGCGGCAAGCCCCAAGTAGTCTGGCCGAACGGCGTGCTCGCCTCTACTGCGGTGGGCCTCTTTACGCAGTTGGTCTGCCCCTGGCACGACAAACTGATGACGGCGGCATACCTAGAATACGATGGTAATAAACACACTATGGCGCCGAGCATGCGCCTGGCAGCCATCGCCAACAGGCCTTGCAGCCACTATCTAGCCCACGAGACCGGAGAGCCGCGCTTCGATATCCGCACGCCACCCGCACTCGTGAACCTTCAGGTTGGGTTGCTTGACAAAGCGGCGCCTAGCTGGTGGCGCGCAGCTGTGGCGTTCTTCAAGGGACGCTAGAGGTCAACGGTGTGCGCCCTCATGGCTGGTTGGACGAGATAGATTTAACGCGGCCTGCGGCGGCTTTTTCGAAGTTGCCCCAGCACACATACTCCTTGCAAGGATTGGGGGCTATCCCGCTCAGGCGTAACCCAGCAAAGTAGGAATAGGCCCACCAGCTTTGTATGACGGTTGACTCGAAATCCGCTGTCACAGCAAGCGCACTCGTCCGGCCAAGGAAGTTCAATGCTTCCAACTTCTGGCGTACTTGATGAGCAAGTGCGCTCCGCGGGGCGATGCCCTTCTTGAACCCCCTATCCCTCGCCATGAAGGCTTCGAGCATGTGCGGGATCAGCGTCACGGCATCGACCGCTTCTCTATACGTCTGCGCGTGCAGCGCGGCGTAGCGATCAAGATCGGCCCGCTGGCCGGGCACGCAAAGGTCAGCTTGGTCGATTCCAGCTTCGGCAAGGGGCCGAGCCGGAGTTTTCTGGCTGTGCTCATTGCATTGGGCCTCGCTGGTAAAACATCGGCTGGTACGGGCGCAGCACAAGGTCGCGCGCGACCAGTACCCGGACAGGCAGGCCTGGCCGCGCCGTCAGCGTCGGCTGGATGTTCATGTTGCGCCGGGTCATCTCCTGGCCCACCTGGTTGATGCTGTCCTGCGCACTGTCGCGCCCGGCGATCACGATGCGGTTGCCATCCTGGCGGTTCTCCGGCGCCGCCAGTTCGGCGCCGATGCCCAGCAGCGTGGTCAGCGCCGCGCCCGCGAAGACGCGCCCCCAGTGCCAATCCACGTCGTCCTCTAGGCCCGCATAGCCCGCAGGATCGGTGCCGACAAGATTGTCGAGCGTGAGCGATGACGTGTCGGGCAGGATGATCCGGTTCCATACCACCTGCACCCGGCTCTGCCCATAGCTGACCTGGCTGTTGTAGCGTCCGAGGATGCGCGAGCCCTGCGGGATCAGCAGGAACTTGCCCGTGGCCGTGTCGTAGACCGGCTCCGTCACCGTGGCGATCACGTCGCCGGGAAGATCGGACTTGATGCCCGTCACCAGCGCCGCCGCGATCACCGTCCCCGCCATCACTTGGTACGGCGAGCCCGGCATCTGGAGAGTACCGGAATTGCGAGTCTCCGTGGAGCCGCCTTTCAGGAACGCCTCCTTCTGATCCTGCCGGTTCTGCACGGCGCCCGGATTGGCGAGCCGGGCCGGCGCCGAAGCCATCCCGGCCGCCGCCATCGGGTCGAAGCCCGCCAGGGCGCCGGCGCTGCCCATGCTGGGCGAAGCCTGCGCCACCGTGGCGGCGGCCTTGCCCTGATTGCCCGAGCGGAAGAACACCGCCGAAGCCGCCGCCGCCTCGGCTTCCTTGCGCCGCGCATCCTCCGGGTCGTGGCCCGGCAGCGCATAGGTCGGCGTCACCGGCTGCTGCGACTTCACGATGGCCGGCCCCAGGTCGCCCGGCAGCGGTGGTCCCAGCTCGGGCGCCTTCGGCAGCTTCGAGTAGTCGGACGGCAAGCCGTCCAGCCCCTCCGACTTCGAGACGCGATCCACGTTGTACAGCTCGGCGCGGTCACCCGCGCCGCGCCGGTGCGGCTGCAACGACCAGATCGTGGCGCCCAGCACCGCCACCGACAGGCTGCCCACAAGCATGGCCAGCGTGCGCCGGTTCAAGCGCGTGACCGGGCGCGGCTGGGCGCGCAGCGCAACCGCCTCGGGCGTCACCTTGCCGACCGAAGGCGCGGCAAGGCCGGAAGTGTCATCCTGATTCATCGTCAGTTCCTCCGCGTGCCATCCGTGCGCTCGATCCGCACCACGTCGCCCTTGTCTCCACCCAGGCGCAGCTCGGCCGCGCCAAACAGGCGATCCACGATGTAGTACGGAGAGCGGAAACGGTAGTTCACCAGTTGCCCGTCTCCCTGCGCGCCGATGACGAACAACGGCGGCAGCTCGCCCTGGGCGATGCCCGGCGGGAACTGGATGTAGACCTTCTCGCCATCATCGAAGGCGCGCAGCGGCTTCCACGGCGGATTGCTGCCGCTGACCGCGTAGCGGAAACGGATCTTCTCCAGCGACAGCCCGGCATCGACCGGCGCGGCGGCGCTGGCCGCCTGCGCCTGGCGCTGCAAGGCCAGCATCTTGTCCTTGGGATATTCCCAAGAAACCGATGCCATCCACGTCCTTTCGGTAGAAGTCAGCTCCAGCAAGTAGGTACGTCGGCTGGTGGTGATGACCAGATTCGTCTTCAACCTCGAGCGGATCGGCTTGACCATCACGTTGACGCGCAGCGCCTCGCCGCTGCCGCTCGATGTATCCCCGACGATCCAGCGCACCGTATCGCCAGCCGCCACCGTCACCAGTTCCTCGCCCGGCTGCAGCGCGATCACCGTCACGCGGCCCACGGCCGCATAGACCTGATACAGCGCGCCATCTGTGAAGGGCCACACTTGAATCGCGTTGACGTAGCCCTCGCGCGTGGGCGCAATACGCGCCTCGGCGTTGGCGCGAGACACGCGCACGGTTTCATCGGCGGGTTCTGCGACGGACTTGGCATCCGGCACAGGTTTCATCTGCGCTGGCATCGGCAGCACCTGCGGCACAGCCACTACCTCCACAGGCGTAGGCGGCTCCGGCAGCGGCTGGGCCTGCACCGGCTCATCGAGCGAGATGGACGGCGGCGGCTTGCCCTGCGTAGCGCAGCCCGTGAGGGCAAGCAGCATGATCGGCAAGGCGGATTTACGGAAAAGATCATTCATGGTTTTGCTCCTTCGTTCGCTTCCAGTTCGCGGCTCCACGACAGCCCGTTGACGTAGATACCCAGGGGGTTCTTGCGCAGACGCTGCTCGGTGCGCGGGGTTTGCAGCACCGTGGAAATCACCGCGTTCCAGCGTTCGGTGCGATCCAGCGCGCCGTTGACGAAGCGCGTCTCCGTCCAGCGCACGTTGAACGACGTGTCGCTGGCGCGGGTCACGCTGCTGATCTGCACCGTCACCGATTCCTTGCCGATGCGCACGAACGGATCGTTCACGCGGGCGTACTCGTTGAGCACGACCGCACCCTTGTCCGTGGTGTAGTCGTAGGCATCAAGCCAGTTCTGCCGCACCACGATCGGGTCGATGGACAGCGAGCGCACCAGGCCGATGAAGCGGCCCAGGTGGTACGCGATCTGCGCATCGCTGGGCTTGTAGGGCGTGGCGGCTTCGCCCACGGCCCGCACCTGGCCCGCGTTGTCCACCTCGATGACATAGGGCGTGACGATGGACTGCGCCGAGCGCCAGACCAGGCCGCCCGCCATCAGCACGGCCAGCGTGAGGCAGCCAAAAGCCATGAAGCGCCAGTTCTCCGCCTGCACGCGGGCCGAGCCAATGCGTTCGTCCCAGACCTGGGCTGCTGATTGGTACGGGGTAGCGGGCTGCGGCGTATCGCCATAGCGCACCTGCGGTCGCTTGAATCGCATGGGAGTTCTCCTTATGAATCGGAATCACGAAGGCTCGGGCCTTGGCTGGAGCTGCCGCCATCGCCACCGCGCAGCGTGTGGGCGGCCGTGGTCGCGGCATAAGTGAGCTGCTGCCTGCGATGCAGGCGCTTGGCCCAGGCGGGCTGTTCGGTGGGTGGTGATGAAGCGGCGGCATCGGCGGCCCCAGCCGCTCCCGGTCCAGAGGCGGGGCCACCACCCTCCTGGAACGCCGCTGCGGCACGCTTTGTCATTGAGCGCGCCCCATCGGCCACCTTCTGCCCCGCCGCCTGAGCGCCGGTCTTGGCGACGTTGCCCACGCCAGCGGCGGCGCCCTTGAGGCCGCCGCCAGCGGATGCAGAACCCGCCTGGAACGCCGACCGGGCGCTGCTGGCGGCTCCGGTGGCGGCACGCGCTCCACTGCCGGCCAGCTTGGCGGCAGCGGGCGCCATGCGCGCCCCGGCGGCTACTGCGCCACCAACGCCCGTGGCCGCAGCGCCCACGGCAACAGCAGCGCCGGCGGCGCCCAGCGCCGCACCGGCCATTGCACCTGCGCCGAGCTGCGGGCCGCCCGACACCAGTCCGGTGGCAATGCCCGGCCCAAAAATGCCCAGGGCCAGCATGGACAGCGAGGCCAGCATGATGACCAGCACCCGGTCGATGGAAGGTTCGGAGCCAGGCGGTATCCTGAATTCGGTGAACAGCCCCGAACCGATGCCCACAATGACGGCCAACACCAGAACCTTGATGCCCGCCGATACCACGTTACCCAGCACCTTCTCGGCCAGGAACGCGGTCTTGTTCCACAGCGCAAACGGCACCAGCACGAACCCGGCCAGCGTGGCCAGCTTGAACTCGATCAGCGTGATGAAGAGCTGCACCGCCAGCACGAAAAAACTGACGATGACCACCAGCCAAGCGAAGAACAGCACCACGATCATGTCGAGGTGGACGAACACCTCGGGGAAGCCTGCCAGATCACCGATCTGCTGAAGGATGGGCGCTGCCGCATCCAGCCCTGTCTTTGCGAGCCACCCCGGTTGCAGGAAGCGACCCATGCTCAGGGTCGAACCGCTGGCCGTCAGTCCCAGCCCAGCAAACGACCGGAACACGATGCCCGCCAGGGTATTGAAGTTTCCGATGATGTAAGCGAAGGCGCCCACGTAGAGCACCTTGCGGATCAGCTTGGCCATGACGTCCTCACCCTGGCCGCTGGCATGACCCATGGCCCAGAACAAGCCCACCAGCGTCATGTCAATGACGATCAGCGTCGCCGTGAGGAAAGCCACCTCCCCCTGCAGCAGACCGAAACCCGAGTCGATGTAGCGCGAGAACGTGTCGAGAAATCGGTCGATGACCGTCACGTCGTTCATGACCCGGCCCGTCAGTTGCCGTAGAAGTTGACGGTCTGGGGCGTGTACGGCGTGCCCGCGCCAAGAAAACGTCGCCGCACCTCGCGCCCGCGCTCTGTGGCCGCCGCTTGCCGCGCCAGCTCCAGCGATGCCGCGCGGTCTTGCGTGATCTGCAGGCGCTGCGTCTGGATCGACTGCTTGGCCTGCAAGGCCAGCAACTGGTTCATGGCCTGCATCGCTTGCAGCGCACCCTCGGCCGACTGGCTCTTGCCCACGAGGTCGGCCAGCACGCTTTCGTCGTCGCTCAGGTTCTGCGACGCCTGGGCCTGCATCTGCATGGTGGTTTGCAGGCCGCCCAGCGTGTTCTTCCAACGCTCCTGCGCATCGAGGTACATCTGATTGCCGCTCACCGTGGCGGCGTACTTCTCGGGATACAGACGCGCGAACTCGCGGTCGATGCTCGTCACGTCGTAGGCCAAACCCTTGGCCTGCGCGATCAGTCGCTGGGTGGTCGCCAGGTTCGCGCGCAACTGGCCGACTACGCTGGACGGCAGACTGGCCAGATTGCGCGCCTGGTTGATGAGCATTTGCGCTTCGTTCTGGAGCTGGCGGATCTGGTTGTTTATTTGCTCCAGTGTGCGAACCGCCGTGAGCGTGTTCTGCACCAGATTGGTCGGGTCGAGCACGATGTCGCCGACGCCGAACAGCGCGTGCGCAGGCTGTGCAATGCCGAAGGCGAGCACGCAGGCGGCGGTCAGCGCGGCGAGTTTGGGGGTATGCAATTTCATGGTTGGTTCTCCTGGGGGTGGTCTGCGGTACGGAGGGAACCCGGCGCGAGGCCGGGGAACGAGGGCAGCAAGTCAGCCGCCCAATCGAGGCCGCGATGGCGCAGCCAGGCGCCCGCGAAGCCGGGCACGCCGGCATCCAGCAGCACGCGATCTATGTCGCGCTGGTCTTGCGGCGTGGAGGCGCCCGCGAAGGCCAGCGTCGCCGGTCCCAGGTCGAGGTCGAACAGGCGGTTGCCCAGGCGCGATTGGTAGTAGTAGTCGCGCTTGGGCTGCGCGGTGGCGACGATCTCGATCTGCCGCCGGTTGAGGCCGAAGCCCTCGTAGATCGTGCGAATCTGCGGCTCGGTCGCCTGCGGGTTGGGCAAGAAAATCCGACTCGCGCAGCTTTCGATGATCGCGGGCGCGATGCTCGAATCCTTGATGTCGGCAAGGCTCTGCGTGGCGAAGATGACGCTGACGTTCTTCTTGCGCAGTGTCTTGAGCCACTGGCGGATACGCGCCGCAAACACCGGGTCATCGAGGAACAGCCACGCTTCATCGAGAATCAGCAGCGTGGGCGCTCCGTCGAAGCGTTCATCGAAGCGCGCAAAGAGGTAATGCAGCACAGCCATGACGGCGGCCTTGCTGTGCATCAGCTCCTCCATCTCGAAGCACTGCACGTCGGCCATGCCGAGGCGATCATGGTCGGCGTCCAGCAGTTTGCCGTGGGCGCCACCCAGCACATAGGGCGCGAGCGCCTGCCGCAGCGTGTTCGATTGCAGCAGCACGGAAAGTCCCGTCATCGTGCGCTGCTCCACCGGCGCACCGGCGAGACTTCCCAGTGCCGACCAGATAGCCGCCTTCTCGTCGGGGCCGACCGCCACGCCTTCGTGCAGCAAGCGGCCTTCGATCCATTCGGCGGCCCAGGTGCGGTAGCCCTCACGGTCGATACGCGCGAGTGGCTGGAAGGCGATTTCTCCATCCGTGCCCAGGTCGTAGTGTTCGCCGCCCAGACCGAGGATGGCGGCCCGCATGGAGCGGCCCATGTCGAAGGCGAAGGTGCGCGAGCCGCGATAGCGGCGGAACTGCATCGCCAGCGTGGCGAGCAAGACCGACTTGCCCATGCCGGTCGGGCCGGCGACCAGCGTGTGGCCCACGTCGCCGATGTGCGTCACCAGCCGGAACGGCGTCGCGCCATCGGTGCGCGTGACGATCAACGGCGGGCCGTCTAGGTGTTCGTTCTTCTCCGGCCCAGCCCATACCGCCGACACCGGCATCATGTGCGCCAGATTCAGCGTCGAGACGATGGGCTGGCGCACGTTGGCGTATGCGTTGCCGGGAATCGAGGACAGCCAGGCATCCACGGCGTTGAGCGTTTCAGGGATGGTGACGAAGCCGCGTCCCTGGATGACGCGCTCCACCATGCGCAGCTTCTCGTCGGCTGCGCTGGCGTCCTCGTCCATGACGGTGACGGTCGCCGTCAGGTAGCCGAAGGCGACTTGATCGCTGCCCAGTTCCTGCAAGGCGGCATCCGCGTCCGCCGCCTTGTTGTTGGCGTCGGTATCGACCAGCGGGCTTTCCTGCTGGAAGATCGTCTCGCGCAGCAGCGCGATGACGTTCTTGCGCTTGGCGAACCACTGGCGGCGCAGGCGCACCAGTTCCTTCTCAGCCTCGGCCTTGTCCATGCAGAGGAAGCGCGTGCTCCAGCGGTACGCAAAACCGAGGCGGTTGAGATCGTCGAGAATCCCCGGCCAGGTCGAGGTCGGAAAGCCCCGCACCGACACCACGCGCAGGTGCTGGTCGCCCAGCATCGGCGCGAGGCCACCGACCAGCACGGAATCGGTCAGCAACGCGTCGATGTGGAACGGCACCTCGGGCACGCCGATGCGGTAGCGTCGCGTCGAGACGGTCGCGTGCAGGTAGGTCAACGTCTGGCTGTCATCGAGCCACGCGATCTCCGGCATCACGCCATCGAGCAGGTCAAAGATGCGATCCGTTTCAGCGACAAAGGCCTGCAGCCGCTCCCGCCAGTCCACACCTTCGGTGGGCCGGTTCTCGTACAGCAGACCCGCGGCGCGAGCACGGGATTCCTCGGACGGCAGGTTGGCCAGCGTCAGGTGGTAGCTGCTCTCGAAGTGGTTGCCCGAATCCTCGAAAGCGGCGCGGCGTTCTTCATCGACAAGCCAGGACAGTGGTTCGGGGAAATCGGAGTGCGGGTAGTCGGCGGCAGACCGGCGCTCGGCTTCGATGAACAGCGCCCAGCCCGAACCCATGCGGCGCAGCGCGTTGTTCAAGCGCGCCGACGTGGCGATCAGCTCGCCTTGCGTCGCGCTGTCGAGGTCTGGCCCACGAAACCGCGCCGTGCGCTGGAAACTGCCGTCTTTGTTCAAGACGACGCCCGGCGCGACAAGCCCGGCCCAAGGCAGCCAGTCGGCGAGCAAAGCCGGGCGCTGGCGATATTCGGCGAGGTTCAGCATGGCATCACCTCACACGTCCAGCAGCGGGCGGTGCTTGATGTGCCGGGCGAACACGGCCATGAACTGCGGATCGACGCGCGCGCCCCAGACCGCCAGCGCATGGCCGACGATCCAGAGCACGACACCGGGAATCCACAGTTGCAGGCCCAGCCCGACAGCGGCGGCCAAGGTGCCGTTGGCGATCGCCACGGTGCGCGGTGCGCCGCCCAGCAAGATCGGCTCGGTGAGCGAGCGATGCAGCGGCACCTCGAACCCGGCCGCGAAGGTGTCCGGGGCACTCATACGACGGCCCCGCCCGAGAAGCTGAAGAACGACAGGAAGAACGAGGACGCGGCGAAGGCGATGCTCAAGCCGAACACGATCTGGATCAGCTTGCGAAAGCCGCCCGACGTGTCGCCGAACGCGAGCGCGAGGCCCGTGGCGATGATGATGATGACCGCGACGATGCGCGCCACCGGCCCCTGGATGGATTCGAGGATGGATTGCAGCGGCCCTTCCCAGGGCATCGAGGAGCCGGCAGCCTGCGCAGTGCCCGCAAGCAGCAGCATGAAGGCAGCGAGCATCAAGCCTTGCATGGCCGGGCGAGCCAGGCCATCCAGCCGCGCGGGACTGGAGCGGCGGGAAAGCGGATTTACAGAAATACGGAAAGCATCAACGTGCGTCATAGAAGTTCTCCAGAGTGTTCAGGGGACAGGGAAGAAAGGTCGGACTGCGGCAGCAGCTCGGGAAACGGTGCGTCCATCGCATCCGCCAGTCGGTAGCCCACGCCGTCGAAGCCATTGAGGCGGGCGATGCTCTCGATGCGGCGCTGGCGCCCACGCCCAGCGATATAGATCACGACGTTGACCGCTTCCGCGATCAGCGCACGGGGCGGGTTCACCGCTACTTCGAGAATCAGTTGCTCCAGACGCAGCAGCGCACCCAGTGCGGAGCCGGCATGAATCGTGGCGATGCCGCCCGGATGGCCGGTGCCCCACACCTTGATGAGATCCAGCGCTTCGGCGCCGCGCACCTCGCCGACGACGACGCGATCCGGGCGCAGGCGCATGGAGGAGCGCACCAGTTCCGTCATCGACACGACGCCCGCGCGCGTGCGCAGCGGCACGTGGTCGCGGGCCGCGCATTGCAGCTCCACCGTATCTTCGAGCACCAGCACGCGGTCGCCCGTGGCGGCAATCTCAGCCAGCAGCGCATTGGCGAGCGTGGTCTTGCCACTGCTTGTCGCGCCGGCAATCAGGATGTTCTGACGCTCATGCACGGCGCGCACCAGAAAGCCCGCCTGTTGAACCGTCAGCATTCCGTCTTCGATGTAGCGCGAAAGTGGAATGACGCCCACGGCGCGCTTGCGCAAGGCGAAGGCCGGCCCAGGCGCTGCGGGTGGCAGGATGCCCTCGAAGCGTTCGCCGGTCTCTGGAAGCTCGGCGGACAGCAGCGGCTGGCCGCGATGCACTTCCGCGCCGACGTGGGCGGCGACAAGGCGGATGATTCGCTCGCCATCGGCCTCGGACAGCTCCACGCCCATCGGCGCGCGGCCCGAGGACAGGCGATCAATCCATAGCGTCCGGTCGGGGTTGAGCATGATTTCCACCACGTCCGGGTCTTCGAGCGCGGCGGCGATCAGCGGCCCCATCGCCGTGCGTAGCATCTGGATCCGGCGATCCAGCGAAGTGGCGGTTATGGACTGCCCTTCAATGGAAATTCGGGCGCTCATGACGCACGCTCCCACGCCTGCGCGTCCGCTGCCGCGTCCTCCATCCGCATGGGGTCGGGATGTAGTTCCTCCACCACGTCGCGCACCAGGCTGCGCCCGCGCAGCAGGTGGCGACCCAACTGCTCCACGAACTGCTCGAAGCGCGCCTTGCCCTGGGCGCGCGCAGCGTCCTGATGCGCTTCAGGTACGGGCGTGCTCACCGTGAGGAAGTAGCGGATGAACAGCGCCAGCGTTTCGATCTGGATGTTCTGGTCGCGCTCCATGCGCTCGGCCTGGCGCGACAGGCGATCCAGCCGCTTGGCAATGGCCGCCTCACGCTGGTCGGCAGCATCGGGCGACAGCCACGATGCGAGCGCCGCCGCGACGATGGACGACTTGGAAACGCCTTTCTTGGCGGCCAGCTCGTCCAGGCGCTTGGCGTGCTCGGGCTGGATGAAGAGATTCAAGCGGTGCTGGCTCATAGCGCGATTCCGTCGTCAGGGTCGAGGGATGCCAGCCGGGCCGTGCGCTGCATGGCCAGATCAAGCTGGCGAGGAAGGGGAAGCGGCAAGTCGTCGTCATCGAGCAGCCCAAGGTCGGCCGCGGGAGCGGCCAGTTCGGGGTCGTAGGCGACGGTTTCAGCGAGTTCGGGCTGACGGCGTGGGCCGCCTTCATCCGTGGAACCCAGGCCATCGGCGGATGCCGTGGCCGGTGTGGCGGGCACGGCGGGGATCGCCAGCCCGCTCCAGTCGTCGGGCCGCGATGGCGGCGCATCGGCGTACTGACTGCCTGCAAGCACAGGCGGCGGCAGCACGCGGTGCTTGAAGTTGGCGTCCGCGTAGTAGCGCAGCTTCTTGGCCTTGATGGGCGCCACGCTGGACACCATCACCACGGCCTCGTCGGGTGGAAGCTGCATGACTTCGCCTGGCGTCAGCAGCGGGCGGGCGGTCTCCTGCCGCGACACCATCAGGTGGCCCAGCCACGGCGCGAGCCGATGCCCGGCATAGTTGCGTTGCGCGCGCAGCTCGGTCGCGGTGCCCAGCGTCTCGGAAATCCGCTTGGCCGTGCGTTCGTCGTTGGTGGCGAACGTCACGCGCACATGGCAGTTGTCGAGGATCGAATGGTTCTGACCGTAAGCCTTGTCGATCTGGTTGAGCGACTGCGCGATGAGGAAGCTGCGGATGCCGTAGCCAGCCATGAAGGCCAAGGCGGTCTCGAAGAAGTCCAGGCGCCCCAGCGCAGGGAACTCATCGAGCATCAGCAGCAGCTTGTGGCGGCGTGTGATGCCATCGCTGCCATCGAGTGATTCGGTGAGGCGCCGCCCGATCTGGTTGAGGATCAGGCGAATGAGCGGCTTGGTGCGCGAAATGTCCGAAGGCGGCACCACCAGGTACAGCGACACCGGGTGCTCGGCCGCGATCAGGTCGGCGATGCGCCAGTCGCAACGCGAAGTGACTTCGGCCACCGTGGGGTCGCGGTACAGGCCCAAGAACGACATGGCCGTGGACAGCACGCCCGAGCGTTCGTTGTCACTCTTGTTGAGCACTTCGCGCGCGGCGGATGCCACCACCGGATGCGGGCCACCACCGTTCTCGTTCACGAGGTGCGGCGTGGTCATCATCCGGTGCAATGTCAGCTCGAAGGGACAGGCCGGGTCGCTGAGGAAGTTGGCGACACCGCGCAGCGTCTTGTCCTCGCCCGCGTAGAGCACATGCAGGATGGCGCCGACCAGCAGCGCGTGCGACGTCTTCTCCCAGTGGTTGCGCCGCTCCAGCGCGCCTTCGGGATCGACCAGAATGTCCGCGATGTTCTGCACGTCCCGCACCTCATGCGTGCCGCGTCGCACCTCCAGCAGCGGGTTGTATGCCGCCGACTTCGCATCAGTCGGGTTGAACAGCAGGCAATGCGAGAAGCGCGAGCGCCAGCCGGCGGTGATCTGCCAGTTCTCGCCCTTGATGTCGTGGATCACAGCCGACGCCGGCCACGACAACAAGGTCGGCACCACCAGGCCCACGCCTTTGCCCGAGCGCGTGGGTGCGAAGGTCAGGACATGCTCCGGGCCTTCGTGCCGCAGGTACTGGCGTTCGTGCTGGCCGAGGAACACGCCGGCCGGCTGCGTGAGTCCTGCCTTGCGAATGTCATCTGCGTTCGCCCAGCGTGCCGAGCCGTAGGTCGTGACCAGGCGCGATTGCCGCGAGCGCCAGATCGACATGCCGATGGCGACCACCACCCCCAGCAAGCCGCTGCCACCCGCGATGGCGCCGCCCGTGTCGAACACACGTGGCGCATAGGCGTCAAAAACGAACCACCACTCGAACAGCCGCCACGGGTGATAGATCGGTGTCCCGAAAAAATCGAACCAGGGCGAGCCAAGGCGTACTTGATAGCCAAGGGCCGTTGCTGTCCATTGTGTGGCGCCCCACACGCCGGCGATCACGATGCCGAATACCACGGCGATCTGACCGAACAGCACGTTCGTCCCTTGCATGACCTGGCCTCCGATTTCTCCTGCGCTGATTCCTCATGGAAGAAGCGGCACAACAACGTGCCGCAGGCGTCAGGATCGGTGCCGGATCAGTGCCGGTCAAAGACCGTTTTAAGCAGAAATGTCGAGCAAAAAGGAAGAATTAGCGCCGTAGCGAGCCAAGGCAAAACGCCGCAAACGCGGGCGCATTGCAGCGCGTCGAGCAAAAAGCGAATGGTGCGTGGCCCATCGGTCACGATCGGCAATTGGGCAGGTTAGAACTTGGGTGGTTCTTTCGGCGGTGTGTAGGGTACGTTGCCATTCCCGTAGAAGCGTTTTCGCGTCGCCTCCGAGACACGATTGCACAGCTCATCACCCATCTTGGCCCTCTCCAGCCTGCACTGCTCGCGCAGCGTCTTGAGGCGCTCTGGATTGGCAGCCAGCGATTCCACAGTTTCCATCGCGGCTGACTCGGGTTTACCGCAGGCGACAAGAACAATGGCGGCGAATGCCGCAAGCATCACTGAATCACGCATCACACACCTCCCCGAATGGTGGCCGCATCACCGCCTGTCGAGCCGATAAGCTGAAACCGCTCGATGAAGCGCGCCAGCACCTGAGTCGGTTCAGTATCCCGACGCAGCAGGTAAGTAGTCAACATCGGTGGCCTGCCTGCCAAGGGGCGGGCCACCACGTTCAGTTCGCGGCTGGATGCAATGTGCGCAGCGCCTGCCAGCCCCAGGGCCAGCCCAGCGGAAACCAGCGTCATCATGACCTCGAACGTCGCCACCCGTTGCGCGATCAGCGGCTCCTGCGCTGTCTGCTGGCGCAGGAAGCGATCCACCTGGCGCGCGTGCCCTTCGCAGCTTGCCGGATCACCCAATGCCAATGGGTAGCGCAGAACCTCATCCAAAGGGATACGTTTGAAGGCCAATACGGGGTGGCGTGCCGGCACCGCCACCATCAGCTGATCGTCCCAGGCTGGTTCTACAAGGATGCCATCGCCCGCATCCTCGGCCATCGAGAATCCGGCGTCGTACAGGTCGTCATGCAACCCCTTGATCTGCTGGGCCAAAGGCACCTCGAACAGCCGGATTTCCACCTCCGGGTCTTCTTCGCGGCTGCGCGCGAGCAAGGCCGGAAGACGTGAAGGAGTGATGCCGTCGGACAAGGCGATACGTAACTGACCGTCGAACCCGTTGGCTGCGGCTTGCACACTGTCGCGCGCCTGCTCCAAAGCCGTGAAGACACGCTGCACATGCTCCAGGAACAACTTTCCAGCGCGAGTCAGCCGGGTGCTGCGCGTGGTGCGGGCGAACAGCATCACGCCCAGTTCTTCTTCCAACTCCTTGATAGCCCGCGACAGCGGTGATTGTTCGATATGCAATTTTTCGGCCGCGCGCGCAAAGTGAAGCTCCTCTGCGACTGCGATAAAGCAGCGAAGGTGGCGCAGTTCCATGAGTCAATCCTGTTGGTATTCCAAGCTAGCGTGGCCTGCGCATCAAGACGAAAGCTGCTGGAATCACGAACAGCGACAGCAACGGTGCAGTCACCATCCCTCCCAGCATTGGCGCCGCAATGCGGCTCATGACCTCCGAACCCGTACCACTGCCCCAGACGATGGGCACCAGGCCTGCCAGGATGACCGCTACAGTCATCGCCTTGGGCCGCACGCGCAGCACGGCGCCTTCCCGGATCGCATCCAGCAGTTCTTCCCGCGTTGGCCGTTGGCCGTCGGGGCAGCGCTCATCCAAGGCGTGCTTCAAATAGATGAGCATGACCACGCCGAACTCTGCTGCAACACCTGCCAGGGCGATGAAGCCGACGCCCGTGGCGATGGAGAGGTTGTAGCCCATCAGGTACAGGAACCAGATGCCTCCCGTGAGGGCAAATGGCAAGGTGGCCATGATCAGGCCGGCTTCGTCAAGACGACTGAACGTCAGGTACAACAAGACGAAGATGGTCAACAGAGTCGCCGGCACCACGACCTTCAGGCGCGCATTGGCCCGCTCCATGTACTCGAACTGCCCCGAGTAGGCGATGCTCACGCCCGGCTCCAGCTTGACCTGTTTCCCGACCGCATCGCGCAACTCGTTGGCTACCGAAGCAAGATCGCGCCCACGCACATCGACATACACCCATCCGGACGGCCGGGCGTTCTCGCTCTTGAGCATGGGAGGCCCATCGGTGATGGCGATGCGCGCCACCGTGCCCAGCGTGATCTGTTGCCCCATGGGGGTGAAGATGGGCAGTTGCTTCAGCCTTTCCGGTGAATCCCTCCATTCACGCGCGTATCGCAGATTGATCGGGAAGCGCGCCAGCCCCTCCACGGTCTCCGACACGTTTTCGCCACCGACGGCACCGGCGACGACCGCCTGGACATCGGCCACGTTCAGCCCATAGCGCCCCGCCGCCACGCGGTCGATCTGCACGTCCACATACCGGCCGCCGGTCAGCCGCTCCGCCAACGATGACGACACGCCTGGAATGCCCTTCGCGACCTGCTCCACCTCTGCCGCGATGCGATCGATCACATGCAGGTCGTTGCCCGTCACCTTGACGCCGATCGGACTCTTGATGCCGGTAGCCAGCATGTCGATGCGGTTGCGGATGGGCGGAATCCAGATGTTGGACAGTCCGGGGATCTTCACGGCGCGGTCCAGTTCCTCGACGATCTTCTCCGGTGTCATGCCAGGGCGCCATTGCTCCCTGGGCTTGAGCTTCACCGTGGTCTCGAACATCTCCAGCGGCGCCGGGTCGGTCGCGGTTTCCGCGCGGCCCGCCTTACCGAACACGCGTTCGACCTCTGGCACGGTCTTGATCATGCGGTTGCTGAGCTGCAGCAGCTCGGTGGCACGCTGCGCCGACAGTCCAGGCAGGGCCGAGGGCATGTAGAGCAGATCTCCTTCGTCCAGGCGAGGCAGGAATTCGCCACCGAGCCGGGCCAGCGGCCAGGCCGTGGTCGCCAGCGCCAGCACGGCGATCACCAATGTCGCCTTGGGCCGGCGCAGCACCCATTCCAGACTGGGCCGGTACACAGCAATGAGCATGCGGGTGATGGGGTTCTTCTGTTCGTCAGGAATGCGTCCGCGGATCCAGTAGCCCATGAGCACCGGGATCAGCGTCACCGACAGGCCCGCCGCCGCCGCCATGGCGTAGGTCTTGGTGAATGCCAGCGGACCGAACATGCGCCCTTCCTGGGCTTCTAGGGTAAAGACAGGAATGAAGGACAGCGTGATGATGAGCAGCGAAAAAAACAGCGCCGGACCGACCTCTTCCGCGGCCCGCGTGATGACCTCCCAGCGTTCCTTTCCTTCAAGCCGCCGATCCGGATGCGCGTGCTGCCAGGCCTCCAGCTTCTTGTGCGCGTTCTCTATCATCACCACGGCCGCATCCACCATCGCACCCACGGCGATCGCGATGCCGCCCAGCGACATGATGTTGGCGTTGATCCCCTGGTAGCGCATGACGAGGAACGCAGTCATCACCCCCAGCGGCAGGGAAATGATGGCCACCAGTGCCGAGCGCAGGTGCCACAGGAACAGCGCGCAGACCAGGGCCACCACTAGGAACTCCTCGCCCAGCTTGGTCGTGAGGTTGTGAATGGCGCGCTCGATCAGCGCGCTGCGGTCGTAGGTGGTGACGATCTCCACCCCTTTGGGCAAGCTGTCCTGCAATTGCACCAGCTTGGCCTTGACGGCGGCAATCGTCTCCTGGGCATTCTTGCCCGAACGCAGGATGACCACGCCGCCGGCGACCTCGCCCTCGCCATCGAGCTCGGCGATGCCGCGGCGCATCTCCGGACCGACCTGCAGCGTGGCCACGTCGCCCAGGCGCACCGGCACGCCGCCGCGCGCCACCAGCGGCACGGCGCGGAAGTCCTCCAGGCTCTTGAGGTAGCCGCTGGCGCGCACCATGTATTCGGCCCCCGACAGTTCCAGCACGGAGCCGCCGGTCTCCTGGTTGGCGGCCACCAACGCCGCGCGCACCTGCTCCTGGCTAAGCCCGTAGGACGCGAGCTTCACCGGATCGAGCACGACCTGGTACTGCTTGACCATGCCGCCCACCGACGCCACCTCCGCGACATTCGGCAGGCTCTTGAGCTCGAACTTCAGGAACCAGTCCTGCAGCGCGCGCAGTTGCGCCAGATCGTTCTTGCCCGTACGGTCCACCAGCGCGTACTGGAAGATCCAGCCCACCCCGGTGGCATCCGGGCCCAGGGCCGGCTTAGCCGTGGCCGGCAGGCGGCCCTGGACCTGGTTCAGGTACTCCAGCACGCGCGAACGCGCCCAGTACAGGTCGGTGCCGTCCTCGAAGAGGACATAGACGAACGAGTCCCCAAAGAAGGAGAAGCCGCGCACCGTCTTGGCGCCCGGCACCGACAGCATCGTGGTGGCCAATGGATAGGTCACCTGGTTTTCGACGATCTGCGGTGCCTGGCCGGGGTAGCTGGTGCGGATGATGACCTGCACGTCGGACAGGTCCGGCAGGGCGTCCACGGGCGTGCTGCGCACCCCCCACGCGCCCCAAGCCGCGAGCATGACGGTGGCCAGCAGCACCAGAAAGCGGTTTGCCACCGACCAGCGGATCAGTTTGGCAATCATGGCTTGATCCCTTCGATGGCGGTGATCACGTAATCCTCACCCTGCTTGGAGAATGTGAAGCGCACTTGTTGCTTCGGTGCCAGGCCCGCGGCGAGGCGGGGATCGGCCAGCTTGAAGCCCATGGTCATGGGGGGCCACTTGAGGGCTGGTACAGCGTCGTGGGCCAACGTCACTTCAGTGGGTGAAACCTCCTCGATCACGCCGCGGACCGTGAAGGCGTTGGCAGCGCCGGCCGAGGGGGCGGAGGCGCCATGCTCGCCGTGCCCCTGCGCCGGTGTGGAGGCACCGGATTGTGCGGGCAACACCCCGCGCAGGCTGGCCTCCGAGTCGATCAGGAACTGCGCCGAGGCTACCACTTGCTGCCCCGCCTCCAGCCCGCTTTGCACCACGAGTTGGTCACCGATCTCTGCACCCAACTGCACGTCCACGGGATGGAACCTGCCGGGGCCATCGACCACATATGCCAGGGCGCGCTTACCGGTACGGATGACGGCCTCGCTGGGCACCAGCAGGGCGGGCTGCTCGCGGCCCTTGAGCGTGATCTGGCCGGACATGCCGGCCTTCAGGCGCTGGCCGGGATTGGCCAGCTCCAGCCGCACGCGCACCGTGCGGGTGTCGCTGTTGGCCTGCGGCAGGATGCTCACGATGCGCGCCTTCAGGACTTCGCCGGGAAACGCCGCCAGGCGCACCTGGGCCTCATTGCCCATTTGCAGCGGGCCGCTTTGCGCCTCGGGTACGGCGGCCTCGATCCAGACGGTGGCCAGGCCATTCACGCGCGCCAGGCTGGCGCCAGCGGAAACGGTCATGCCCTGGCGCACCATGAGTTCGGCCACCATGCCGCCCTGGGGCGTGGTCACGGTGTAGATGCCCCTGGGTTCGCCCGTGCGCTCCACCTGGGCCACCAGGGCCTGCGGCATGCCCAGCAGCAGCA
>ERZ778017.1710-NODE-1710-length-20363-cov-5.960951_pt1 | contig 20363 bp, 10 predicted proteins | sample MGYA00375747_ERZ778017 | MGnify/ENA primary metagenome ERZ778017 (study PRJEB29350, sample SAMN05509838) | bioreactor metagenome | biome: bioreactor; material: wastewater | place: South Africa: University of Cape Town | collected 2014-03-17 ...
GCAAAAGATAATCATACATATTTCTTGTACTATCCAATTGAAAACCAAACATGTCCATTAATTGAAGAAAAATTGACTCGATTTCATCTCGTTGAATAGGTAATTCGTGTTTGGAACTCCATTGTGGGTATGGATCATAGTAGTCGCAAAGGCTATCATTCTCTTCTAAGTTGTTCAGCTTAGCAATAGCATTATTGTTTGCACTCCATCTACTATAGTTATGACCTGAATTTCTTGCCTCGCTTACTGGGAACCAATTTGCATCATTCAAAGATTCTCGAGAACCTGAAAAAGTTAGAGATATTTTTCCACTAAGACAGGGTAAATCATACTAAATCCTGTAGTTGGCTTTTTGGGACTATTGGTGGACTCGTTTGTCCTGTTAGCCTGTAATATCGCCGTTTTTCTGAACATCAATCTACAACAGATAACAAAAAGAATATGTCGTAGCCGCCTGAATTTTGTTGCAAATTCGCACCCATATAAATCTATGCGGTGTGTACATTGACGGTTTATTGTGCAGGATGTTGCAACCACCATTACTACTAAAGATTGATTCATTGAATGTAATATTGGTTGTAGAAGAATAAACGAACTGTTTGTTTCCATAGTGAGGTTTATCAGTGTAAAAATGGATCGAATATCGCTTCAAATACTAAAACTAAAAATATACTCAAACTCAACGATGTGGATATATTGCAATTTATACCAGTACAAAGTAGGTTTTAGCCAACTTCCATGGTCTCATAAGACTAGGGTATCAAGTGGATAAATGTGCTCCTCTACTTCCAAGTTAGAATCTTCATTATCTTCATTATCTTGATTATCTTGGTTCCCGGCGTCAAAATCGTGCTCCACTCCGTTATAGGCTATTCTGTTGGGAGTTCTAAATTTGAGAAATAGAGAAGTTCGTGATATCTTATTTCGTGTGGAGAGGTCGATAATATGTTGTTTGACTTTTTCTGGTGTAACTCCCCTACTCAACAAGTTTGCAACCACTCCGGCAACTTGCGGTGACGACATTGATGTCCCTGACAAAATCCTGGGCTCAGATTCACTGTTGGCATCAACACTTGGGATTGATCGTCCTGGAGCAAATAAGTCAACACAGTATCCCCAATTAGTGAATGTAGTAAGAGAATCGTCGTAATCATCGATTGAACCAACAGTTATAGCCTTTGTTGCACTAGCTGGGCTCGTGTAGCAAGCATTCGAATTCTCATTTCCAGCAGCCACAACCATGACAAGTCCTGCGTCGAATGCTGCATCAATCACTTTATTCAAAGCTTTATTCTTGGGAGCACCAAGGGATAGATTAGCTACCCCCTTGTGATTACCACTAGTCATGTCTTTAACGGAAAACTCTATGGCAGAAATAATTGAACTTAATGATCCTATACCGAATTGGTCTAACGCTTTGACATTGACAATATTAACGTTTTTTGATACTCCATACTTCTCCGACCCAATCAACCCAGCAACATGGGTGCCATGGCCGTTGTAATCGTCGAGTCCTTCAGTTGTAAGGTCAATTCCATGTCTTGCTCTACCCTCAAATTGAGGATGCTCAATGTGAACTCCTGAATCAATGACATAAGCATTCACTCCAACCCCTGATGCTGTAATGTCGTAACTGTATTCAAAGTAGTCGCCTCTTAATTGTTTTCTTTGTGACACTCGAGCTAGATGTCTTGGAGCTTCTTCCACTAATACTTTCTCGGAAGCTTTAAAAATTACATCAGGAGTAACTTCGGAAATAAAGGGACAATCAGATAGCTTACTTGCAATTCCTTTGGAAAAATCACCAACAAATCCAGAGAGATTTCCAATTGAAAACGAATTTTTGACTGCAGATTTAAGCTTAAACTGGGGTTCAACAGTATTAATATAAGTGTAAACAGATTCTAGAGTCGTTGAACCATTTAAGAAAATAAGATATGGTAAACAATGAACAAAAGCATTCACATATATAAAGCAAAACAAACGAAACTTCATTTCATTGGCTTATTTCTTTAACTTGCTCTTTGTTTGTGTTAAGTTGGTTGCAAATGGCTGCAAAAAAAATTTTGTGCTGCATTGTGTGCACTACAGAAATTCAACATTAAACATAAAATTAGCAATATATACAAAAATAATTATTAGTTGTGGTCTAATTAGAAATCTAAAATCATTTCAAGGAGTTTAAGAACTTGGTTTTTTGATCTTCTGGAAGACCGGAAATAAATTCTTTCATTAATGACGCAGCATGTGCAGGGTTTTCACTTAAAGTCTTGTGAATATTTTGACGAATTGATTCGTATTTAAGTTCACCAATGTGGTTTTGTAATTTGGTATGATGTTGTTCAATCCAAGTGCATACCTTTTCATCGTCATCATAATCAACTGAAGGCATCCAACTCTTTAATCTAGCAACCTTTTCCAACTTTGTAGCAGATTTAACTTGTTCGCCAATTAATTTCAACAAGTATTCTTCGTTTAATCTACGACGTAAACGCCAGAAGAAGAAACGTCTGGCATCAGCCCATTTGATTTCCTTTCTGATAACACCTTTAGCTAACATACGTCCTGATCTATCATGTAAGTCAGCAAATTGGACAGAAATTTGAGCATAGATTGGTAACAATGCTTTTTCACGGGCGACAACCTTAGCTGAAATTGATGCATGTTCTTCTTGTGATAACGAAGTATCTGATAACTTTCTTTTCAATTCTGCGTATGTCTTGTCTAATCTCAGCATGGTTGCCAACAACTTATCTCTTCTGTATTTGATTCCAACCATACCTTCAGGTTCCAAGACACCAGCTCTAGAATCAACATCTGCGTACATTTCCATCATGTCGGAGTTGATGGTTGGATCAACAACAACCCATGAGCCACCTCTTAATTCCCCGGTTGGAGGAATGTAGGTAAAAATTGGTTGCTTGAAATCGACTAAAGCATCAACAATAAAAGAACCATATTTAAGAACTTCGTTATACATATCCCTTTGACCACCAGAGAAACCTCTCCAGTTAGCTAAAATCATTAACGGTAATTGTTCACCATTGTTGAAATCGTTAATGGCTTGTGCAGTCTTGAAAGCAGAGTTTGGATACCAAACTTGACCAGCTTCTTGAACCAAAAATTCGGTTGAGGCTGGATTAGCGGGATCAGCTGGGAACAAGTTGTCAACAGTTCTGGTTTCGACACCAATAACACCGATTGGAATACCACCAAGACGAGCTCTACCAACAACAACACCCTTGGCCCATCCGGACAATGTTTCTTGGAATGAATCCTTATCAAACAAACCTGACTCGAATTCACCGCCTTCAGTTGCTTTACCTTCAATCATCCATCTAACATCATATGGTTCATTCTTTGGTGGGTAGTATTCAATATCTCTGTCCCATGGATCTTCTGAATCCAAAATTGGAACAGGGACACCACGCGAAGCAGGAACATAAGACAACCATTCCATGATCTTTTCAACACCGGCTAAATCATCAGAGGCAGTTAAGTGTGACACACCATTTCTGTACATAATTTGTGTACCACCTAATTGCAAGTTGGATGAATAAACTTCTCTACCTAATAACTTGTTAATAGCTGGTGCACCTGTTAAAATGATTGGTTGACCTTCAATTTGAATAGCTCTTTGACCCAATCTGACCAAGTAGGCACCAATACCAACAGATCTACATGTTACCAAGGTGATTGTGAAAATATCCTTGTATGCTCTTGAGGTAGCACCTGCAATTAAACCAGAACCTTTAAGACATTCAACACCTAAACCATCCTCGTTACCGATAATAGAGGTGATAACGTGACGTTCTTCTCCATCTTCAACAATACGTTCGGTAGTCACAGCTTCGTTATGTCCATCCTTAGCAAGAGTCTTCTTGTCGTCGTTAGTCAAGTAAAGGTACTTGAACCCTTTGTCTGGAGATCCTTCAATATTCCAAGCGACCTTGAATAATGGAAGCAATTCTTCTGCGATACCGATTCTTGCACCTGAATTTGCAGACAAGTAAATTCTTGGAATACCAAGTTCTCTAGCAAGTTCAGTACATTTGTTGAAGAACTTGTCTTCTTCTGGACCAAAGGAACCGATCTTGTGAGTGATATCGTTGGCAACGATAATAAATTGACGACCGCGTGGATATTCAGGTGTTTTAGCGGTGACTCTAAAACCAACCATACCAATCTTGTTGCTACCTGGTTCTCTTTCGACAGCAGTCAAGTCTTCGTTCTCATCATAAATCAATTCCAAAGAAGTGAACATATCTTTTGGAACTTTCAGCTTTGAGTGTTTCTTCCATTGAGAGATAGTTGCTTGACGGAACAATTCGGGGAAATCGTAGACATAAGTAGTTCCCATATTGTGAGCCTTGTAACGCTTTGGTTGTAAGGATTCCTTTGCTGGATAAGGAGTTGAGATTGGTCTTAAGTGCATTGACCCTGGTTGACCAATTGATTTGAAAACCCATTCACCCTTTGGATTCTTGACTTCCATATACAACTCTGATTTAACAACGTAACCCGAGACATTGTTGATAAAAGCACGTAATGGGAATGTTGTTTTACTGGTTGGATCAGTACAAACGATTCTAATTTCAGCACCTGTAACACGTAATCTCCATAATCTTCTTCCAAACGTTTCCAAGAATGAACCAAATGCAGCTTCGACTTCATGGGCTTGGACATTAAATGAGTTTGAGAAGTTAATAAAAATATGATTCAAGTCAGAGTTAGAAGTATCAATAATTTCCAAAGCATCTAAAATGTCTGACATCAAACGGTTCGATTCAGAAATCAAATATTCAGAAATGTCAATATCTTCATGAATAACGCCGGTTCTCACAATACCTCTAGTAAAGTATCTCTTGTCAGATGGAGAGTTCTTACCAACAGCTTCATAAACGTGAATGTTTCTGTTGTCAGTAAAAATTGGCTTAATATCAAAGTTTGCTAATCTTCCTAACTCTAATTGGAAAGCTAATGCAGGTTCAATGTGACGAATAACCTTGTTTTCAACGTAATCTGGAGCATTGAAGGTGTAGTACGTAGGGTATGAACCAACAGTATCCGCAACAACAAATGTGATACGACGGACTGAAGCGACAACGAATTCTTCTTTGAACTCTTCAAGAATTTCATCAATTTTAGATAATATTTCTTGTTCACTGGAATATCCGTCAACGCTATTAACCACGATATTGAAAACGTTAGCAAACTCAGGTTTCTCACCTTTGGTCTCAAAAGAAATTGCATCGGTTGGTTGTAATTTTTCCAATCCAGCACTAATCATGTCATCAGCTTCATCTAAATGTTTACAAGGAACTAAAACCCCGGTTCTCGAAATTTGTTCCGATTTAGAGTCAATGACAAAAGACAAATCAGAAACAGAAGCAGCTCTGTTCATTGATGGAGCTTCAGTAGTCTTGCTTTCTGGTATTTGTTGGAATTTAGAGTCTGGTAATTGAAACTTCCATTCAATAATAGGCAATTTGTCATGGAAATGGTAGCTGATTGAGCTAACAGTATAAGCTCTGTAAGCTCTTCTTACATAAACTTCTGCAGCAGCAACACCCACCCATTCATCTGGAGCCATTAAAAATTGTGGTAAAACATCAAACACAGTATGCTTAGAATCCACGACTTCTTGGATAACTTCTAATTTTGGTTCTCTATGTTTGGCATATACTTCACCGTAAGATGTTTGTAATACAGCAGATCTTAAAATGTGTTCTAATTGGTCAGATCTTTCCTTAATGGAAGGTAAAGAACATTGAATTAAAATTTCTCTTGCCTTGATAGTGACTTTGGCGGTGAGTCTTGAATCCAATTCAACAATGTTTCTCAACGCAGCTCTAATTTGTGGTGCAACACTTGATGATTCTTGCAATAATGGTTGATATTCTTCCATAATTGCCAAAATCAAATTGTTTTTGGCACTAACTCTTGAGTGAGATAAACATTGGCTAATAACAGCATTCAAATCAGATTTATTTTCATCCCTGAGCTGCAAGATAACATCATCTTCTCTAACATTTTCCCCGACAAAAAGTTTTTCGACCTTGTAATATTGGTCAATCAAATCGGCAAAGAAAGCATATTCGTGTTCAACCAATCCGTCAGAGTATCTTGTAGCAATCTTTGTCAAAGGCTCCACGGTTGAAACAAAACCAATATCGGTCGATTCAGCTTGGGCTTTATTAATCAACTTCAATACTTGACGAGCAGGGAACTCAGCATTTCTTGCTTGCGCTTTTTCAATTAATGCTGCCATAGATTCATCCAACTTGGGTGGAAGTCTTGAGTGTAATGCAGAAACTTCCAAAGCCCATTCAGAGTATGGTAAGTCTTTTGTTCTCAAAACTGCAATTAAATTTTTCAAGGTAGAGTTCATAATCACTTGATTGTCATAACCATGCAAAATGTTGTTTAAGATACCAGCGTAAGCTCTAAATTTATGAACCGGTTTGGTACCTTGCACCATGGCATCTCCCAAGTCCGGTAAAGTTCCTTCGAAAGGTTTGGCATGTTTGACTTTAGATGGGTCATCTAACGCCAAAATCGATAAGATGTCACCGGCGTTAACTGTTGAACCTGGTTGTTTAATCAATTGGACAACCCCACTTTCTTGGGCGACTAACGGCATGCACATTTTCATGACTTCAACTTCAGCATAAGCTTGACCAGCATTGACATGTTCTCCACTTTCAACCAAATATTTAACTAGTTTACCTGGCGATGGAGTTCTCAATTGGGTTGGGTCATTTTCTGCTTCCAACAAGCAAGTCTTACCATTGACAGATAATCTTGTGGCTTCGGCTTCTTCTTTCCAGTAGACTGAGTGAGACTTACCGTCGATGGCTACCAATAAACCACCGTCAGATAATGGACGAACCCCAACAACACATCTGGAACCGTTTAAGAACAATGTATAAGATTCACTAGAAGACTTTGTAGCAGTGAATTTATATTTATATCCTTCGTAGATGAACTCAATTGGATAAATGGTTCTCAACAAGTTCTTGTTTGGAACTTGACCCTTTTCCAAAGATTGAATGTATTGACTTCTATCTTCTTCAGATAAAATATGTGCCTTAGTAGCTGCACCACAAACAACAGCAGTGATTGGATCTGGTCTTTCTGCAGTCAACTTCTTTGTGATCAATTCATCTAACCAACCGGTTGTGATTGTGTTATCTTCGAAATCTGGAGTTTCCAATAACTTGATCAAGTATTCAACAGTGGTTCTGAAGTCACCTCTAATGGACAATTCTTTCAAAGCAACAACCATGTGTTTTCTTGAAGTTTGACGGTTTTCACCGAAAGCGAAAATATGACCAAATTGGGAATCAGAAAATGAATGAATCGAGGATTGATTCGAGACAGAGAAGTAACCCCAAACGTTTGATGATGATCTGAAGTTCAACTCGTGTAAGTTACCACCTGAAGGCTTGAACCCTTCACCAGGATCTTCAGAAGTAATACGACAGGCAGTACAGTGACCCTTAGGAGTTGGTCTTCTTTGACTCACTAAAGAATTTGGAGATGTAAATTGGAAATCAATTTCGGTAGAAGTGTGAGGATCAACACCATATAAGGTTCTGATATCCCTAATTCTATGCATTGGAATACCCATAGCAATTTGAATTTGTGCTGCTGGTAAATTAACACCAGTGACCATTTCAGTTGTTGGGTGTTCGACTTGAAGTCTTGGGTTCAATTCCAAGAAATAGAACTTATCTTCATCGTGGGAATACAAGTATTCAACGGTACCAGCGGAAACATACCCGACTAATTTCCCTAATCTTACTGCGGCATCTTCCATCAAACGGAATGTGTCTTTATTAGCAATTGTTACTGGAGCTTCTTCGATAATTTTTTGATGTCTTCTTTGAACGGAACAATCTCTTCCAAACAACGAGATATTGGTACCGTATTGATCGGCCAATAATTGTACTTCTAAATGTCTAGCTGACCCGGCCAACTTCATGATGAAAATTGGAGAACCAGGAATTTCATTAGCAGCTTGATTGTATAATTGAATAAAGTCTTTTTCGTTGTCGACCTTTCTGATACCTTTACCACCACCACCTTCGGAGGCTTTGACCATGACTGGGAATCCGATTTGTTTAGCTTTTTCCAACCCATCTTCTGGAGAAGTAACACAACCTTTTGCGTAGATTTCGTCAGAAACTGAAACCAAGTTGGTCTCTGGGTCCAAGGTGACTTCATCAACACCAGTACCAGACCATGGAATACATGGGACTTTGGCATGTTGAGCCACAATAGTGGAGGAAATCTTATCACCTAATGATCTCATGGCAGAACCTGGGGGACCGATGAAGACGATTTTCTTTGGAGATGCAGCCAACATTTCTGGTAATAATGGGTTTTCAGAAGCATGACCCCAACCAGCCCAAACGGCATGAGCATTAGTTCTTTCAGCTATTTCTACGATTAGTTCGACATTAGCGTAATTATTATTATTAGTTCCACCGGGTACCTCGACGAACTGATCGGCCATTCTGATATATTCGGCATTTGCTTGCAAATCATCAGGTGTGGCCATTACAACAAACTGCACTGCTCTTTCGTCACCAAATGTTTCGTAGGCCCATTTTCTGACGGATCTAATTTCTTTGACAGCAGCAATACCGTTGTTTGCAATCAAAACCTTGGAAATAACAGTGTGACCTTGATTGAGCTTGACAAACTCGGTGATCTTGGAAGGCTCGGCTACATCTACCGAATTCAGCCCAAGAAAATGTGATGGTAGCTTCGAGTGTAACGTTTTATAATCGGTTGACATGGTGTAATATCGATAACTATTATGGAACGATGAAAATAAATACGAGAAACGATATGCACTGATTGATTTGTAATTTCTAGAAATGTTAGTAAACGTCACTTTGGTGCAATAAGCACTCATATAGTGTGAACTAGCCAGGATCTATTTCTGGCTTTACCCAGCATAAAGTTATTTGTGGGTGGAGAGAAAATATTGTCCACCGCGCTACTTCCACCCAACACTACTGACGCCGCCGTAGCGGAAGTGGCCGTTGCCGACAACGCGATGCGGGTGCGCTGTGCGACACAACAATCTTCTCCCAGTGCCCATCGAATGGAAAAGGCACAACGTCAATCGTTAACCTCCAGCTAGATCACTTGGTGCAAAGACGTTTGATGCCAATACATACAATAACCTCGTGATGTTTATAGTGTACAATAAATAATAATACAATCAATCGGTGAAAGTACTCTAGTGTCAATAATTCAATATCAACACAATTGATCAAATTCACACTATAAGACCACTGTTGCCAACACGGTTCTAAATATACTGTGGTGAAGATTCAATGTTGGTCTTATACTACGGCTACCAACGTATTAGTCTCCCAACATTTATTGTTGGCCCAATTTTTAACTGGTACATACAGGCGCGATGCTGTCGTCTTCTTGACATCACCGGACGTGGTAGCTTCGAAATAGAACCATACACTCTCGAACGACACAGGAACCCAGAAGGCGTGGTCTTAACTTTCCGTGGGATGCATCGGGTGCCATAACCCAATGTGGTTTATTCCGAAACGATCAGCAACGGAGTTATCCCTGAAGAACCATGGTCAGTTGATCTGTTGTGCTCATTTTGTACTCCTATCGAGGTAGTTCAACGTGCCATACCGTTTTGGTTACGGTTCCAGAATTTCTTTGTTGCACAAGGAGGCTCACTATGTTCACTACTTTGTTCACTACATCATGGTGCTTTAGTTGTTGGATCACGATCGGTTTGCGATGTATTGTGCTCGGATCCTGTGCTACTGGGTGTTTCATGTTACTTGAGCATTCGGTTACAATGCGCTTTGTCGGCTATAGGTTGGTATCATTTCCACAATCTCCGGATCCTGTAGTACTGTACTGTTGTGCTTCCGTCATAAAGTTGCATCTCAAACTACCGTTTTGGTTTTCCAGATACAGTACTAGGCTTGCTTTCAACCCTACACATTATAATGTTGCACCCAGTTTGCGATCCCTAATACTTGTTTAGACTCGCTTCACCCAAATGCTCTTTGTCTGGTTCAACTCGTGGTGTACGGCTGTGGTGTCTATCGGATGAGAAGCTCCCAGCTGCATCATGTCTCTTGTAGATAGCTTCTGTTGACTGGTTCGAGGCTGATACTTACTAAATTTCACATCACCTATTACCGTTTAACTCTTCACTGCCACAACTTCACCTTTAACCCTATCAGAAACTTATCCCTTTTGTTGGCACTCTTTTGTCGTAATTTTCTTGTTAATGCATCTTATCGTACTTTCGGATAATCTTATCCAAGGGGTTGCATCCCACTTCTTCAGTTATTTTCTTGATATCGACTTTTGGTGGGGCATTCCACTTCCCTGTTACCGACAATGCTGCTTTCCTTTGCATTTTGAATTTCAATTATACTCTACTCTTTGGGTATATGGTTACTTTCTACTCTACCTACATGTCTATCGTAATAATTAGTGATTCCCTGTTGCTCTATAAAGGTTCCTGGACACACTTGTATCCCCCAACGACGTTTATCCATGTACAAATAAATTATAATAACGGTTGGAACTTTGGTAATATTGGTGGAGGTGATATTTCGTCGTTGGGCATATACCCATTATGTTCGTATAATTGAGGTCTAGGCGGTGGTAAGATAATTTTTCCATTAGTGGAGGTATGGTTGGGAATGATTGTTGAGGTTAACTGGTATATTGGGATGGCCTTCGATCCTTGTGTGAATACTTCGAGCTCGATGATCTCACTATTTTTAAAGATTCTTTCTAAGTCGTAGTCTGTAGTTATTAGTTCGCCGCTTTTATTTCTCAATCCAAGGATACTGTTGATACCAGTCAAGTTGAATACAGACTTTGCATTTTCAATCATTTCAATATACCTTGGATATGAGTAGTTCTTTGTAGGGTACGAGAATTCGACCACTTGCGATAGAAATCGCAAAAAAACCTTCTTGTACGTAGAGTCGTGGTCAATTATTGGTGGCTTTGATATGACAATTTCAGGTGATATGCTTCTCACCGGTAATAACTGGTTTAATGGTGACGTTTGCGGGTGAATTGATGGGGATTTTGATGCTGTTGCTGCCGGTATAATTGGTGGGACCGCCGATTGTTGCACCAAGTTGGATGCTTCTGCTAATGAGTTCAATGAGTTCGTCGGCAGCCTATCCGCATGTTTGGCTAGAAAATTGTATGGACTCGAATTTTTAGCAATCATTGGATAGTCGTTAAACACGTTAATATACACCAACTCACAGAATGGGAACATCACTGTTTCAAACCCAAAGTCTTTGGTGCATCCTCCTAATAATGTGTATAACGAGATCAACGCTATTTCGTCGGTGACCATTTGAGTTGTTGAAGGGTCTAATGACCTAAAAATTTTTGCAAGATATGTTTGACTTGATAGTTTAGTTCTCAAGTACAGAATGGAATTGGTTTGAACGTTTTGGAACGATTTTTCAAAAACGTACGCAATACAACTTGAAATAATCAGTTTGCCCAATTCTTGAAGATTCTCCAGTTTTTTGGACACTGATTCAGCACAAGATTTTGATTTCTCGATATGGTTGATTAAAATTTTCTTCACAGTTACAATATCGTTAAATGGAGATACCGGAGCTGATTGTGATATTTGCAAATGAGAAATAGACGGAAGATGGCCCACTCGTGGTTTTATCATCGAATTGATGGTTTCTTTGGCATGGTCGCTAGATGATATTTGTTTTGATTTTGGATAATTTAAGTCGTACACATCATCGTGGTCGTCGGTGATATGAGCAATTTCTGATATAAACTTGGTGTTTGACCTTGTAGAATTGTTTGTAGTTGATACATTATCGTGAGTTTCTGTATTTGAGTTGCTCTCCGGAGGTGATTGGGATGTCTTCGCCCTTTTCACGTCACCTTTCTTCGCTTTTGAAGACCTCTTTCTATTTCTTCTTACCGACTGTACTGCTGCTCGCACCAACTTATCAAAGTCTCCGATGTATTCGTCAGGGTAATTAAACTCTTTACGCAATGACTCAGCAACGTGTTTAATGCTCTGTTCTTGTTCACTTGCTTTCCGAGACGAAAGATCTAAAGTATCAATTAACTCTAGTCGCCGAGCCGAGAACCGTTTCCACAATCGCTCATCCAAGAAGTTTAGCTTGGTCCTGATAGCATACGTCACTCCTAGACGTTTGGAATGATCGCCATCAGACATAGTTTCACGGTAAAAAGAATGTCCAATACTTGTTTATGGTGACTCAAGTAAATGATGACTATGAATCAAAAAGTTCTCATCGGCACAAATCTCCGCGTAGTCACACTAGCAAATCTTAAAAATACCGCGATTAAGTCGATTTACGAATAATCGGACAAAGCCTTACCAATTCCTCCTACGACTGTCGCTACGATACAGTAAACACTTAGTCTGAATTGTTTTGATAGAGACAATTAGATCCAAAAATAAAGTTTACCATTACATAACAATCTACGAGATGGTGCACAATCACACTCAAAGAGGGGACGGAATAACCCAAGGAGAGATTTATTCGGTAGATTTGTTCCAACCATGTGATACGGTGAGGTGTTTAGGTGTGTGTGTTTCAGATATATGAGAATTACGAGTCTTGCTGAATGGTTCACTAGACATAAGCCATTGGCCTTGACATCTAACAAAATTTTGGGCTGCGGAAAGATTTGTTTATTCCCGAGTTTCTACAGTAGCAGTAACATGCCGTTATATAACACACAACGGCAGTATTACAATGGCTGCAACTATCGTTGACGAAGATACCTGGAGGACTCAGTTGCACTTCATTTATGGTGTGGTCAGCAAAATTTCATTATTGGAATTTCACGTTGTCACCTTCGTTGGTTTACTTGTGTTCCGTACTCTGTGGTTCGTAAATGGGAGAAAAGGTCAGGGTCGAGCCACGACTCATGACTCTGACTCGTATGGCACACAAACTTTTCTCTTGTCTACATAATAGGGTGAAGACACCTCGGTGTATTTGATTAAAGATCCCGCGTTTGAAAAGTTGATTTATTTGGCTGCAAGGCATTTCTCTAAATCCGTGTTGCAAATGGGGCAATTTGACCTCCTAATTTATGGTAATATGTTCGGAAATACGATGGGTACTGTACATAGTACTTCCGAGGTATACCCAGGGGTATTTTCGAGGCCTCGTAACTCGCTTTGCACCCACATACAGTCTTCACCCGCAAAACTTCTATTCAACCGTTAGAAATTCATATCAACAGTTGTATGGCGTACAATGTGAACGTGTGAGTGTTGCTGAGGATAGGACTAGCAAAAAACCACGTTTCCGTGACTCTCACACTGAGGTGAGTCACTAAAAAAAAAATTTTCAATTCTGACTCATCCGAATTAGGTAATTGGAAATTAGCCGCGATTGGTTATCTCGACGACCAGTATAAATAGTGAGATGTGGGCGACCACTGGGAAAAGTTTTTTATAATTCTTCATTGTAAATTTTAATAGAGAAAAGATATGTCCAAAGGAAAAGTTTGTTTAGCATACTCTGGTGGTTTAGATACCTCAGTCATTTTAGCTTGGTTATTGGAACAAGGTTATGAAGTCATTGCATTCTTGGCCAACATTGGTCAAGAAGAAGACTTTGAAGAAGCCGAAAGAAAGGCTTTGGCTATTGGTGCCACTAAGTTCGTTGTTGTTGATGTCAGAAAGCAATTCGTTGAAAACGTTTGTTTCCCAGCTATTCAAGCCAACGCTATCTATGAAAACGTATACTTGTTGGGTACTTCCTTAGCTAGACCAGTTATTGCTCAAGCTCAAATTCAAGTTGCTGAAGAAAACGGGTGTTTTGCTGTTTCCCATGGTTGTACCGGTAAAGGTAATGATCAAGTCAGATTTGAATTATCGTTCTACGCCTTGAAACCAGACGTTGTCGTCATTGCTCCTTGGAGAGACCCAGAATTTTTCAACAGATTCGCTGGTAGAAAGGATTTGTTAGACTATGCTGAATCCAAAAACATTCCAGTTGCTCAAACTAAAGCCAAACCATGGTCTACTGATGAAAACTTGGCTCACATTTCATTCGAAGCCGGTATTTTGGAAAACCCAGACACCACTCCACCAAAGGATATGTGGAAATTGACCACTGACCCAACTGATGCTCCAGATAAGCCAGAAGAATTCTCAGTTGTGTTTGAAAAAGGTTTACCAACCAAGTTGATTCTTGATGGTGGTAAGAAGATTGTCACTGACCCAGTTGAATTATTCATTGAAGCTAACTCTTTGGCTAGAAGAAACGGTGTTGGTAGAATTGACATTGTTGAAAACAGATTCATTGGTATCAAATCTAGAGGTTGTTACGAAACTCCAGGTTTAACCATTTTAAGAAACACCCATATTGATTTGGAAGGTTTAACTTTGGACAGAGAAGTTAGAGCTTTAAGAGATCAATTCGTTACTGTATCTTATGCTAAACAATTGTACAATGGTATGTACTTTACTCCAGAATGTGAATACGTCAGATCAATGATCCCTCCTTCACAAAAAACTGTTAATGGTGTTGTTAGAGCTTCTGCTTACAAAGGTAGCGTCACCATCTTGGGTAGATCTTCCGACACCGAAAAGTTATACGATGAAACTGAATCTTCTATGGATGAATTGACTGGTTTCTCCCCAGAAGACACTTCTGGTTTCATTGCTGTTCAAGCCATCAGAATCAAGAAATACGGTGAAGCTGCTAGAGAAAAGGGTCAACATTTAACTTTATAAGATGATTAGTCAAGTAATTTTCATTTAATCAGGATTAAATTAATTGTATATATAGATAAATAATAAAACGTTTAGAATAAATTTACTATGGTATCAATCGTACATACGAAGCAATGGATCGTCTTCAAATAGAGTATCATCAAAAATATATCTCTCACCAACTAACTCCTTCACAATGATCATTATTTCATCTAACCTTTCATAGATTATGTGAACTAATAATAATGCAACAATCTTTAGTTGGCCATCATCACTAAAGTACTTTTTGTAATTCAAGTTTTGAATAATAGACTCGCCAAATCTTTCATCGGTTTCGTCATCACGTTTGGTTTCAACTTCGGCACCCTTTTCGTCACTTGAGTGGTCGCATTTTGCATTATTATGTGGACCATAGTATCTTTCATTCAAGGAAATCCGGTTGATTTCCCATTGCGACATCAAGGAATTATAATGTTTGATCGTTAAACTAGCCTCGGTGATCTGTGGTAATGGTTTTTTGTAATATAATGAATCAGAAACCATATGAATGATTGAAAATAAATTGGCTGTGAAGTCTGCATCCGACCATGCGAGTCTCCGTAGTAGAGTTGGCATCTCGTCCGTATCCTCAATACGATTGAATATGTTGTATAAAATAAAGTATAACAGCAATAGATCTGTTATACAAGCTTGTAGTTTAGTGAACCTTGCCTCTGGCCAATATCCAGAAAGGGGGATTTCGTGTTGCAAAGCAACAACCAATTGAGAAATACCCCCGAGGTCAATGGACAACTTTCTAAACTTCTCGTTGATTTGATCATGTCTTTCGAGGATACGAATCGAATGATTCGCAAATCTCAAGTTGGCGAATCTTGCCACTTGACAATGAATACTTCCAATTTCTGCAATGGCACCGGCCAAAATGCCCCGAAGTTCTGTTTTACTAGTCTTTGGTTTTGGAAATATACATGCAAATGAACCAACTATCAACCCGATCATGACTCCAACTAACCTCGTTAAAGCAACTCTCCATCCACCTCCAATATTGGCTAGCTTATTGTATTTTGAATCGACCCAACTTGTTCCCAAAACCAAGGCTGTAGTGACCGAAAAAAGAATTTGCGGTACTAATGATAAATGCACCGAGAAGTGGCGGTAATATGATAAAAAAGCGTACAACACTCCTGAAACGGCACAGTATCCATAATAATTACCGTGACCACTTCCTGTGGATATATACCAACCAATACCACCAAGAAGGCATCCAAAAAGTGTGTACATTAACTTTGCTCCAAAAACGTATATAGTTTGTCCAGTAGTTTCTGCAGTTGAAACTCCAGTCATAATCACCAACCAAATAAGTCTCCATGAGAAATACCAATTTGATGTGGTCCGACAAAAGTAAGGTATTGCTGAAACGCAAACTAATCCACCTGATCTTATCCAAAACCAAACATGTCCATTGTACAACCACTTATATACCTTCAAAAGTTTTGATCCAAATCTTTGATAGCCGGTGGCAGGAGGTAACGAATCAGGGTTTCTTCTATTTTCAAGATCACTAAAGTCCAGTATGACATCACTTGGGTATTCCTTATCATAGAAAGATTGTGCCTTGGCCCTCATGGTGGATGTAAAATAGTGTATTACGGAAGGTGTTGGACGTCTCTCATCAATGGATAAAAACAAATCAATAATTCTGAGTATATGCTTACAATTTGTTTTAGCAAAATGCAAAAACAAAGTCGTTTGTGTTATAAGATTGAGAAATGCTTCATTTTGAATTTTGGCAGTTTTGAATAAGGTTTCCAATTTTTCGTGATCATCTAGATTTTCCAATTCAGATTCCAATCTTGCTTTCAAAGAAATTATTTTTTGGTTGCACTCCTGTTGCTTGGCTTGATGCTTTTTGAAAGAGCTAGGAATAAAGTAGGCATACGTTCTAAACTGGTTAGCTGCTTCTAACCATTCAGTAATCCCCACTAATCCCGCTAAATTTGCTTCAAGTATAGGTGAGAAGTTCTTATTAATAAATGATGCAATATAATCCAAATCAGACAACGTTACCCTATCTTCAGGATTTATAGTTGCTATTCTTTTTTTGAGTATGTTGATTCTTCTATTATTCTCAAATGCTCCCACTGATCTATAGCTATCGTGAATGGTAGATATAACTTTTCGATCAGCCATACTAGCAGTTGTGGAAGCAATTGAGCCTCTTCTACCAAAATTTGTGAATGAATTAGATGCAAATTGTTTCCGCTCCTGGAAAAGTCTATAGAAGTATTCGTAGCCTCCGGCTGTTCCAACGAAGCCTTTAAGCAACGATCTAAATTCTCCCGCATCACCGAGATCAAATCTACTGATGGCTACTTCTAATTGCATTATGCTTGCAAGAAATTCACCTGTGGCAACATTACCCTTGGTATCTGCTACTTCTTTCGCGTATTTCATATAATTCGTGAACCCTGGAGCCGATGGTTTGCATGTTTGAATAAATCGAAGGTTATTCTCGGCTGCTTGCGTCAAACCTTTGAATACTCTATTGGAAACTGCAAAATACTGGAAACTCGAAGTTACTGGATAAATAATAGCTGCTAAAAGAGTTTTTAATGCAAATGCAAACCCCATGGGTTTTATGATTGCCAACCCAAGACTTGTCGGATCGAAGAATGGAATGAACACACCATAACAGCAATTGATAATTAACGAAATAACAGAAGTGATGAATCCAAGCCGGATCAATCTATGTAACTTTTCAGTGAGACCAAACAAGGTAAACCCGATGATGATTGCAAAAATATAAATAACCGTGGTCTTGGTTTCTAAAAATTTCCCTGTAAAAATAACATTCATAACACAATTATTGAACTCTACTCCAGCAGATGGCCCCATTGAACAGTATCCATCCTTCATTATGATTTCAACGATTTCTTCCTTGGTTGGATAGCCACGAATTGCATGGGTAATTTTCATGGCAATAATCCCTACTAACCATCCGGCTACAGCGTAAAACATACAGATAAAACTGGAAATAAAGTTTGTGGTTACCAGTGAACCACCAGCAACAGCAATAAATCCCATAATTTGCATCAAGTATGCCGCATTACCGATCCAATGACTCGTTCTTGGAACAACACTCAAAATTACTCCAACCCAGATCTGAAGCCAGGTTCGTATCACCACCTGAAACGATTTGTAGTCCATGAAATCAAGAATGTAACCTGGACGTAAAACAGCACTGACTTTACGCCATAGTGGTTTAGTTCTCGCCAACAGCTCAATCTCGGGATCGCTAGCATCGTTAGGATCGTACACGTTGTACAATGGTTTTTCTCCATCGTCACAATCGGAACCTTCGTTTGAACCCTCGTATGGTTGTACAGGGTCAGACGGTCCATATACTACAGGGTTGCCTGACTCCACACTTTCGGAATACAAGGATTCGCTAGACATTTGGACCGATTCTATTGACGACCAGTTGTAATTGAAACTGGTCCCTCAAATTGTAAATGTAGTTATTTTGGCTAATGTTCCCTTTTTAGTGGAAGTTTGAACCCCGGCTGAGTTTGACGTTTATTCTGCAAAACTGCTTATATTACGGATTCGTAGCTCGCATGTATCGGCAATAAAATTAAGGTCAGCACGGCTCAGGCGCGGCTTTCGCGCTTAATGTGTTTGTTGTGCACATTTGCGGTGGTAATACCGGTTAACCATATGTCCAACTTGCCCAAGTAGCCGGTGATGTCCTTGCCTAACAAATCAGAAGGAATGCTCCGCCTGGCAACTTGGTTTGCTTTGCTTGTATGCAAGTGTGCCTTCAAATGATCAATGAGGGCTTGTAGGATATCGTACCTATTTGTTGGGGGTTCATTGTTGGTATCTGAAGAATACTCATCTTGGTGGTTATAATAATACCAGCTGGTATACCATAGGACTTTGTTGAACATTGGAAACCTAAATATTTGTGGGACTTTAGTAGCCTTTTCAATTTGCGCAATTTTCAACTGCATTTGGAGATCGTTAATTGTGATGTAGTTACCTCCAATTACTATGGAATCCTCGGGTGTATGGACGCAATGAATCCATCCACTCGGTATCATGAAGAGGTCTCCCGCATTTAGCGTCACTTTGAACCCGCCTGTCGGTGATATCTTTTTTCTATTGACAAATTTGGAGTATTTGCCGAACCAGATGTAGTTCTGTTCCGGTTCTAAGCACCACGACTCATATAACTGCAAATTGTCTTCTGTCGGCGGGTACATCAAGAACGTTTTACTCCCAGAACAAACTGTATAATACACCGAAGTTCCGCCAAAGTCAATGTGAAAATCAGTAAACGAATCTTTAACCGACATTAAACAATACTTTGTAATCTGAGGTCTTTCCTGGCCATCGTGGGTGCTCCACACTTTATCTACCAAGTCTACTTCTCTGACATACCTGGGACGAGTAAATTGTTTTCCAAGGTCATCGTAAGAAGATATCTCTAGAGAAATGACGTTTCTGATACGATCTCGCAACGCCAGAGGCGTCTTGAAGTAATCTCTCCATTGGCCCATGTTCCATCTTGGCTTCACGCCCTGTTGGGTTAGCACGTCCATCACCACAACTGGTGCATCGTCACCCACACGATCGGTTATGTAGTCTATTGTGAACTTGTGCTTTTCTGTGGGCAAAGCCATGCCGTTTTTCTTTACATCAGCGTTCGGTAACAAGATCGGCTTCTTCATGCGAGACAGAAATGCCAATTCCTTCGACATCTCATCGGCAACAATGATGTAGTGATTTGATTTCGTCAAATCAGCAACTGCTGCAAAATCCTGAAACTCTGTCAAATGAGGGTGCTGGGTCTTATCAACGGCGTAGGCTTCACCCGAATCGAGGGCTACGTAGTCAATCAGCGTACGCTGGCGTTTACTCTTTCTTTTGAGAACAGACTGGCCATGCTTCCTACTACACTTGTCGCAATGGTACGAATGCAAGTTCTCTTCAATCTCTGGCGCCAAATTAAGACAAATACTGTGAAACCACTGGCTACACTTGGTGCATTGGATCCATTTGATGCACTGAACACGTCCCTGGTCTTCTAGCGAATTTTCCACGCATATTGGACAAATATCGAGAACATTCATTTCGGGTTTACTTTTGTGCGTTCTCTTGCTCACTCGTAAGACTTTATACTACATAGTATCGCATCAACCGTTGTATACCGTTTTTACATACCGCTATTTGAGGTGTTGCAGTCGTATAGAACTCACAATACAATACATACTATTTGAGTGGAAATGACACCGTTTATGAAATCGGTGGGAGCTGGATATGGTCCCTTCTGTGCCATGGCCAGTCGATCACCCATCGTGGTCAGTAGTGCCCGATCCGTTGGCTTTGGTTCGTGGAGATCGCTTCGGTCTTCCTCTGGGTTGCGTCAACATCAAGCCAGTAGTAGTTCTGGTGAAGAAGAATATCTCGACGAATACAAGATCAGAAGTCTACTTGAAGTGCCCATTGAATACTATAGCACCAAGAAAATCCCCAAGTTGTCAATACAGGCGTTGTTCAAGCAGTCAGAGACGCTTTCGTCGGCAAACAT
>ERZ778017.1711-NODE-1711-length-20343-cov-5.246550_pt1 | contig 20343 bp, 7 predicted proteins | sample MGYA00375747_ERZ778017 | MGnify/ENA primary metagenome ERZ778017 (study PRJEB29350, sample SAMN05509838) | bioreactor metagenome | biome: bioreactor; material: wastewater | place: South Africa: University of Cape Town | collected 2014-03-17 ...
ATCAAACGAAAAGGAAGGCAAAGTCTATAGGTTAAATCCGTGAATGGTGAGTCAGGACTTCAAAGGGAAAATAGAAATACAGTATAACTCCTTTCCTAAAAGGGTAAATCCGGCCATCACCTATGCGATGCACCCGTTTATGATGTGTAATAGAAATGAAATGCAGCAACGGCTGAAAAAATATAAATTTAGCACCCTTCGCACAGCTAGTACGTTTTGTTATCATCAACATTCAGTTATCTGATCCAGTTGGCTTTGAGTTTAACGATTAGATTTCTTGATTAGAGTATAGGATAGAACTTTTGAGTTACTTAATAGAGGTTTAACAGGGTTTTTACATTACAGGTTTTTGCATCTTTTTAATAAATCATAATGGCTATGTTGTCGACATTCTTTAGGGACAGTTTTTTTGGTCGTATGCTGTACCATTTGACGGGTCATAAAATCGCCACTCATAAGGAAGAACAGCCAGGGTATGTAGTGCCTGAGAAGTATTTGAAAGGCGATTTAGCTGCTCCTGCTAGACAAGAATCTGTGAGTTCAAGTGATTCGCTGACAATCCCGGCAGAAGAAGCTGAGAAGAAAGAGTTAGCAGACGGTGAAGTGGATGACAACGGACATCCACTTGGATTTGAGACCCAGGAAGAAATTGACGAAGAAGTTGCACATGATGTTAAAGATCACGGTTATATAGTAGTTGACTGGGATGGCGAAGATGATCCTGATAACCCATACAACTGGCCCTTGAAGGCTAAAATATTCTTTATGTTAGAAATTGCATTTTTGACTACTTCAGTTTATATGGCATCTGCCATTTATACCCCAGGTATTGAAGAAATCATGGAAACTCTTAATGTGGGTCAGACTGTGGCCACTTTACCTTTGACTTTATTCGTTGTCGGGTATGGTTTGGGCCCATTAGTATTCTCCCCATTATCAGAAAATGCTATTTTCGGTAGAACTTCCCTTTACATTGTGACATTATTCATCTTCTTCATTTTGCAAATTCCAACTGCATTGTCAACCAACATTGCCGGATTATGTATTTTGAGATTCATTTCAGGTTTCTTTGCATCGCCATGTTTAGCAACTGGTGGTGCTTCAGTTGCTGATGTCGTCAATATTCCTTATATCCCAGTCGGTATTGCTACCTGGGCCATGGGTGCCGTTTGTGGTCCTACAATCGGTCCTTTGATTGGTTCTGCTGTTACTGTTGGTGGTGGATGGAGATGGACTTTCTGGTTCATGGCAATTATTTCTGGTTTTTCATTATTGATTAACTGTTTCTTATTGCCAGAAAGTTTCAGTAAGACTCTTCTTAGAAGAAAGGCTCAAAGATTGAGAGCTTTAACTGGAAATGATAAACTTAGAAGTGAGGGTGAAATTGAAAATGAACATTTGTCTGTCAAAGAGATTTTACTTGAAGCTTTATGGAGACCAATTGCAATTTCTATGGTTGAACCAGTTGTCTTCTTGATCAACGTTTACATTTCTTTGGTCTATTCTATTATGTACCTTTGGTTCGAAGCTTTCCCAATTGTCTTCTTACAAACCAAGCATTTCACATTAGTTACTATGGGTGTTGCATATACAAGTCTTATGGTTGGTATCATTGGTGGTGCCTTAGTATACATTGCAATTGTCAGACAACTCTTCACCGTGAAACTCCTCAAAGGACTTCCAGTCTTCCCTGAAGTGTTTATTCCAATGGCAATCGTTGGTGCAGTTTTGATGCCAGTAGGAATTTTCATCTTTAGTTGGACTGCAGCACCTGATATTCATTGGATTGGACCCTTATTTGGAGCTGGTATTTATGCATGTGGTGCATTCTTCATTTTCCAAACATTATTTAATTATATGTCGATGTCCTTCCAACACATTTACTTAGCATCCGTATTTGCTAGTAATGCGTTCTGGAGATCTACAATTGCTGGGGTTTTCCCATTGTTTGCTCATGCATTATTCACAAATACCGGAAGTGAAAGGTTCCCTGTTGGATGGGGTTCCTCCATTTTAGGATTCATTACCGTTGGTATGATTGCAATTCCAGTGTTATTCTACATTAACGGTCCAAAACTTCGTGCCAGATCCAAGTTTGCTAATCATTATTAAATTTGCTAATCACTGTTAATTTCTGTATATACGACAATGGGCTTATTATGGAGAATTTGTTGAAATCTTATTCTGTGTCCTTTTTTTTAACACTTTATAGGAACAATACAAGTAAAGTGAGAAAACTAGTCATATTTTTGTAGATAAAACATACATTTTGTCGAAAAATAGTATTCATATTTCCACCAGAATCAACATGAGTTGTGAATGAGTTGTGAATTTTGCAATGAAATTTCAATTTGGGTGCAAAAATTACAAATTCGGTAAAAAATAACTAGATTAGACATTAACGATACATAGATCCAATATATCAATAATTACAAAAGAAGGGCTAAAACAAACCATCTCGTACACTTTTAACAATGATTTATATTTGCCGTCTCTAGTAGTATCGTTTCGAATCTCGTAAAGGCAGACTTGAAAGCTACAAAATATCTCTCACTACGAATTATGCACAGGTGAGGGTCGTATTTAGACAACGCAAGTAATATTGCAAATTAAGAGCAATTACTTTGTCCTCGGTGTGATTCCCCTGCCCTAATCACGGATATCTGTGCTGAAATCTCGGTCGTTTACATTATAGGCAAACCTTACTCTTATTCACACTGCACTGAACCTGTCCAATTGTACATAACGGTAAAAAAATTTTACCAGAGAAGAATGTAGTGGGTACAGGATGCATCAAGTTTACGTCACCACGTGCACAATCATAATATTGTCTGATGGTGATTGACGGAGGTTAAGGAGTTAATGATGACTACGGATGGCATGGAAGTACGATGCAATGGGCCTCATGAAAGAGTATGAGACAGAATAATAGATATACCAGGAAGTTACGGACATTTTAAATTGGGATGTGGAGTACTTTTGTATGGTGGTGCTGGTTCGGTGGAAATTTCCACCGGTTTGTTCGGTATGCTCGATTAGCACCCCTCTGTAACCAGGATCGAAAATGTCAATACTTACCGATGAATTGATTTGACGCTGGCGCTGAAAATTTTTCATCGACTTCAACGGTGACGACATCTCCAGACGACGTAGTGGGGTACACCAATAGTGCCTTATGGTTAAGTTTTGCAACGCTATCTAGCGAAGATAATAAAATGGAGCTCAGTGTGGAGACCCCAGCGGAGTCTAAAAGCCGGTGAACCAATAGAAACAACTGACAATACCTACGAGTGCCAGGAACCAATAACCGTGAAAGCCGTTAGTTAATATCGATTAATGCCGCTAGATAATGCTTGCTTACTCTAGCCTTTCCTCTGGGATAGGGCTACAATATATACGTCACGTGATACGATAAACAACTCGGGATTGGATCCGAGCGGTTTTGCCTTTATATAATGAGGACTTTAGGTAGGAATGGAACAATGTAATCCATGAATGGAGGGATTATCCGATAGATAAGAACAAAGGTGTGGTATTGGAAAAAAATTGCCCCAAAATAAGAAGAAGTCAAGTCAAGAGTATTTTAGTGTCGTCACCAAACGTGGTTTTCTACAATCTTGGTTATATCAGAATCCACACTGAGCTAGGTAATGATCAACACAATAAATGTAGAGAACAATACAAGTAAATATTTTAGTAATCAGAGTGACAATATAGTGAACAATACTGTAAAACATTACAGTAAATGCTTAGTAGGTGCTACAGTAAAAACTGCAGTAAATGTCCGAATACTTCTCCACTAGTACGTACGTCAGAACAGTGAATTTGATCTCTGACGAGTGTACATCCTGTAGAGTCAAATACCATATTGGACAGGTTCGATACATGGTGAAATTTCTGAAATCAAGTATATACATGAATAGAGGTAGTACGATAGTAACGTCCAATACCATCTAACGGAAATTACATAACTAATCTACCGAAGCTCCTGTATTCACATTGAAACCGATTTTCCCGACCAAGTCGGGACAACCTCACCGATCCGACTGTGGCGGCTTTACACCCGTACACGGAGCACAGTATTAACTGGGAAATTCCACCGAGAAAGAGAAACATACAGCGATGTGACAGACCACAGACAAAACTTTGCACTGTACAACGACACTGTAGCTCAGGTTACAGTAGGGTCAAAGTTACCGATTAGCGAATTTTTTTGTCGGAGTTGCAATGTATGTAATAATAAAACGAAATAGTAAAGCAACAACAAACAATTTTGCAGCACGATACAGGAAAACTGGCTATTTTGGACCAATCGGGGAGAAAATCATCTACATTAGGAAAATTGTGTAAACAGAAAGATAGCCAGTTTAAACATGAACAACATCTGATATCATTAAAAAGATTGAAATTCCCTCTAGTCAATACCGCTACCCACAAGTGCTGCTGTAGCCCTATGTAGCTTCGCAGTTGTTGTGGGTTGTTGTTAGGAATATTACCGCCGGTTCTGTTTGAGGTATTTCTACACCAATCATACCCTATAAAAACCTGGGATGCATACAAACCAAAGAGGAGAAACAAAGAAATTGTTGTGGCCTTACATAATCTGCAGAAAAAAACCAGGGGAACCCTAATAGGGCAACAACCAGTAACAACAACTAACAAGAAACTCAATGGTAATCGGAATACGGACAACTGTAGCTGAATAAACTGTAGCCATTTGATGAACCACCTTTAACGTCAACGGTTTCCGTATCGTGAATGGTCTGTAATGATACTCAGGGTAGTACTCCTGTTAATACAGGACCGGTGGTGAAGCCGGAAGAAAATAAACCTCTGCTAACTAAATCCCTCAATGTAAATAAACATTGCTTTTTTTTGCCCAATACAATTCAGTAAATAGCCGCACATAACAAAAGAATTGGTTAACTATGCAAAAAACTCTCGCTAACAAAGTTTCAGTATATATTGAGGGAATTTACCACCAGATTGTTCAAGTAAAATTTTGTTTTTTTCCATTCTTGTGTTAGCAATTATCTTTTCTTTTGGTTAATTTCAAAACATGAGTGCTGTTGAACCAACAAACGAGAAGCCTTTGGATAAGTCTTTGTCGGATGATGAAGATGAAGACATCGACCAATTAGTGTTGGATTTACAATCTAACCACGTTGTTGATAACGACGACGATGAAGAAGAAGAACAAGCCCACAAAGGTTCTTTCTTCGAAGTTCCAGAAGAATTATTGAAGACTGACCCAACTGTCGGTTTGACCACTGATGAAGTCGCCAAGAGAAGAAAGAAGTTCGGTCCAAATCAAATGGCTGAAGAAAAAGAAAACTTGGTTTTGAAATTCATTATGTTCTTTGTTGGTCCAATTCAATTCGTTATGGAAGCCGCTGCCGTTTTAGCTGCCGGTTTAGAAGATTGGGTCGATTTCGGTGTTATCTGTGCTTTGTTAATGTTGAACGCTTTTGTTGGTTTCATTCAAGAATACCAAGCCGGTTCTATTGTCGATGAATTAAAGAAGACTTTGGCTAACTCCGCTTTCGTTGTTAGAAACGGTCAATTAATCGAAGTCCCAGCTGCTGAAATTGTTCCAGGTGAAATCTTACAATTAGAAGATGGTACTGTTATTCCAGCTGATGGTAGAATTGTTTCTGAAGATTGCTTATTGCAAGTCGATCAATCTGCTATTACTGGTGAATCCTTAGCTGTTGACAAGAAACAAGGTGACTCTTGTTACTCTTCCTCCACTGTTAAGACTGGTGAAGCTTTCATGATTGTTACTGCTACTGGTGACAACACCTTCACTGGTAGAGCTGCTGCTTTAGTCAACAAGGCTTCTGCTGGTTCTGGTCACTTTACCGAAGTCTTGAACGGTATTGGTACTACTTTATTGGTTTTCGTTATTGTTACTTTGTTAGTCGTCTGGGTTGCTTGTTTCTACAGAACTGTTAGAATCGTTCCAATCTTGAGATACACTTTAGCTATCACCATTATTGGTGTTCCAGTCGGTTTACCAGCTGTCGTTACCACTACCATGGCTGTCGGTGCTGCTTACTTAGCTAAGAAGCAAGCTATTGTCCAAAAATTGTCTGCTATTGAATCCTTAGCTGGTGTTGAAATCTTATGTTCTGATAAAACTGGTACTTTAACCAAGAACAAATTGTCCTTACACGAACCATACACTGTTGAAGGTGTTGAACCAGATGACTTGATGTTGACTGCTTGTTTAGCTGCTTCTAGAAAGAAGAAGGGTTTAGATGCTATCGATAAAGCTTTCTTAAAATCTTTGATCAACTACCCAAGAGCTAAAGCTGCTTTAACTAAATACAAAGTTATTGAATTCCAACCATTCGACCCTGTTTCCAAGAAAGTTACTGCTATTGTTGAATCACCAGAAGGTGAAAGAATTATTTGTGTTAAAGGTGCTCCATTATTCGTTTTAAAAACTGTTGAAGATGATCACCCAATTCCAGAAGATGTCCACGAAAACTACCAAAACACTGTTGCTGAATTTGCTTCTAGAGGTTTCAGATCTTTAGGTGTTGCTAGAAAGAGAGGTGAAGGTCACTGGGAAATCTTAGGTATTATGCCATGTATGGACCCTCCAAGAGACGATACTGCTGCTACTGTTAACGAAGCTAGATTTTTAGGTTTGAGAGTTAAGATGTTGACTGGTGATGCCGTCGGTATTGCTAAGGAAACCTGTAGACAATTAGGTTTAGGTACCAACATTTACGATGCTGACAGATTAGGTTTAGGCGGTGGTGGTGACATGGCCGGTTCTGAAATTGCTGATTTCGTTGAAAATGCTGATGGTTTCGCTGAAGTTTTCCCACAACACAAATATAACGCTGTTGAAATCTTACAATCTAGAGGTTACTTAGTTGCTATGACTGGTGATGGTGTTAACGATGCTCCATCTTTGAAGAAGGCTGATACTGGTATTGCTGTCGAAGGTGCCACTGATGCTGCTAGATCTGCTGCTGATATTGTTTTCTTAGCTCCAGGTTTATCTGCCATTATTGATGCTATCAAGACTTCCAGACAAATTTTCCACCGTATGTACTCTTATGTTGTTTACCGTATCGCTTTGTCCTTACACTTGGAATTGTTCTTAGGTTTATGGATTGCTATCTTGAACCGTTCTTTGAACATTGACTTAGTTGTTTTCATTGCTATTTTCGCTGATGTTGCTACCTTAGCCATTGCTTATGATAACGCTCCATACGACCCAATGCCAGTTAAATGGAACTTACCAAGATTGTGGGGTATGTCCATCATTTTAGGTGTTATTTTAGCTATTGGTACTTGGATTACTTTGACTACCATGTTTGTCTCTAAAGGTGGTATTGTTCAAAACTTCGGTGGTTTAGATGGTATCTTGTTCTTGCAAATTTCTTTAACTGAAAACTGGTTAATTTTCGTTACCAGAGCTCAAGGTCCATTCTGGTCTTCCATTCCATCTTGGCAATTAGCTGGTGCTGTCTTCATTGTTGATATCATTGCTACCTGTTTCACCTTATTCGGATGGTGGTCTCAAAACTGGACTGATATCGTCACTGTTGTCAGAACCTGGATTTTCTCTTTCGGTGTCTTCTGTGTTATGGGAGGTGCTTACTACTTGATGTCTGGTTCCGAAGCTTTCGACAACTTCTGTAACGGTAGACCAAGAAAACCACAATCTGACAGAAGATCATTAGAAGACTTCTTAGTTTCCATGCAAAGAGTCTCTACCCAACATGAAAAATCATCTTAGATTCAACGATTTGCATGATGTGTTTTTCAGTTCTAAACGGGTTTTTCTCAGATTTGAGATAAAACCACTATAAAAAAATAAAAAAATACGAACGATTGTTATTATTAAGAGATTGATTCTATTTATGATTTGATGGATAACTTAACTTCCCCATTAATTTATCATATAATCAAGTTGTGAATGCAATCTTTTATTATAATTATTACCTTTAAATAATTGATTCCCCATGATAATTATTGATACATCCCATATTTTTTTATTCATTACCCATTTCCTCCGTCATTTTATTTTTGTTAATATTAACTTTAATATTTAATTTAGTTTAATCATAGATATATAATATTTAACTTTGTTGTAGAAACATTAACGAAATCAATGAAAGTTTGGCTTGAAGGCATGAAGCTAGTTTCATGAGGTGCGTTCAATACCAATGTTAGATGCATGTTCTGCAAATATGATACGACTAAGCTTCTGTCGCAGTAGTCTCGTGCTAGTGGTGCGAATCATTCGTACTAGCACAGTGAATTATTAACAAATCGTTTGCAAATCAGTTGTCGTGGCAAGAAAGGCACTTTACTACCATTTCTACTACCACGGGCACCCACGCTACCACCAACCGTGCCCAGACCCCATGGCAAACACGGGTTTGCGGCGAGAAATGCACGTGACTAAATATTTTACAAAATTTTCTAAAACGAAAAATTTGACCAGGGAGAAGATTTCCAGGAAAATTGTTGCAACAGAAAGCGAATCTTGAGAAAACCGAGTTTTATTGAGGACATTTTGATAATCAGGCGGTATTATCACGATTCTGAGGCTGTAATCTTGTATATTAGTTTTTAAATTCTTGATTTGGTTGTTTTTTCATAGATCTAGCTTCAACAGGCGACAAGACTAGTTTTACACCACCGACTTTGATTCTGATTGGTGTAGTAGCTACTTTGGAGTATACTGTTGTCGTAGTGTTAGTCTAGTGCTTTTCCGGTGTTTAGAGGTGAGCATTTGTCTTGCACAAGATTTTTGAGTGAATTACCATTATTTGCATGCGTGACAAACGTACATTATTTATTGTATTTTGCTTGTTTTATTGATTCATTGAACTGAGACCACCTTCTGGACCCTCAAGCTACCTTCCGAACCATTTGCTTCATTTTTATTTCCCCATCAACCTATTCGTTTCCGTCATATTTGCATAATGTCCACCAGATCAGCATCACTTTCAGCAGATGATTCTTCATCAGCTCCATTATTGAAGCCTTCCAAGTTTCCCCAGAAATCCTCTGGGTTCAGATCCGCGTCTATTGGCTCTAGTTACTTCCACAAGGACTCGTCGACTTTTTTCAACCATCAAGATGGAAACTCCGTCGTGGACGAAGAAACCCCTTCGCCTGTAGTTGAAACTACGTCTTCAACTGGAGCTCCAGCTTTAGATCTTATTGGTGCATTGGGTAACCTCGACTTGGACGATGATTTTTCCTTGCCTAAACGTGCCGATGCTTCCCCAGCTTTGCCAAACCAAGACAAAAACCAAAAGCTTTCAAACAACCCTCCTTCCAACCAAAATTCTGGCAATGGAGTTGATATGAACTACCCATTCTATCTCTACCCACCACACCATCATGGATCGTTGACCCCTAATCCTAACATAGGCAATTTCGGTGCTCCATTAGGCTCGTTTGCTCCAATTAATACCCCATCAAATACCTGGAACAACAACAGCTATATTCCATCATCAGCTCCGCCATTTTCCTACGGACCTGGCCAAGAAAATCTTGGTGCAGTCGACAGTAAGGATGGCTCGAACAACAAGAACTTGTTGTCTGTTAAGCCATTTGAGTTACCTGAATCAGAGACTGATGAAGCTCAATTCAACTCTATTCAAAACCTTAACATGCCATTCTCGAGTCCACCACCTCCAGGGGCTCAATTTGGCGGTATTTTGGATAATCAGCTTCATTTTGGAATGCAACCTCAACCCAACCATCCTGGTCAAAAACCTAGCACTTCTAGTGATAAAGCAACCTCTGATTCGCCAGAAGCTACTGAAGACGACAAGTCTGCATTACCAGACCAGCAGGCGCAACCACAACATTTCCATCCGGAATTATTAAATCAATTTCCTGCCTTAAACGACCCATTAGTCAACATGATGCATCCACCACCAGGCAATTTGTGGAACCAACATGGAATCATGTCGCCACAATTACACCACCCAGGCGCAATGAGAAACTCGTTTGATAACAGGTTGCCTGTCAATGGACAACCACCACATTTACAAATGGGCCCAGGGCAATTTGGTGGCCCAATGATGAGCGTATCTAATAACGGTAATGGAATGAACTCAAATAATGGAAATATGAACTCGAACCAGAATTCTCGTTACTCCAACAATAGAAGAAACAACTACGATGGAATGAACATTCATCGTAAGATGCACAATCATAACCACCATGGAAACAGAAGAAAGGGTGATGATGCGTCCAAATATGCCAATGCTAAATTGGAGGACTTTACTGGACAAATTTATTCTCTATGTAAAGATCAGCATGGATGTCGTTTCTTGCAAAGGCAATTAGACTTAGGGAGGGAAATTGCTGCTGGCAAGACCACCGAAACTGGATTGACAAACGACATCGCAGCAACGTTAATCTTTAACGAGATTTATTTGAAAATCATCGAGTTAATGACTGATCCATTTGGAAACTATTTAATTCAAAAATTGTTTGAAAATGTTTCAGTTGACCAAAGAATCATCCTTGTTAAAAACGCCAGTCCAGATGTAATTAGAATTGCTTTAGATCCCCATGGTACCAGAGCATTACAAAAGTTGGTCGAGTGCATTAGCACTGAAGAAGAATCCAAGTTAATCATTGATTCTTTGAGCCCACACATTGTATCTTTATCAAGAGACTTGAACGGGAACCATGTTGTTCAGAAATGTTTACAAAAGTTAAAACCACAAGAGAACCAGTTTATCTTTGAGGCTGCATGCATGAACTGTAATGAAATTGCTACTCACAGACATGGATGTTGTGTGTTACAAAGATGTTTGGACCATGGAAATGAGCAACAGAGAAAGCAGTTGTCTGTGAAAGTTGCAGAAAGTGCCACGACATTGTCGTTGGATCCATTTGGAAACTACGTAGTTCAGTATGTGTTATCGAGAGGTGATGATGAAAGTATCAGCATGATCTTGAAGCATATTCAAGCTAATGTCATCACATTATCATTGCACAAATTTGGATCTAACGTCATTGAAAAGTCATTGAGAATCAGTAAGTTAACTGATAAGGTTATTGACGTGTTGTTACAGCACAAGGACAAGTTTATTGAATTATTGAATGACGCATTCGGAAACTATGTCTTACAAACAAGCTTGGACGTAGCCAACCCTCGCGACTTGACGAGATTATCGCAAGCATTACAACCATTATTACCAAATATTAAAAACACTCCTCACGGAAGAAGAATCATGACAAAAATCCAAACTGTCATATAGTGATGATTACGCCAAGTTGAACGATGTGAGTACATCACATCAATCAAGTGTATTTTAGATGTACATTAAAACCCTTGTACATTATCTGTTTATATAGTAGTTTTATAGTAAATTATACAAAGCGATAAGATGGGACCACGACATAATTTTTATCACAAAAGACTGCAGCTTTCTACAACAATGGCACTACAACTTGCACGGCTTGTATCCAGTTTACCCTGGCAGACCACTGTCTCTGTCTGATATCTAATGTTGACTGATTGTGGAGAACAGAGTCTAAAAGACTTCGTACGAGCTTTGCACGACAGTTCAGTTCTGCCCCGAACCGGCCCGGAGTTGGAGCCGATACGCGATGATAACGGAAGAATAACCGGTAGCGCTCTCATTTTTGGTAAAATCTATGAATCATAAGTGTTAAGGCGCTAAACGAGAACATCAAAGGCTTTTGGTGCACGGTCGTACCGATTTCTGAGAAGAAGCAGATCGTACCACCGTTAATTTTTGAAATTTTGTGAGATCTCACTCTGATACCAACATTATACTACTTCCGGGCGATGTTTGATAAGGGTCTAGAGCAAGTGATAACCTTTAAACTGAACCACAATGCCCCATTACGGCAAATAAAACCAGGAATTCGCAAACGAAAATATAGTAGGAGCGGATGCGACGAGTGCAAGCGACGAAAAATGAAATGCGACGAGACCAAACCGTACTGCTATAACTGTACGAGACTAAAGAAACATTGTGTATATCAATCGAAGCACAAATTCAAGTTTGAGAATACGGATCACCTAAAGGGTGTTGCGACGACGAAGCGAAATTATCCCGCAACTATTCCTGAAACAGGGTCGGACTTGGTACTGGGTATTCCGAAGAATGCCAGCGTAGATATGACCCAACCACTAACACAAGCACGGCTGAGTGCAATTTCAGTACAGCCATTATTAAATCAGAATGTTAATACTCCTTCGTACCCCCTAGATTACAATCAAACTATAGATATGAACGATATGAGAATGCTTCTTGACGAAGCGAGTTTGTTAGTAAGTGATATAAACGATTTGACCGGATTGGAGGTATTTAATGAAAACTCCAACTCTGTTGTTGGCAGCGTACCAAATAGAATTTTTAGACCATCATCAGAAAGCGGTTTATCTGACAATTCAGATAATTTTCAGCTCGAAGAATTTTCCAGCATATTTTCTGCTCCGTACTCGCTAGAAATCTCCACGAAAGACGACGAGTTATCGATCTCCAATACCGAGTTAATTGACCAAATCATTCAGTACCATAAGTTGACCAACCCGCACATATCGTACTTGAAAGTTTTAACCACCACAGACTTGAGCTACCATTTGTTCCCGTTTGCATCGTCGATCGAATCGAACGAGGTTGTAAAGCTCTTGCTAAAATATCTGCATACTTGTTCTTATCTCTTGACGTCGTTATTGGCGATATCTGCCACTTTTCAGTATAACCAAACAGGGAAAAAAATTCATGACTTGAGCCGTCAAAAGTACACTGCCATATGCTTAAAACTTTTGAGCCAGGCATTCGTTAAAACCGGAGTAGAAAAATTGGGAAAAGACGTAGTCACAGGGGACATTGAACGGCTACTTTTGACAGTTTTGATGTTGACATCAAATTTCACATCGAGATCTCATGGCAGCACAACAAATATGGTAAACTCGTGGAAGGTTCATTTGATAGGAGCCCGGGACTTGTTGACTAATTACGGACAATTAGCACAATCTTCGACTTACATATTTGGAGGACTTGCACTCGCAAAAACGTGGTTTTATTCAATTGAAGCACTAGCAAGTTTGTACTCTCCATTAGGAGGAACATTCAGAGGTTCGCAAGAATACAAAGAAGACGAAGATTTTGATAAAGATAACAATGAAGCAGGAAAAGGGTCATTTATAGGAACAGGAAATTTCGGTAGCAAGTCTCCGTACCAGGATGCATTGATTAGAATTGGACTACTAAAGTCGGTCAAAACAAAAGGTAAGCCACGTTTTAACCTTTACGCAGGGTTCACCGACAAAGTAGTGAATTTGATTGATGCGGTAATACAAGGAATAACATTTCTTCGAGAGCATCCAAATCAACAGATATCACCTAAAAGAGTAACAAAGATCATGTCCTTGATCGACGAGTGTTATGAGACAGAGATTGTTCCCAAGTTTTGTCGACAAACATATATAATTCCTCGAGACTCCCCGGGACATCCCGACTTCGACATACTTGCAAACAAGATAACACTACCCAAAAGTGCATACGGTACAATACATAAACGAGATGGGACATTAGATTATTTTTCGTGGTTCGATCTTAGTGAGCAAATAAGGACGCATGGGATCCACCTAAAATTCTTAACAACAAAAGGGTTTTTAGGGTTACCAAGGTCGCATCCTTTGGTTCGAAAATTGGTACAAAAGATATGCAATTCAGTGATATTCATAAAACAAAAAGATGCTCCGGAGTATAGCCAGGATCAGAACAACATATTGACTGAGACTACCAACTACTATTTGACTAAAGATCAATTTGACAATAGAGCAATAATGATCCAATCGGCCATTAAATTCTGTTCCAAGTTAGTCGATAATGAAGCTGATTTTGAGAAGTTAGAGATCTACTTGTTGGGGCTAGTTAAACTAGGTAACGGAAGCGCGCTTTCTGCACTCGATTTATTGTATCATTATCGAGAACAATGGAGAAAACGCCAACTTGAACTGTCACCAGAACTGCAGCCGGACCTGTATTTCAATGACAGGGATATTGAAGATGAACTTGAGTTAGATTCCATTCCCTTTGCATAATGGTGCAGGCATTTTTACCAATCCAAGGTAATGCGTTCCACTACTCCATAGAAAATCATCGTATATGCTATAGATAATATACTTTGCTTGCAACCTCGATTTGGCGACGTTCAAGATCTAGGGAAGATAGGTATAATTAGAGTAGACTACTATTACTACTATAATCTTTGAGATTTGACTAGTTTTATTTTTTAGAAACTAGACCCTAGTTGATAGGCATCTTAGGAGCAACAAATTGAGGACCCAAATGGAGCCTGCCAACTTGCGCTGGCCACCTCCATAATGGGCCCATTCTTCAAGGTTAGGTGATCAAGCATCAACTTGACAGTCGGAATTTCCCAGGGCTATTGTTCCACTACCACCGCGCATATCAACCACCAACCATGAACTGTACGACGACCACGTCATTGAAATTAACGTGGACCTACAGTACCACCAGACGATGCTGCGCACTCCAATATAAGCCCATTCCCACTACCTACACCCGTACTACGCGAGGCGCAAGCGGTTTAAGCAAATTCCATATGTACTTCCTCGTACCGGCCGGTTGAACGATCGTATTGCTAGGTGACATTGCACAACCTCGTACCGCACGTCGTACCACGCATCGCCATGCGTCGTTTCCCCGTCGCACCGCAGTCCGTCGTATAAATTATTTCCCATCCGTCGAAATCTCCTGGTTCGGAGCCCGGATACAACTTATATCCGTGTTACGAGCCCTGACGGAATTTTTCACGATATTTATATTTAAAGGTAAACAAATCTAAACTGCCCACAAACCACAGCAACAAATGTCAGAAAACACAAGTTTGGTGGCAGACTCCAATGACGCTGCAGGCTCTAGACCTGTAGACTCTCCTCGTAGAGGATATTTACCCAAAGACCAGATCGAATGGGAATTTGGTGGACCTCTTGGAGCAATAGGGATGATGGTGGGATTCCCATTATTAATGTGGTACATGTGGATCAGTGCCGAGTTCTACGGAGGCCGTCCTGCCCTTCCCGGCACAGACCAATCATGGGGAGACTTCATTACTCAAGATTTATGGGGATATTTCTACAATTATGGATTACCATCAGTTAAGGTATGGTTTTTGTTCACAGCATTCATCTTGATCCAGGCATTGTTTTACGTGACATTACCAGGAATCTGGACCAAAGGTCAACCTTTGACCCATTTGAACAATCGTCAATTGCCTTACTACTGTAATGCTGTGTGGGCGTTGTACACTTCCATTGCTGTTGCGTTAGTATTGCACTTCACGGGAGTTTTCAAATTGACATACATTCTCGACCACTTTGGGGCAATCATGACCACTGCGATTTTCTACGGGATCTCACTCTCGGTCATCTTGTATTACATTTGTCTCTACGTCACCGGAGACTACCACAGAATGACTGGTAACACCGTGTACGATATCTTTATGGGAGCACCATTGAACCCAAGAATCGGGAAATACCTCGATTTGAAGATGTTTTTTGAAGTGAGAATCCCATGGTTTATTCTTCTTTTCTTGTCATTGGCATTGGTACTTAAACAATACGACGAGTACGGCTCAGTTTCGCCTCAAGCTGCGTTTATTTTGTATGCCCACTGGTTGTACGCAAATGCCTGCGCCAAAGGGGAAGAATTGATCGTTCCAACCTGGGATATGGCGTACGAAAAGTTTGGGTTCATGTTGCTTTTCTGGAACATTGCTGGTGTTCCTTTCACCTACTGCCATTGTACATTGTATTTGGCTTTCCATGAACCATCAGAATACCAATGGTCGCCATACTACAACACCTTCTTGTTTGTGTTGATTTCCATAGCCTACTACTTCTTCGATACTGGTAACCGTCAAAAGAACTCTTTCAGAAGACAAATGGCAGGAAACACCGCCATCCGGAAAACTTTCCCATATTTGCCATACTCTGATTTGGTTAATCCAAAGTATATCAAGTGTGCCAATGGCTCCACATTATTGACTGATGGATGGTATGTTTACGCCAGAAAGATGCACTACACCGCCGACTACACCATGGCCCTCACGTGGGGATTGATTTGTGGATTTGCTTCACCATTCCCTTGGTTCTTCCCCGTATTTTTCTTCATTGTTTTGGTTCACAGGGCATATAGAGATCAAAGAAAATGTGAAAGAAAGTACGGTGCTGACTGGGACAGATACTTGGAAGCTTGTCCATACCTTTTCATTCCATATGTGTGGTAGTTTTCCCTGGGTTGATAAAAATATAGTCTACATTTAGTCTACAAAAGTAATCTATTTCATTATCTATTCGTACAAAGTAGTAGAATTCACAACTATCGTTAATCTTGCTCGGCAATCGACACTAATCTCTCATCAATTTCTTCTGGGGACAAAATCTTGAACCCGTCGGCGGTGGCTACCCCAATTTCAATATCGTTTTTTCTGAACTCTGTTCCCAAAACTGAACTCAACGCAGTAATGGCAAATTCTACGGTTTTTTTCCAGTCTCCTTTGACGAAATCCGTCTTCTTGAACTTCTTTTCCAAGTACGTCGTGGCTTCCTGTTGTTTTGGTCCGGTAGCCACCGCCTTGACTCCAGTATAATACCCAGCAGGGTCACACTTGAAAATCTGGGGTCCTTTTCCCTCCTCAACATCAAATTGACAGAACGTCAAGGCCACTCCCAACGGTCTCATATATGCTCTTTGCGTGTATAATTGCGAGATGTTGGCCATTCTCTTGGCCAAACTTTCTACGGGCATTTCGTATCCATACTTGTATTTGAACTCGGCAGCCTCGGCCCTAGCCCGCAATGCTTGCGATCTAGCATCGGCAATTGACCCCGTGGTCACCAACCCGATCGATGGTGTAATCTTGAACATGTACGAAACGGTTTTGGCATCCAACAACTTGTCAGGAATCTTCTTTTGCGATATCAAAACGGCACTATCCTTCCCACTGACGGCCAATGACGTGATATTGGCGGAATTGATCGCCTTGAATGCGTATTCTACCTGGTATAATCTCCCTTCTGGGGAGAAAATGGTAATATGTCTGTCAAACCCAGCAGAACCTGCAATGTTAGTATTTTGAATGGAGCAAAATTACTTTTTGGCGCGATGGTTCATATTAGCACGCCCAATAGTGCCCATATAGGGCTACACATACTTGACATATCGTTTTTTGTTGCAATTAGCTAAGCTCGTGCTACGTTGAATCCGCCACCAGAAACTTTGAAAATGGAAGTTTGTATGAGGGTATAGAGATCCGGTATATACAACCAAAAGTGCGACCCGACATTTTTCCTGGGAAAATGTCGCGAGAGCACGCAGGCCTTCGAGCTCAATGTCGCATTCATCACATTTGCAATAATCTTGTTCAGACTCGAGAATTCATTGTGGTTTTTGACGAATAAGCGCTAGAGGACTTGGTTGAGATGTCGATACCGACAAGGGAGACCGAAACGTTCACAACGGACCGAAAAACCGAGGAAAATGCCCCGCTCTATTACGCTGACAACAAGCCAAACCACACCAACGTTTCGTACCACTACAACCCCCAGGTGTCGAGGTACCACTATGGAGCACTTCATCCCATGAAACCGTTCAGGTTGATGTTAACGGACCATTTGGTCATCAGTTATAAGCTCTTTGAGCAAATGGACCTCTATACTCCCAGAGCAGCTACTAAAGAAGAGATGCTTGAGTTCCACTCAGAAGACTACATTGACTTTTTACAAAGAATCACACCACAACAAGTATCGAAACTTGACGAGGAAACTTTGAATCAGTTCAATATCGGAGACGATTGTCCGGTTTTTGACGGGATGTACGATTATTCTGGGTATTATACTGGAGCATCATTGGATGCCACGAGAAAGTTAATCAGTGGAATGAGTGACATTGCTATCAACTGGAGTGGTGGTTTGCACCATGCGAAGAAGTTTGTGCCCAGTGGGTTTTGTTATGTGAACGATATTGTGCTCAGTATCATTAATCTATTGCGAGTACATCCTAGAGTTATGTACATTGATATTGACCTACACCACGGGGATGGGGTTCAGGAAGCGTTCTACACCACCGACAGGGTGATGACGGTGTCGTTTCACAAGTACAATGGAGAATTTTTCCCTGGAACCGGGTCTGTAGACGAAACTGGTATAGGTAAAGGGTCCAATTATTCTGTGAATGTGCCATTACGGGACGGTATTGATGACGATTCTTACGTCAGATTGTTCAAATCGGTTATGGAGCCGTTAATTACAAAGTTTCAGCCTACAGTAATTGTTCAGCAGTGTGGAGCTGATTCTTTAGGGTACGATAGATTAGGGTGTTTCAACTTGAACATTAGAGCACATGGTGAGTGTGTGAAATTCATAAAATCGTTTGGTTTGCCAATGTTAGTATTGGGTGGTGGTGGATACACCCCAAGAAACGTTTCGAGATTGTGGTGTTATGAGACATCTGTATTGAACGACGTTACTTTAGACTCGAAAATCCCCAACTATTTGCCTACCTACGACTGGTTTGGACCAGACTACTCATTACATCCACAGCTCGAGGGCAAAATCGACAATAAGAACAGCAAAAAGTACTTGGAGGCAGTCAAGCAAGAAATCGTGGAACAGATCAGAAACTTGAACCAGGCTCCATCAGTGCAAATGCAAGAAATACCACCTGATATCACCGGTTTGACTGAAGAAGAGGAAGAAATAATACGAGACTTGAACCAAGAAAACGATACATTACGTGAAAGCATTATCCAGAAGGAGGACGTGCCAGTGTAGTGGAACCTCAGCGAGATTCAAGAACACCAAACACAACACAAGCTCACGGCATTAGATTCGTGTTTAAAGCAGGCAAAACTGAGCTAACTAATGCTACAAATTATGTGTTTTCTGAGCTGATTGTGAAACAGGTAAATTTCACAAGATCAATTGCCAATAGTCCACAGCGACACCACAACAGAAACACGCATTAGAATTGGATCACGACACATACCACAGCAAGAACCGTGTCGTACTGTTACTACCAGAACGAGTGATCGTCCCCATCAGTGTAGTTTCACCATCAGGGTCCTCAGGTAGAGCCAGAGCCCCAAAAAAGTTGGACTTTTTTGCAGTAAAAGTCCCGGTTTTTTTCATCAAACTAACCAACCAAACACGTATATAGACAATGGATGACTGACGATGAACATTTCTGTAGAAATTTTGGTATAAACTCTAGACGTAATTTACTGTTTGTGAGATGCGTGGAATTTTCAAATATACACAATTACCATAAACGTAATTATAGTGAGCTCAGTGTAATTTCACACCACACTTACAACGACAGCCGTACAAAGTGAACCGCGACAATCGTCTCTATACTACCCAGAACTAATTGTATATGGATGTTCAGAAACTCAAGGTTACATACGATGAAGATACTGGCCGCAAGATTATTAACGGGCAGTATCGAATAGTACGAAAGATTGGCCAGGGCCTGTTTGGGAAGGTGTTATTGGGGCAAGTGATAGACCATAGAGAGTGTAAGGATGAGTTTGTTGCGGTGAAGACGATAAATCGAATAGACAAGTCGCAGTTGATGACGAAAGCGTATATTAGTCAGGCTACTAAAATCAAACGAGAGATCCAAATCATGAAAGAAACAAACCATCCCAACATTGTCAAGTTGTACCAAGTCATTGACGACCTCAAGTTCGACAAAATCTTGCTAATTCTTGAGTATTGCAAATTTGGTGAAATTGACTGGAAATCGTATAACCATTATGCTGAAAAGTACCAACCCGTAACGTCTCCCGGGTTGACCATAAACAAGATATTACGTGATGTTTGTCTAGGGTTGCAATATTTGCACATGTGTAAAATTATTCACCGAGATTTGAAGCCTCTGAACTTGTTAATAAACCATGACAATACTGTGAAAATATCAGACTTTGGGGTCAGTTTGATCCTACAAAACAATACAAAAGATGATACGGAATTGGGCAAAATCGTGGGAACGCCAGCATTTTTTGCTCCAGAATTGTGTCAGTTTGTCAATAATCGATATTCCACTATAGACCAGGTCAATAATGACAAGATTGACGAGCGAATAGATTTATGGTCCTTGGGAGTAATACTATACTGCTTGATCTTTCACAATCTTCCGTTCAATGGGTGTAATGAGTATGAGCTATTCAAGAATATCGTAAGTGAACAACTCAAGTTCCCAGCCATAAAACAGTCTTCCAAGGTAACTACCAACGACCTTGAGGAACTAACTTTACTAAAGGATTTAATAAAAAAGT
>ERZ778017.1715-NODE-1715-length-20327-cov-5.158988_pt1 | contig 20327 bp, 9 predicted proteins | sample MGYA00375747_ERZ778017 | MGnify/ENA primary metagenome ERZ778017 (study PRJEB29350, sample SAMN05509838) | bioreactor metagenome | biome: bioreactor; material: wastewater | place: South Africa: University of Cape Town | collected 2014-03-17 ...
AAGGAACCACACACAACCATTGTCCAGCTGCAACTGTAACCTGAACCTCCACGATAACTGTTTGGCTGTCAAATTCATCGACAAGTTATCACCATCACCACTGATGGTGACCAGAGTAGAATCGTAAATGGAATCGTTAATAAGAGTCAAAAGCTGTGTCAATTTCGTGTTGTCCAAATCCTCCATACCGTTCTGTTTAGCAGACGCTATCAATTGGTCGGTATTGGCTCTATCTATCCACACTTTTTCTAAATCACTAACATAAAGACTATAGCTATGGCGATGAAAGTCTACGAAAATACCATACTGGACCCATTTGTCGCGTCCATCGTCAACGGTGGTGGTATTCCAGCGCGTAGGAAGGTCCTCGCGTCGTTGGTCCATGAATTGGGTCGGTTTGTAAAATTGTTGTAATCCAGTATTTTATCTAGTGCCAATATATATTGTACAATAATATTGTTCTACATTTGCAAATAAGCACAATGAGCCAGGCAATAATTTCCAGCGAGGATGTCGGGGCGTTAGTAGCGCGAGTGGAGCAATTAGTTCGTGCCAGCAACGGAAAACGAGTGGTAGTGTCGTTAGCTGGACCACCAGGATCTGGCAAGTCTTACTTGTCTGATAAAGTGATTACAGCTCTAAACAAAAACGGTATAAAGTCTATGGTGTTGCCTCAGGACGGTTTTCATTTGTATCGCTCACAATTGCAAACATTACCTGACCCAGAAAAAGCATTTGCGAGACGAGGGGCCCCGTTCACCTTCGATTGTATGCTGTTTTTGGCCCTTGTAAAACAATTGTCGTCCAATGTAACTCTCTATGGCCCGTCTTTTGACCACAAGTTGAAAGACCCCGTCGAAAACGACATTGTTATCACTCCAGATGTGGCTGTAGTAATAATTGAAGGAAATTACATTTCTCTAGATGAGCCATGCTGGACGGAAATTGCAAATTACGTCGACGATACATGGTTTATCGAGGCACCAAACAGCTTACTCAGAGAGAGAATTATACAAAGACATTTGAAAGCAGGAATTTCAGAATCCCGTCAACAAGCAGTAGAGAGAGTCGAGAATAATGACCTAGTAAATGCTACATACATTGCTGAACACTCCAAGCCTACTAACGTGAGGATTGTCCAGGAATACTGATTGAATGCTGGTATTGGACCTCAGTTGCTGAATTAGTAATTCCTAGATTTGCATTGAGTAATCAACAAGTTTATTCTTGGATTTGTAGTGCAAAGTGTTCGTGATCCAATGGATCTGGCATTTAATATGTCCATTTCCCGTAATAATGAACTTTTATTTCATTCATTATAGATGGATAATGTTCGACTTTCTCTCGAAAGACAAAATCTACAACTTTTAAACGACACATGCCTAGTTAAACCTACTCCCACGTTGGTTACTATAGATTTATTTTAACGAACACGTTATATAACTATATAAAAGTCTAACAGTATCTACAACTGTTGATGCAATTAAATATACAAAGAATGAAAATGAAAGTCCTTGCGATGCAAGAATATATGAAACCAAATAGCTTGGTTAGCGTGGAGCAACATTATAACGCATTTTGATACCCATGGCAGACAATTCGGAGTCTAAGTATTTCAACACGAATGGAATAGCAACAGTAGAAGTATCGTCACCACCGACGAATTTCTTACCTTCACCATCTTCCCAGATTTCAGATTCGTTGACATATCCATGCTTCTGGACATAAGTGTCCAATTTATCAGCACATCTACGACATCTGATTGATGCCATTGACCCGATTCTTGGAACTGTGGTTTGAGTAGTTAAGATCGAACCACATGATCTACAGATAGATGATTGGGTGTAATCAGAACAGTTCAACAATCTATCTTGTAATAAGAAAGCGGTACCATGACCAATCAAAGCATCTCTTTCCATTTCCCCTACACGAATACCACCTGATCTCTTTCTACCTTTAACTGGTTGCATTGTCAATGAGTTCACTGGACCAGTAGATCTGACTTGGAACTTGTCGTTAACCATATGTCTCAATCTTTGATAGTAAACACATCCAATATAGATATCGGCTCTTAATTCTTCACCAGTAGCACCAGAGTACATTGGTTCATTACCATGGTAATTGTATCCTGCTTTACGCAATTGTTCACCAAAGTAATCAGCAGGCGTATCATTTTCATTGAAAATCCATGGAGTGGCATCTTGTGAGATCCCGTGAAGCGCACCAGCCTTACCGGCTAAAGATTCAACAAACATACCAATGGTCATACGAGATGGGAACGCATGAGGATTGATAATAACATCTGGTTGAATCCCGGTTTCAGAAAATGGTAAATCAATAGTTGGCCATTTTCTAGAACAAACACCTTTTTGTCCGTGTCTCGATGAGAATTTATCACCAATAAGTGGTTGTCTTGTGACTCTGTATTTGATAGTAAGCTGCTGACCTTCTTGGTCCCCAGAATCGGCTCCCAATAACTTCACTTCTTCGATATATGCTGGCTCTGACGAATGATATGTTTTTACCTTAGTTTTACCTAAAGTATCGTCAAAGTACGCAACAATTGGATCACCTTCTTCAACTTTAACTCCTATTAATGGCAATCCATCGGCATCCAATTTTTCTTTCCAAGCTTCTGGCCATTCGTCATCACCAAAACCAAAGTGTTGAGTAATTGGGTCACCTCTTCTTCTCGATTGAGACAAATCAACTTTTTCAACCTTGTAGACTGTACCGTATCCAAACCCTCTTTCATCAGCAGATTTGTTGATAATCATCGCATCATCCATATCATACCCAGTATACGAAATGACAGCAACAACAGCATTCATACCGTTTGGAAAGTTATCCATACCATAATCATCATATAAGTTAGCCTTGACAATTGGTGTTTGACCAGTTTGCAATCTATACAACTTGTTATCCGATCTATGAACCAATGCAACCCCTGGCGTTCCCATAGTTTGCTTACCCATTTGACATTGGTACATATTTCTTGGAGATTGGTTGAAATCTGAGAATGGTGTCAAATTGGCCAAAATCGATAAAATGTTCGTTGGGGAGAATTCAACATGGCTGTGAACATTGTTTTCAATTTCTGCTGGAGTAACTGCAACATTCATATAAACTTGTTCGAAAGGACCAACAATATCAAGTTTATCCAATGGTAAGTATTTCACTGGTCTCATCATTCTGGCAATACCACCGAAAATGAACAAACCAGGGTATTGACCTTTAGTAGAAGGTGGAACATAACCAATTTCCAAATCAACTGGTAACCCATGATCACCTTCAACTTTCCAGAATCTCAAGGTATCAGCAACAATCTTAGCATGTTCGTGGGTGGTCCAACCAACGATTTTACCATCTAATTGAACACAACATAAATTAGGGCCGGCAGCAAATGAATGTGCTGGAGAAACCCCCAATTCGGCTAAAGCTTTTGGAACTTGAGAAACATCCGATTCTTTGGTGGCGATTTGACATTTGTATGCTAAATGGTTTAACAAACCACATGGGGAACCATCCGGAGTATGGACAGGACACAAGAAACCCCATGATTCTGGCAATAATTTTCTAACAGTGGTGGTTTTCAATTCGGCAAAGAAAGACCCTCTATGAACCATTCTGAAATGAGCAATAAATCTATGGAAGTTAATCTTTTCAGCAACAACTGTATAACCGGAAACTTGTTGTAAATCCAACCCGGATTGTGATACTAAATTACCAGTAGACAAAAAGTATTGTAATTTTTGACCAATGTTTTCGTTGATTCTTTGGAAAACTCTCGACATGTATCTTCTGTCATTGAAGTTAATTGCAACACTACGATTGATATCAGTTTGAACTTGCAATTTGAAGTTTTGTAAATATTCTTCGATCTTTTCCTTAATGATCATACCATACAAGAAACCACCTAATAAAACTTCTTGATGTTGGGTGGCATCTGGATTATCTGGAGCACAGTCACCAGCGACCAAGGAGTATAATTTTCTGATCATGAACAACAACATTCTGAATTTATCTTCGTTGTTTTCCAAATGAACCAAAACAATTCTCTTCAAGACTTCCTTACCAACTTCGATATCAGAAACATCGGGAGTAGCCCCAAATACAATTCTGAATTTATCACCCAAATATGCCAAAGTTTCTTGTCTATTGTTCAATTTGTATTGTTTGTTAGTTCTTAATAACAATTCCAAACGATCGGTCAAGAAGGAGTTTGAAGAATCAGCACCAACAATTCCGTCAAAGATCTCTCTATCATTAGTCTCAATCAATGCTTTCAAAATCATCACAACAGGCACCAAGTACTCATTTTTTCTCCATGAGAATCTGAAAGTGACGTTACCGTCGTTCAAATAATGTAAGACGTTAGTTTGAGAAGTTTGATCTGGTCTTACACATCTAATTTGAATACCAAACTTAGAGTATGAAGCACCTCTGTTTCCGAAAGATGGACGAATTAATGCCATTGGGTGGTTTCTTCTTTGCACAATCAACATTCTGATCAACTTTTCAATACCGTTGACAATAAAGTACCCACCAAATTCGTCAGATTCTTCTTTATGTTCTACTAATTCGTATGGTGATAATTTTTCCAAATGACATCTGTTTGACTTAAGCATAACAGGAATTTGACCTGCTTCTCTGACTTCAGACACTTCTTCGCCGTCATTGACGCTCCAGGTGACTTTCAACATCAATCTTGCCCTGTACGATGTCATTCTTTCTCTACACTCCGAAGGAAACGTCTTTCTATTTAACGACAACTTGTCGGTAACTGGTACCGCAGGCTTCGCCAACTGTACGGAATCAACACGAATGGATAACTTGTTACCCAAACGGTCGACATCGTTGGAATCAAAAATGGTTTTGCTTCCAATGTCCTTAACTGCAAGGTTTAATAACCCTCCTTGAGGTCCGTCAAACAATGCATTGAACGACCCAACATGGGGGGCCACCGCCTCTTGCAAAAGCGGAAAAGCACTCTTATCCTTGGGCGGATTCTGGAACCTCAGTTCACGTTCTACTGTCCTAAATTTGGCGCCCATTCTGTAAAGAATACGATCTTAGTCCATCAAGTTTTGGCAACAATATTTGTGATGAGAAAGAGAAAAAAAATTCGATGAGTATCACGTGGTCAGTCAGGTGATGCCCATCGGAAATCGGCCATCAGAATGCGGCTGTTTGCTCGGTCGAGGCTGGGCTTTTGTTCGACGTACACGTAGGTCGGTTGTGGTTGTATTCCTTGCCGAAGCTGGACCAAACATGTTCTGGAGCCCTGTACATGTACAAAATAAATGTAGTTAGCATCTCTTCTCTCTAACTGTCCTGACTAACATCACGGGCTGACCCAATCAGACAGCAGACATACCCTTAGTGTACTGGTAGTGTGGATATGGCAAAGTCTCGGTTCGAGTACGTCAAACAATTTGAACGAGAAAACTTTCTTTTACCTGATACCTACATTGTAATTCGAGTAGATGGTAAAGGGTTCCATAAATTCAGCGAGTTTTACAAGTTTGACAAACCAAATGATGAAAAAGCATTACAAGTTATGAACAATGCTGCTTTGGACGTGGTTAAACAGTTTCCAGATATAATGTTGGCCTACGGTGACTCCGATGAGTATTCGTTTTTGTTACGGAAGAACTGTACCTTGTACGAAAGACGAGAAATGAAGTTGATTACGTGTTTTGCGTCAGCAATGTCAACATTGTACTTCTATTATTGGAATCAGATGTTTCCAGAAAAACCAATCCAATTGGAAAAACTACCTCAGTTTGATGCCAGAGCAGTAACCTATCCAAATTTTGGTGTAATTAAAGATTACTTTGCGTGGAGACAAGTGGATTGCCATATAAATAATCTTTATAATACCACATTTTGGAACCTCGTAATAAAAGGAAATATGACTCCTCAAGAAGCAGAAAATCGTCTTATTGGTACTTTGGCCAGCGATAAAAATGAAATTTTGTTTAAACAGTTTGGCATAAACTATAATAACGAGCCAGAAATATTCAAAAAAGGGACAATTATCCTCAGACATTTTGAAAAATACGACACTCCCACTAAGGACTCGGAGTTGTCTCCACGTCAAATTCAAAGACAAACTAAGGCACGGAAAAAGGCACAAATCCAAGTTCTACATGTGGACCTCATCAACGATAAGGAGTTCTGGAACCAAAGACCATGGTTAAGCGATTAGGATTTGTGAACTTTACAAGTTAGACAAAACCAAATACTAGGTATCCTGTTATACGTCATTTAAGCCGGTGTTTACAAATCTATCACGAAATAAATACGGATTGTGGTAAAAATTAGTGGATAATCTTCTCGTTGCATTAATTTTTCAGGGGCAGGTAAACCAATGGTTCTAATGCAACCAGCTGGCAAATGTTGAGAAACTATCGTAGCTACTTCATAAACGCATATTTCGAACTTGGAAATTTTGAGGGCCAGATCAGCTCCGATACCGGTAGTATAGCAGTACGCTCAATAAAAAAACATCCGTAATAGTTCCAAATTACTACATAGATAAAATAATAGCTACAAGTTGGTAATGTACGTATGTTGTATATTAGTAAACTATAAATTATCCCAAATGCAAACGAGTAAGAAATGAAAATATGAACAAAGTAAAATGCAACAGCTGAAGGAGTGGTAGTACATTATTTACAATCACCACCCAGTGGAACTGTAAATCAATGAGTAAACTTTCTGAACCCCAAAATTGCATGCAATTTCTGTATAAGCTTTCCGGTTGAGTATAAAGTCGAGATAGTTCATTTATCGCAAAATCATTAATGTACAGCTTTGTATATGACTGAGTTTTCAACACGATACTTTAGATATGAATGGAATCATTGAAACTGTGAAGCATGCTGGCAGTTGATGGTGTCGAACAATGGTTCAATAAAAGATTGGTATTTGATGTCGGAGCCGACGAATTAAGATTAGATGGAGACTTAGCATTTGAAGGTGCAGACTTAGTTTCACTTCCACCAGAGAAACAGAAGTTTGCCAATAATGCAGAATAACTTGACGAATTAAATTGGGTGTTAGACAAGTCAATAACACCAGCTTTAGATGGGGTTTGTAATGGTTGTGGTTGTGGTTTGGCTTGAATTCCGGCAACACTTGCGATATGTTTGTTTCTATAACTGTTTGAATATCTTGGCTTTGTTGTAAGGACATTAGGTGTTGAAAATGATTTTGATAAGACAGGACGAGCATCTGCCGTAGATTTTAACTCGTCATTAATATTGTTGTATCTGTTGAAAAATTCCGATTTTTTCTTTGGAGGAACAGTGAACTGGCTTGTCTCACCATAAAGTGGAGATTGTTTGTAATCAACCAACTTAGAAACTAACAAGTCATCGAACTTCTCCTTTTCCGATGATGCAATCGATGTTTGTGATGATGTTTTGTTTGATTGATAACTGTATGATTTGATGGTATTCGAGTTTGTGTAACTACTAGTAGAAGTGAACGATTTGATAGACAATTTGTAGTTTTTGTTGTTGTTATTATCCCAGAACTCTTGATTTCCAACACAGTATCTTATGCATAATTCGATATTGATTTGAGAGTTTTTCTTTAATTCCACATCAGGAGATTTCATAATTAAGTCTTGTAAAGAGATTTTGAATTTGAATTGATCAATGGCACCGTCGTTCAAAGATTTATTGTATGCAATGGTGTGAGAAGTTGACGACTTAATTGTAACGTTAGTTTTCCAGCCGTTAAGAGTCAATTTAAACATGAGTGACTTTTCAAAAGCCAAGTTATGCACATTCACAAATCCAGTCAAGTATGTGATTTTGTCAATGGTTGATAATTGAATTGAATGCAAGTGAACAGGTTTGTTAACGAATTCCTGTTGTTGGTAGAAGTATTGGTGTGGTCTCAAAATATCGGTCGATTCCAATTCGAACGATTGGTTTGATGAAGAATACCATGGGTTTCTTTCTATGGCATCACAATCCGAATCGGACGAATCTGAGTCTCCATTGTAATCCGCAGTGTAGTTCAACGAGTCATCATAGTTCCATTCAAAGTAGTCCCTTGGTGCTTTGAACCTCAACTCCTGGTCTTCAGGGTCTAATGGTGGACTATGCGATGGCGAATTATTAGTTGATACTGCTAAAGGAGAAGCAGCCCCGTCAAACATACGGATGTTAGTCAAACGCGATGCAAATCTAACGGACTTGTTTCTGAAGAGCTGTGGCGATGACATCGACTTGACCATGCCAGCCAACTTCAAAGATGATTTGACCAATTCACCCAGCTTCTTTCTAACTAATGGTGGTTGCGATGGGAGTGGTACCGGTACCACAAGGCTGTCAGACATTTCTGCCACCGAAATCACTGTCAGAGATGATGTCATAGTGTCAATAGAGAGCGGCAGCAGCGTCAAATGTTACCTCACAAAGTGTAAATGCTGTCAAACGATTCAAGATCTTTCAAAGAAAAATTTCTTCATAGCAAAGATAACTACTGCAAAAGTATATTTATAAGAAAAAAAATGTCCTAGGGGTGATAGAGGTAAAAAATATTTACCATTATTTTTTACCTCTATTGTATTTTCACACTGATTATTTTAATAATGATGAGTAAGTATCCACTCCGACTAAATCTGAAACACAGCAAGAAACCCGCAACTGTATAGGAAAACGGGTCATCGCATCGAAATCTCTAGCACAATATCAGTCCGATGATCTTCCCTCGGTACCGAGACGAATCGGTACGATTCCGAGCTAATCTCACCTGTTTTCGATGTAATAACTACATGTAATGTGCTACTACATAGAATATTTTTTTTTTCGACGCCACGGAATCACCCAACATACGGAGTACGGTTTATCTCAAAAGCGAAAACTAGAGTTGGCACTACACTCTATGAAGGATCCCATGTTGCCTAAAACATCTCAAACAAGCACCACCGCTCTAGCCCCTTGGCGATGCTCAGGGCTACATGGTGGGGCAAGCACATTTTGCCTCACGTTCCCCATTTCTCGTACATACATCTACATACGCGATTACCCAAGTAATCATGTCACAAAATCTCGCCGGCCCACAAATCCCATTTCGGGGTTGTTTCTTCCATTTAGGTCCTTTAACTCGCTTTTCACGAAACTTAGCAAAGTTTGTCCATTACTGTTGTGCAACTACATCAACCTTCTTTCTCTCTCTGCCATGGCTGAGCGCTCTCCTCTCTACCATCGCCTCTTCTAGTTTAATCCCAACTTTTCCTCCTGGTTATGTGCCCTGCATCGGGCTTCTATGTCGAGAAAAAGATAAGACAGTGCGTGAACCACCACCTTCGCCGCACCCCCATTGCATCCCATATCCTGGAACCTTACCACTTGCCAGCTTCTATCCAGCTTCTCAAACGCCGAGATAGTAAATCGTCTCCAGCACAGAAAAACAGCTGGTTCCGAAATCGGTCACATCAAGGTCACCTGAGATTTGGAGCCCGTGGCTGGCAAGTTTTTTCTTGGTTATGAGCCCCGTGTTGATGAGAAATTAATCTCTTACTAATAATAAAATAGTGGGCTCAACTACTACTATTGAAAAATTGAGGCATAATTTTTTAGGTACTTCGAAGTCAGGTGATGCGATTTTACGGTTCAATCTTCCCCACCAACAAAAGCTGAAACAAAAACAATATTCAACATATATGCTGGTGTCAAAACCCTACATTTGCCCTGAGATCTTGATGCGTTCCTCATCCCCTGGTTGAGCGCATTTGTCCAGAAAGAAAAAGCCCTCTGTATGACGTATTTTTGGTCTTCCAGTAACCTTTTTTTTTTTTTTTTACTACGACTTCTGTAATGCCAAGTGTATTGATGAGGACTGAATTAGACTTCCGACAACTCCAGGGTACTGAGCTTCTTACAATCGTGTTGGGGTTATGGTTGTTCCGGTCGAACTCGGATAGAGACCGGGTATTATGAAAGTAGGGGTTGAAAGTTAGTGCACTTTACCTAGGTTTCCTAATCTGATTGTATTCAGCAGGGGATAGACTGGGGATAATCCAAAACTGCTATGCAACAGGGATACATCCTGCTTGTTCCTTCAGTGTTGTAACGTATTCACCGAGCTGGTATTTTGTACTCCATTTGGATGAAAGACTTCAAATTTTGGGTCTGGAACTGCTTTCTCCTTGTTTTCTGCACCGAAATATTGGATAAGGGGTAACAAAACCAGCTCGAGAAATTCCGATTGGGGAATCAGTAGTAAGACTCCCTGGACTTCTCCATGTTTTCTCCATGTTTCTCCACCATGTCATGTCTTCCCCATATTCTCCATATTCAGCCAGCATATCCTTGTTTTGGGTGCATTTGTATCTGCTCCGGCTATTACCATTATTTCATTCAAATTGATTCGTAAGACAGTTTTAACATGTTAGTCTTAGTTAAATCATTAAAATGGTTTTTGGTGATGTTTTTGTCGAGTCTGTCTCGCTAACACTTAGACGGCTAAATGCACCTCGTCATGGCTGTCAACCAATTGTTCTTATGTATTGTTATCTTCTCGATACATATTGTCATGTACCTTATGTACAGGTATTGATTTTGCATACTTTCACTTCAAAGGGCTGAAAGAACGGGAGCCGCGAAATGCCTGGCGGCTGTGTTAAAAAAGGGGTTGTACTAATAGTAAGCGGAGAATAATCATGTATAGCTGCTCCTCGACGCCTCTATTGGTATTGTTTCCATGGTGGGAGAAAAGACGCGTAAATTTAGTTTCAGTTTGACATCAACCTGTGAGAATTTTTTTTCTGTTACACCGCGTCTAAAAGCCCTTCTTTTCCCATTATGGTAAATTGATTCTAATTTAGCCTGCTCAACAGCAACTGCTCATCCAAATGGCGAAAACAAATTTTTCTACCTATCCCTTTGATTTTCTTGCATCGTCAATGTAAAATTGTGGACCCACTACCTTGGTTTGACACATTATGTTGCTTGTACGCAAACTTGATGCGAGAACACACACGGTAGATTTAGCTCTTTATGGAACAGCATATGAGTTCGTTTAATGTACTACGTAGAAAAAAACCCCTATTTTGCAAAGCAAGAAGAAGAACGAGACTTGTTTTAATTAAGCTCAATAGATTTATTTCTATTGACTTCAGTTCTTTGTATGGTCTTATTTTGCCTATCGCAGTTCAGCCTTCGAACGTACACCTGAAACAAGGAGAAAAAAATGATTTCGCCCAGGATCGAACTGGGGACGTTCTGCGTGTTAAGCAGATGCCATAACCGACTAGACCACGAAACCGTTTTCTGAAATGGAATATTAAACTAATGTTTGAGTAGTATTGCCTTAAATCCTTTTTCATCAAAAAACAGCCGTCTTTTGCCCTACAACATCGTTTGTTTTGTCCGACGAAACGGTGTGTAATTGGGTTTGCTATTTTACAACTTACGGTAATATTTGAGTTGATCTTTAAAAAAAAAAATTAAAAATTAAGAATATAAACAATAAAAAAAAAGACAATATGGTGGGTTTTTAATTTATTCCCATCCAAACTAAATGATTATATAGTTACTTATATAATTTAAGTACATAACGTAACAAATGCATTTTAGTTAATAAAAAAAAACATCTTGTTTGTTGATTTAAAAAAAATGAATGAACGAGCCTACAGGAAAACAAATTGAAAACTTGAAAATTTTCAGTGATCTGAGAGTAAACAAGCGACTTGCTGTTTATCGCTAATGCAATTATAATATCCTTTTCCAGAGCAAATAATTTAAAAATGGATTTAAATCGGCAGGTTCAATTAAATCATTATGATTAGAAGATTAGTTAGAATATATATACTAAAGGATGCTTGACACAACTTAGTATTCCATTATATTGGGTAATAAAGTTCTAAAATCATTGGAGTTGGATTTCCCACAGCACGCAAATTCTACTCAAGGAATAAGAATGCTGCAAAATTTTCATTGCATTGTTGTGATTCATTCTTTCGTTTGGTGGTCCTGTAAACTCTCGTGTCCAATGTTGAGAAAGCACAATTTTTGGTAACCTGACTAAAAGAAGTGGCGTTTTGAAAGCAATACAAATTATAATTTGATATTAGTTGTACAACGTAAATTTTGCTTCGAATGTCCGTCTGTATTGTGTATTATATATATGCTAGACTAATTCTAATTCTTAGATGAATCTTCTTTTAAGGTGACGATTCTATTCAAAACTAATTTATCGTTACCAGAATCTTTATCGACGCAGAAATAACCAACTCTCAAGGCTTGGAATCTAATGGTGTTTTCTCCTTTACTTTCTTTAATATTGAACTCACTGTTTGGAATCTCAATATTCAATGGTGATTTTTCAGCGATTTCAGAAAATGATGATTCGATCAAAGCATCACGAATGACTTCTTCACTTTCTGGATTAATGTCCTTCAAGTAGCCTTCTGGATGAGCGGATGGGTTCTCACTCTTGAATAACTGGTTATAAATACGGACTTCACTAATCTTTACAGCATCTTTCTTAGGGACCCATTGGATGAAAGTCTTTGGTTTCTTATGGGTTGATGGATCATTATCGTAGTTAACATGGATACGAGTAATGTTGTTATTGCTGTCTTTCTCAACAGATTTCAACGAAATGTTGAAAGGAACTTTCATCAAACCAACTGGTTGACCAGGTGCTAATCTAAAATATTCGGATGAAACATCTTCTCTGAAGTCACTTCTATCAATATAGATATATTTACCAAACTTAATGGTTCTTGAACCGAATTTTTCACCACCTGGTCCTGGTTTGTAAGGAATTTCAATCACTTCTTCATAATCTTCAGGAACATTGTCAACAACAATTTCGACAGGATCTAACACCATCATCAATCTTGGAGTTGTTTGATCAAGGTATTGTCTTACTGCACTGTCGAATCTGATAGCTTGAATATTAGTGACATTAGTGGTAACACCCAAGGTGTTGATAAACGACAAAATTGCACCTGGTGGAACCCCTCTACGTTTGATTGCATCAAGGGTAAACAATCTAGGATCATCCCAACCTCTGACAAATTTTTCGTTAACTAACTTGGCAATTTTTCTCTTAGAAAGAACGGTTCCAGAGATATTTAATCTACCGTATTCTCTTTGTGCTGGTCTATAAACATGTAACTTGTCACACAACCATTCGTAAGACTCACGGGACATTCTGAATTCAGTAGTACACAAGGAGTGAGAAATGTACTCAAAAGAATCAACCAAACAGTGAGTAAAATCGTATGTTGGGTAAATCTTCCATTTATCTCCGGTTCTATGGTGTGGTGCGTTCAAAACACGGTAAGCGACCAAGTCCCACATTTGTGGCGAAGGATTGTTCAAGTCTTGTTTCATTCTAAGAGTGACTTCACCAACTTTGAATTTACCATCTCTCATTTGTCTGAACAAAGCAAGATTTTCCTCGGGAGATCTAGAACGATCACTACAAGCTTTTCTTTCACCACCTTTAGTACCATCGTCTTTGATCCCTCTGTTGGCTTTAACTTCTTCAGGGGTACAGAAACAAACGTAGGCACCGTCACACTCGATCAACTTTTCGGCCAAATCATATAACTCATCAAAGTAATCAGAGGAGTAGGTGATTTTCCAAGGTGTGAATCCCAACCACGAAACAATGTTTTTGATAGAAGTAAAGTAGACTTCTTCTTCAGCTTCTGGATTAGTATCATCGAATCTCAAGTAACATTTACCATCATGGAACTTAGCGTACCCAAAATTGACCATAATAGCTTTAGAATGTCCAATGTGTAAGAATCCATTTGGTTCAGGAGGGAATCTGGTGTAGACCTTATTTTGAGTAACGTCCTTGACATGTTCCATTAATTCTGGGTATTTTTGAGGTTGTTCACCAGGTTTGTGCAACTCACCTAACCAACCTTCAGAAAACATCGATCTTTCAGGTTCAGTAGATTTTTCTTGCTTCTTCTTGTCGTTTAAGGGTGCCTTCTTCTTCTTTTCCTTCTTGACTATATCTCTTTCATCCTTAGGACCCAAACGTTCTAAAAACAACTCGTCAATAATCGGCTTGAACAAGTTAGGAGCAGCCCATTTCAAAGCTGGCAATTTTTTTGCTTCTCCAAGTACTTTTGGCACCATGGTGTATCTTTGTTGTTCAACGTCATCTTTGATAGAATCCAAATATTTGCTGATCTCCGATTTGACAAATTCTGGGGATAATTCAACTCCAACACCAGCAGCAGTGTTGAAGTCGTCAGTATTTGGAGATTCCACTGATTCTACATATTTGACGGCAGCAGCAATCTGTAAATTGGTCTTAATGTCTTCCTTAAGAATAGCATTTGTAATCAAACTACGGTTAGGAACTGCAGCACCCTTGGATTCAACTGCCAATTGGTGCAAAAGTGCCAACTTTTTGTCGTCTAACTTGCCATCAACGGAGCATTCTTCAGATAAGATTTCGAATAATGATTGACTCACTTTTTTATTTTTCAAAATATCCTTGGACTTCTTTTCACTTAAACCCACCTTCTCAAACAAGGCAACAAGCTCGTTTTCGGACATGTCAAATTAATGTGCAAGGTACTTTGGCTTCAATAATTAAAATTGCCCTGGTGCTACCAAAACTTTCGGATTCCTCCAACTCAAGATAACATTAAAAAATTGTCTGTTCCGCCACACGACTCGATGAGATTTTAGGTGGTAATTTTACATTACACAAAACCCCTATAAATGCAGCCGTTCAAAGCTCACGAGCATACAAAAATAGGCGGTCACTGTGTCACCGGACTCAGTTGGGATAAATAGGAAACTTGTAGAGTTTTATTTTTATTTGATAGAAACTTGGAACCATGAAACCAAACGGCAACGGAATGACATTTAAGAATAATGTTGAAATTTTGCGAATATTACACATTTCCTACTAATATTTACTAGAGTGCGAATTTGCAACAATAAAATTATGGTATGAATTTGTTTTCTTCTTGGAAGTTTTAATCAATTCAGTTTATTTTAATGCTGCAAGGATCGCAACTGATGATCCCAGGGTCCCCTTCCTCAATGGAAAGGACTATCACAAGCCTTTCATTAAAATTGCATCATTTAATGGAAGAATTGAAGGCCGATAAGCCTGATTATACAAAATGGCTGCAATTTATATTTGACGTGTCTAAAGTAGATAGACCCCTTCAGTTGAATAACGATACCAAAACACTTCTTACGGAAACCATTGATAGCTTATTTGAAAGTATTTTAATCAAAAAGCTTGCAAATGTCAATTTGAATTATACCACTCTCTATGCTGCAATATCAGTTTTCACAAACTACTACATTTATGACGTGTACCCAGACATCATGAAGTTCTGGCCGATCATGTTTGTATGTATACCACAAATTTCAAGACTCTAGTTGCGATGATTTAATGCTAACCTACAGCAATGTATTCCTGATGACAGCCACGACTGTCTAACAGAAATAATCAAGCTGGCTGCTGAACAACACCCAAATAGCTGTTTGAGCTCAACAATTCTACTCAAAATATTGACGGTAAATACCTTTGCAATTCGTAAAAAGATCGCTACTCAGTTAATCACCGTCATAAATAATTCAAATTTCATCAAGGATGGTATTACTTTAACTATAAATTCAAAATCAGATTTTACAAACTGCTTGTGTCTTTTGCAACTTATTACAACCTTGAATGCATTTGGTAACCTAGACCTTCCCAATGCACTACTTGCAAATTTAAATGGCTCACTTGCTTGCTATATCAAGTATATATACGGTGATGATTCTGCACCTGAAGTTTATCAATTAAATGAGTTAAATTGCAAACCATTTAACGAATTAAAATTTTCACTTCAGAAGAGCAATGAATTATTATATCTACAGCTAATTGGAAACGAGATTGGCTTTATTTGGATTGAATTCAATGGTCTCATTACACCATTGTTGTTCAACTTGAGGAATATTGCTCGAGCCAATGTTTTAGATACGCAGTTCTATTTCGAGATAATTCTACCACCAAATAGTGTTCCAAATAGCCTTTTTGCCAGAGGCACCAAGGCATCATCAAAATATGATGTCGACTTATATTTGTCGTCATGCTCGTTTCTTTATTTTGATTTGCTAACACCAACCATGAGTGAAGTTTTCATCACGTTTACCCTATATGACAGTTCGCATTTTAACACATTGGTATCACAAATACAAGGTTTGAAAAGACATACACCAAGCCAATTTTTGAAACCCTCGTCGCAATACGTAGGGCACAAATCAATTGATGGAGGTGTTGACTCATCAAACATAGGTAACAATATCTCTAAATGTTCAACATCCGAGAAATCACCAACCATTGCTTCGGACCATGATCAAACAAAAGATCCAAGAACAGAGAATTTTAAACAGATTGAGGACTCGCTAAAGGATATAGCAAAGGATACAGCAAATGATTTAGACATTGACCAATCAAGAGAAATCGTTGACGAGGACACCCTTGTTACTTCAAGCTTTGAGGTGCCAACTCAGGTATCAGGTGAAAAGCAGCAGCCCTACAACTCCGTGTTAGAAATGGAAGTTACTAAACTGCGAAATCCATTTGCAGATGAAGCTGATTTCAATACAGAATTTGAAACTGAACTGAGAAAGTCAAAAACAGATTTTCCTGAAAAGACATATAGCAAGAAAAAGTTCCAAATATCGAAAACGATCTGGGATGTTTCATCCTCAGAGCCATCGACTCCTGTTAGAATAAGAGAGTATGAAAACGAAAAGCAGACTAAGCTTGTGACAATTAAACTAAAACCACGGAATAATAATGAAGTAAATGCAGATGGTGAGGACGGGACTATCACTTGGGATGATTTATCATATTTGGGTAATGCTGATGTCATTTCTACGGTACCAAATTCAAATTCAATTGCTATGGTTGATAATAGTGAACCAATGATCAAAAGAAGACGAAAAGATGGAATCATAGTTCAAACCCAATTTGAAGAAGTTGACGGTGTTTACAACAGGACTAGATTGAGGACCAAAAATACTGCTTTCCAAAATTCTCAATCAGTTGTTATCCTGCCCAGTGTTTCTAAACACATGTCAACTAGTACACCAATGCAATCCAAGAAGAACCCTTACCAAAAACTGGCTATACAATCTCGACCTATTACAAGCCAAAGTAGAAAAAGACTAACATCGGTTAGTGATTTAAGTTTGCAACAAAACCAAGGAAGTGCTGATACGACTTTTAATGATGAAATTGAAATTGATTTTGGAAGTGAAATACGGTATACTCAGTTAGAGGAAAGTTTCAATAAAGCAGCTAGTCAAGTATCACAGCTGCTTGTTCAAAAACTTAAAAATTTAGAGAAAGATATCGTTTCGAAGCAAATTGAATTAGAGGAGGCGCTTCATGCTAGATACAACCAAACGGTTGAAAAAATGAAAACTGAGTTCAAGTTACTCACAAACACTCATGAATCCAACTTGCAAAAGCTACAAGAATACTACCATGATAGGATTCAGAAATTAACTAATGTATTATAATTATCATGTGTGTAAAAATAAACGTAACAAACTATGCACAAGGAATTGAAATTTGATACAGAATTATGTGAGACTATATCACTGTACAGAGTAGTCTAGAACTTTGAAAATTTCTTTCTCGAATTCTGCTGGATTGTCAAGATAAAGATGGTGGCCCGCTTTGGGGATTATTTTGAAGTTAGCTAATTTGGTGTTGTATTTCTCCTTTGATAATTTATTAATTTCTTTAGTCATTTCTAACCCAGCTGCATCATTCATCCAATCGTGATCACCGTAAAGCCAAGTTGTTGGCAATTTCATATCAACAAAAGGTTGAGGGCATCTATCCAAAAGAGGTAATTTTGCAACTGCACCAAATGCCAATACTCTGGTTAAAGCATATTCTCCTGAACCTTTAGCGTTGAAGATCCTGTAAACGTAATCGTGTAACAGTTGAAATTTCTTTGGATCTTGCTCGTAAAGATGTGCAAACCTAAAAATCGTCCAACTGGATATTAACTTCGATTTGAAAGGACCGATATTTCTAATGATTGAAAATGGTGAAACGTTATTAGCCCACATTTTCCTGATTAACTGAACTCTTCTGGTGTTTGGAAATCTATTTTCTGGATCATATTCGTTCCCATGAACAATTGCTTCTTGGTGCACTGTTAATTCAGAATCGACAGGAATGGTTGGGTTTTGTTGGTTTTCCTTTTGTTGTTGTAATTTAGAAATCACGTTTGACTCATCCAAGTCTTTCAAAAGAGAATACTTATTTCTTTCTAACCCCACAGGACTGATCAAGACCATCCTGTCAATCAAATTTTCTTCATTACCCGATTTGGGGTTGGTGATTTTTTTGTTATATTTCAATGCGTAAGCACTGCTTAAGTATCCACCAAACGAATGACCCATAAGAACAAACTGATTGATTCCACGTTTAACTCTCCAGTCTTCGATCGAGTCAATAAACCAATCTTCCACCCTGTAAACATCCTCTTTCTTCTCACTTGGAAGGTCCGGAAACTTTGGTCTAGACGATAACCCAAACCCTAGCAAGTCAATAGCGTGAATTTTGATCCCAGGAATTGACGATAATCCGTCGAAATTGTCTATAAATAACCCAAGAGCTGCTGCATATCCGTGGATCAACACAACGTCCAACGGCTTGCTTGGGTCCTTGGGTGGCAAAGTATTTTCGATATAAAACTCATGAATATAGTTACCATTACCAATGTCAGTTTCGATAACTTTACTGGTACGAGTTGCATCTGGCTGGGGATAAAAAGGCAAAATTCCCAACAATGCATCTTCTACCTTTCGTTCATTCTGTGGGCCCAACCATGACTGTCTATACCAGTCCTTAAACGAGCTCATCCACGTGTACGTGAGTGGAGGTTTGGTGCTTGACGAAGTCAGCAAATTGGAAGGCACGCTACTGCTTGATACGTCAGCCGATGCAGACATTATTGTGCGTGTTGAAAAAAAACGGAAACGACTGATTATATTCTCTTTTGAACGTAATAGAACCTGAAACGAAGTTTGAAAAAACTAATGCTCAACTGTGGATTGGTAGTTAATTAATGATCAGTTTGGTCTGGTTTAGCCTTAGGATGTAAATGGCGTCTATGGTAAGACTGTTGCTCCCGACTTTGCAGTTGTAGCAACGTCAAATTCATGTATGCGAGTTGAACTGACTTTATATGTGATGGCGTTTCGGTAACTGACCCAAAACAGTAAACCCGATGCATATTTCCGCCGCATGTTTCGAGAAGATGGTGGCAAAAAAGGCTGATTGCATCAACGGCAAACCTTCCCGCATAGAACCCGATCCGACAGGATTTTCTACCAGCGATTTCAAGATATGAAAACCCACAAGTTTTTTACCAAATGTCGAAACGAATGTACGTATTTAGCATGAACAGGAAGCACATCAAAAAGATATCGTCTTCTTGACACAGCGACCATGTGACAAAAGTTCAGGTGTAGTGTGTCAACGAAGAATAGGAACAATAAGGAATTGAGTCAGCTCGTATATATTTTTTGCTAAAGTGTGTTCCACATCATGCTTGCTACGAATATTTTGCACATGAAGCATTTTCGTTAAACATAAAATTTCAGTTTGACGAGTTCACAGGAACATGGATTCTGTATGAAAACACAGACATTATGATGGGTATATTTTTCGGATCTAGAGCAGGAGACATCGTTAGTTGTCAAAGTAAGAGGAGCAATGTCTTTAACTACATTATACGTCGAGCTCTCAAATTGACTAATGACACAGACTTTGTTCACAACTTGGAAATAAACTGAATTCAAGTAGCGAACGACTCTGACCATGGTCAAATATGAACAACTACGAGCTATAGTTTGTTCATTAGAATGTTGCTTTGAAGTGACATGAACTCTGTACTACAACGACGGCCTAATTCTTATCGCTCACATTAACCGAAAAATTACCCCTTAACTATGCCTAGATACCACCTATATTGCTTGGTTGCAAAATTGAAAACCAGTCTACCAAAAACTGTTCGTTCTTTCACTTATCACCTTTGGCAGAAAATCTAACTTGAAGACAGAGTTCAAACCTATTGCGGTACACCACGTTTCATTGTGGCCGATGATAAAGTGATAATTTTAAAAAGCAAAAGGGAGTTTCCCAAGAAGTCATTGAATGTCAATTTGACTTAACAAATTGGTGTTTGCTAGGTCCCAGAGAATGTTCGGTGCATCTGATTTGAGTTCTTTTAAAGGAATGGTAAGTTTTGGTATATCATAACCTCATAGATATAGAATTCCGTTGTATAATTA
>ERZ778017.1720-NODE-1720-length-20219-cov-5.132613_pt1 | contig 20219 bp, 7 predicted proteins | sample MGYA00375747_ERZ778017 | MGnify/ENA primary metagenome ERZ778017 (study PRJEB29350, sample SAMN05509838) | bioreactor metagenome | biome: bioreactor; material: wastewater | place: South Africa: University of Cape Town | collected 2014-03-17 ...
CTTCACTAATTTCATGTTTATATGATCAATATACGTAAAGGAATATACTTTTGAAGAATTTATTGTAGATACAGGCCATTACAATGGACCTCCTGAGTCATGATGTCATGCTCCAAAGACGTTTATTGTGTACCTCTCGCAAAATATATGCGGTTCTGTAAGTTCGAGGTTGACGATTCCTTGATCAGGGGTTACTAACCGTAAACTACATCAGACTATGGAACATTATTCTTAATACCCCCATTCATAATAGAGAAATCTGGAGTACGTCATTCTCATAAAATTGACGGCTGATGGAACATTTATGACATGATTCCTACTGATCCATAAGGGGTATTGAAAAAAACCCTTATAGTGACCTAATACCCGCAATCATCATCCATTTGCACTTGGTCTCAAATGGCACCACTAGACCTCTCTGTAACAGGTTCATCCACTAGAAGCAGACATGCGTGACGGACTCAGTCACACAACCGTTATCTCTCTCGCTAAGGGCCTAGGCATCTCATCTACACGACAAAAAAACCCCCTACCTGACACTACTGTCACCGTATCACATTACAAATTCACGACACCCGAACCATACAATAAGTCAACGTCAATAAAGATTTACAAACAGGCAACTACCGTACTCATATGTTGACGTTGGGTTGTGAACCTTGTGTAGTATACATTTAACGTTAATAAAATGGCGTTGTGAATTGCCATAGGTATCGGCTCATACTGTGCCCCTACCGCCGCGGTAGACCACGATTTTTGGACCGGAACCGCCATGTACTACCGAGTACCGCCACTTTATTGTCTCTGCCACCGTGTACTACCCTTACTACATCCTACTACATACTATGACTTCCTATATTTGTAACTTGCTTGGTGTTCCTTTCCTCCCTATTCAGCATTTCTGTGTCGTTTCACTAGATACCAATTTTCATCTGGGTGAATTCCATACACGATTGTTATTAAAGGTGGCAAAGCTACCGCAACTTGATGGAACCTCATTGATTATTTTTAGCTACACTTCTTGGAACTTTATTTCCTACTATTTATATACTAAATCAATAGTTTAGTCTATTTTGTTATACGTTTATTGTGGGAGATTTATACAATTCCAAGTCATCTACTTATGTCCCTAATACTATGAGCAAGAACCATAAACACAAACGTCAGAAATCAAACGTTTCCAATCCCAATTACCACTTTCCTCCCACAGACTACCCTGATCCCTACCAATACCTGTTTCCCAAGCCGCTGGACCAACCATCAGAAATCCCTCAGCAGCTTCATCAATTGCCTCCTCCGTCTGACCTGTCACATTTCCCTGTTCCTTCCCAGTTGTTAGATTCGTCACAGGGGTTCTACTACAACACTTATGATTCACTGCCTCAATCCTCCTCCTATCAGGGACAGCAACCGACGACTCCTCAACAACAGCTCCAGCAGCAACAAATACTAATGCAACAACAGCAACTTCAGCAAAATCAATTGCTTCAGCAGCAGCAGCAACTCCACCAGTTAAGTCCTCAACCTCAATCCACTCCTATCGCATCTCAGCTTACTCCCACTTCTCGACGCCAATCCACATCCTATTCCACTCAAGCACCAACTGACCAGTCACAGGGTCTCTATGATGCTTTTAGACAACCAGACTATTCAACTCCAGTCAAGCAATCAAGACCACAAACTCATAAACCTAATAATCTTTCAATATCATCTCATTTTAATCTATTTAACTTACATGATAACAAATCCATTCCTGGGTATTCTCTGCCACAACAAGCTCGTCAACAAGGAGTGCTGCCACAGCAAAGTCGTCAAATTCACCTGCTGCCGCAGCAAAACCCTCCGATTCACCTGCTGCCGCAATTGACCCAACTTCAACAGCAAACTCAGTTCAGTCCACAACGAGGTCCGCAATCGTCAATTGTACATCAAAATTCGGTCTTCAAGGAATTGTTGGATCTGTTGACAAAAGTCGACGCAGCAAATGTCGATGGGTTTTTATTGAAAGTTTTGAAAACTTTGCAAGATTCTAATTTACCGATCGATGAATTCTACAACTTGTTGTATAATGATGATAAATCATTTGATTATAATGTGCTGAATCGAATTGATAAATCTGTTTCAGGTCAAGAATCTAAACCGATAATTGATGAAATATTGAATATATTCAAATCTCCTAGTGCATTCGCTAGCTGTTTTCCAAATCGTACTATTGAAGAAAACAAATTGCTAGTTATTAATTATCATGAATTATTGAGGACTTTTTTGGCCATTAAGATATTGTTTGATATTGTTATTGAACTCCCTACAAACAATGAAAGGGAGCTGCAAAATTCCACAATTCCGAGATTGTCAATTTATAAAACATACTACATTTTGTGCCAAAAATTAATTGCTACCTACCCATCTTCTTCGAATACTGTTGGCGAGCAACAGAAATTGATTTTAGGACAATCTCGGTTGGGAAAATTGATCAAGTTGGTTTATCCAGATATAGTAATAAAAAGGTTGGGATCAAGGGGTGAATCAAAGTACAATTATCTTGGAGTGATTTGGAATGAAAATATCGTGGACGACGAGATAAAGAAACTATGTGACCAACACGAAATCAATGAACTCAATACCATCTACGGTAATGTCCAAAGTACAACAAAACCACTGCTGAAAAAGCATCAACATCATCACAAAAGGAGTTCGTCCAAATCTAAAATGAAGCTTGAAAATCCCATAGAATTTGAAAGCCAACTTCCAAAACAAAAACCGGTGAACGATGAACCTATCACATCACCTGTTACTGAAACTCTAGGATTTTTGGATGATTTTGTGTGTGCAACTCCAAATTTATCATTTGTCAAACCGTTTTCTAAGTATCCGGTTGATGATGATTTTACCGTTCTTTCTGACGGTGGAAGTAATTGGTTTAATAGAGTTACAAATAAGATATACTTTGAGAATCCGGATATATCTCAGGAGATGATTCAAGAAGTGTTTTTGAACAATGACAATTTGCAAGATAAATCGTCACTTATGCACAACATGATGAATTCAATCATTGCGCCATTGTGTGCAACACAGCAAGCGGAAAATATTGATTTGAAGTTATACTTAGTCATTATTGGAGAAATTTTACCGTACTTGTTGTTGATTAAATCATCATCGATCAACATTCCATTTTTAAAGAATTTGAGACTTAATTTGCTACATCTTGTTACCAATTTCAAAAGTGAAATTGCACGGTTAGGCTCAGGAAATTTCAAGCCAGTGGATGCAACCAAATTTTTGATCGTGATCAAAAAGTTTATTAATATAAATGATCTTTTAATAACACTTGTCAAGTTAATTATTAAAGATAATACCAAACTGGTGATGTCGTTTGATATTGAAAACTTTCTAACTAACAACGAGCATCAGCAACAGTTTGAACCCACAACGCATGTGCAACCAGATGATTCACTTTTTTTAAGTTTGAGTGCAAGCGTTGGAAACACGTCCGGAGGTGACGTAAATTTTAGTTTTAAAAGTGACATTCTATCGAATGATTTGATCTACGCATTGGTTGGGTACAAGTTCGACCCAACAACAAGCTCAGTACTTAATTCTTCCGTGTCTATGAGCTTTATCAACCAAGAAGTTAGCTTGTTTGATACTTTTTTCAAAAAGGAGTTATTGGCGTTTTTAAACGAATCTGCTGGAGATTACACCAAGACAAATTTCCAAGAACAAGGAATACATAATTCAAACAATGACAATACGATTTTGTCAACCAAAGAGTTGGATAAATTAATAGCACTCATCAAATTGATTGATCAACGTTTGTTGCCGGGATCCTTCAAGTCCAAATACCCAATTCCAATTTACAACAACTTGATCAATTTCATATTGAATGACATTCTCAAATTTATTTTTTTAAAGCAGCAGCAACTCCAGTTGCAAAATATACAATTTCCAACCGACCACCCTGGCGGTGGTGGAGAGCAAGACGAAGACAATCCTCAAAATAGCTTTGGAAATTGGTGGGTATTCAATTCTTTCATTCAAGAGTATATTAGCCTTATTGGCGAAATTGTTGGGTTATATGATAGTTTATAGATGGTAGGATAATGGCTATCCTGGTCGTTTGAGCAAACGCGATATACTTTTGGTAATATAATATTTATAATTGAGTATGAATAGAGGAATAGACTGGATACATGTACCGTGGTTGGGTTTGTTAGGTTCTGTATCGATGTACTACTACTGGTGTCGCCAATGTAATTACCTGTAAAGGCATAAAGTGAAGACTTGATGCAATTTTTTTGCACCCAGTGATAGGTGAAACTTTTCGAAAATGACAAGCAAATGTTTCAGTAGCTGAAAGTTTTCTATAATAGGCATATCGCTTTATACATGCACTGTTATTTCATGTGTTGTCTTTCCATGAGGTTTGACAAGGATGGGGTGAAGGTCTTTGCAGCCAAAATCAGATTATGCATCATGCCAAGGAAACAATCCACTGAAAGATAACCCTAAATTGTTTGAAATTCATAGCCAAATTACTTGATTCTAGAGACCCCAGAACGAACTTCTATGATGCTTTCTTCAGTACAAAATGGTTTGGTGGGAAGATGGTGGGGCATGTTTCTGCAGTACTGGAATAATTTTTTTTGATCGTGGGGCATCGTGTAGAAGCAGAAATCGATGAGAAGAAGGCTAATTTGCAACCATACCCATGAAGAAGCCAGCAACACAGAACTCGATCAAATTGATTGCTGGGAACTCACATCCCAAGTTAGCCAAGCTTATTTCTCAAAAGTTGGGAATCGAGCTTGCTAAAGTTGGAGCATTTCAATATTCCAACCAAGAAACTGCAGTAGCAGTAGGAGAATCATTACGGGACGAAGATGTCTACATTATTCAAACCGGATGTGGGGAACAACATATAAATGACTTTCTTATGGAGCTATTAATTGTTATTGGTGCTTGTCGTACAGCTAGTGCTAGAAGAATCACCGCTGTTATTCCAAACTTCCCCTATGCTAGACAAGATAAGAAGGACAAATCTAGAGCTCCAATTACTGCCAAGTTGGTAGCTAACTTTTTACAAACAGCAGGATGTAACCATGTGATTACCATGGATTTGCATGCGTCTCAAATCCAGGGATTCTTTCGAGTACCCGTCGATAATCTTTATGCTGAACCAACCGTGTTAACATACATTCGAGAAAATTTTGAAAAATCGGACTTGATCATTGTTTCTCCAGATGCCGGTGGTGCAAAAAGAGTGGCATCCACTGCCGACAACTTGGACGTAAATTTTGCTTTGATTCATAAGGAAAGACAAAAGGCTAATGAAGTCTCGAGAATGGTCTTGGTCGGTGATGTTACTGATAAAGTGTGTGTTTTGATAGACGACATGGCCGACACCTGTGGAACTTTATGTAAAGCAGCGGATGTCTTGATCGATAATGGTGCGAAAAAAGTCATTGCTATCGTTACTCATGGGTTATTTTCATCAAATGCCATTGAAAAGATCAATAACTCCAAGTTGGACAAAGTCATCTGCACCAATTCGATGCCAGTTGATGACAAATTGGCTCAATGTGAAAAGTTAGAGTGTCTCGATATAAGTTCCACTTTGGCAGAAGCCATAAGAAGATTGCATAATGGTGAATCAGTCAGCTACTTGTTCAACAACCCAGTATAATTTATTTATTTCGAATTTCTCCTTAATGGTTAAATCCTGTGTCCATATTAACGAATCCTAAAACTATTTATTGAATTTCCCCGAGCTTAGACTCATGTATGTTCCTCCTTTGCCGTAACCATAAACCATACCACTCCAACACTAAGTTGGAATGGATTCAACTTTTTATCATCGACATTTTCGTCCGTGACTTTGTTCTCGACAATATTCGTTACTCTTCCCACCATCCAATCCTTGTTCTTGAATCTCTCTGCATCGTCAATCTCCAAAAAGTAATGTGGTGCTCCGATATTGAACGCAGCCCACGGTTGAGACTGTTCTTCAACTTCATTGATTCTGTCGATTCTTGTTGGCAAAAACAAAACAAGATCTTCAACCTGAAACTCGTTCATCGAGATTTTGCTGTTTAATCGCGCGAGTAACTTGTTGATCTCTAACTGTTTGGTCTTGTTCTCTTTTGTTTGACGTTTGGCAAATCCTTCCACATCTCTGAACCGTTTATTAATTGCATTCAAGAAAAACCTTGTGGTTGGGTTATCGCCTTGTAAATGAATGTTTTCTTTGAATCCAATAAATTTATAAAACTCGTCAAATTTGGAATTTTCAGAGCCAAAATCTTCATTAAATAAAGAAATCAACTTCAACGATTGCTGTTTATAAATGTTGGATTCACTTTCGGGATCAAGAGGTTCAATAATACGACTTTCATTAGGTAAAATGGAGTTGAAGTTTTTAATATCCGAAACCCAACTTTTCTTTTGTTTAATTTCAGCGATGACTTCTGTGGAAGGTTTTTCAGTCCATCCAACTTCAGAACTTTCATCATCTCCTTTTTTAGACCTCAAACCTTTTACCCTCGTGATCTTATATTCGTTGTTTTCCTTCACCAATAGTAATCCCATTGACTCTAAAACCAAACAATATTCCACAAAGACTTCAAAATTATGTTCAACCAAGCTCTTGATACTGTTCAATAGTGTGATAATGATGTTGTTTAAATCGTTTATCAATAAATCGTTAGATTTATCCTTCTTCTCGGTCAATTCCATCAAATTTTCGTAATCTTCACTTACGTCATCTAGTTTCAATTGGACTTCATTCATTTGTTCACGAAGTTGTTTAATGGTTTTTTCCAACTCGTTTCTTTCCTTAGAATAATCGCCATCTTTTGCCGACATATTACAGAGAAGGTCATTCTTGGATAGTTTAGCATCCTTCAACTCCTTTTGCATTTCGTCCACAAGATCTCGAAGCTTAGTTAACTCTGATTGTGATACACGATTCTCCACGGTTATATTGGCCAAGTCTAATTGAAGGTCAGAAATTCTCTCATCTTTATGTTCAAGTTTCTTTGTTAAACTTTGAATTTCTGTAGAGTCTAATTTATTGTTTAATTTGTATAATCTGAATTCTTCTTCCTTCTTATCTAAGCTATCTTCAAAGTCTTTCTTTTTGCGAGTTAACTTGTCTTTCAATGCATCGAGTTCAGCTTGTACATCTTGCATCTTCCTTTCGTTTGTCTTTGTGGTGTCAAGTAATCTTGTATTTTCCTCCACTAATATTTCATTCTCCTTTTTCAATTTGGCAATTTGCTCACTTAATTGTCGATTTTGATTTTGGAGTTCATTGTTCTCATCATCCAAAATTTTGTTCTTGTTAACAACTTCTGCATTTTCTTTTTTCAATCTTATATTATCCAAATGTTTATCCAAGCCAGTGGTATCCAAGGCACTTGGTGAATGAATAGATTTTACAATTGATGCGCCTGGGTTCCTTTCTAGTAACTGCGTCGGATCATTTTTCGAAGAAAAGAAATCTGGTTTCACTCTGTCTACAATGAGACTTTGTTTATTGTCACCAGTATTTATGCTCGTCACTGGCCAGTTGGACAAATTTTTGTACTGCTGTTGATGTAAAAGGTTTTCCAACTTCTTGATTCGTGATTTCAAACCATTTATCAATTTCACGTCGAGATCTTGTTCTTCAGATTCATCACCTTTCAGGATAATTCTCAGTTTTTCTTCTTTGGAAATTGCGGTATATGTACTCAATGACGTTATCAACTTTGTTATCTTCTTCATACTGTTCGTGCTAGCAATCAAGTCCTTATAGTTATTGTTTAATAGTTCCACGAAGTTTTTTGAAACATCGGAGCTATCTAATATTGAAATGTATGAGGTAATGTCAGTTCTTTCAATGGTCAAGTCATTTAAGATGCTAAACTTCTCGAATTTGTGACCCACTAAAGTAATGTCTAAATTTGGTAGCGTAGATGATATTGGCTCTTTAGTTAATAAATTTAGAAAACTGCCAAACTTTTTATTCCAAATCTTGCGAAACAATTTCTCATGGTCAATTATGGTTGTGAATTGTTCCGATGCATTCGCAACCACTCCTTTTGCGAAGAAATCGTACCATTCAAATTGACGTCTCCTTTCAATGATAAGAAATCCAAAAATTAACGGCAAATCAATTGTTAACGATAAAAGATCTTCGTTTTTATTGATAAGATTAATAGTCTTGAATGATGGTCCATCAGCATCGGTAGTCTCAGTAAGAATTCGTAATTCGTCTTTAACCTTCACCATTTGCATTTGCAAATCGGCGATCTTCTTGAACACTTCAGTTGATCCAAGCATCAAATTACGCTTGAATGATTGCAACTTTTCGTAGTAATTGTAAATCGAAGTAGCATTATTGAAAATCGTGGGAGAATATTGATGTCTATGAGACGAGTAAATTTCTGGAATATTTACAGGAGAATTATTAGAGATTTTATCTAAATCCTCACCAATAGATGCAGTTGCTTTATTTGATTCTGATAGTAATGATGAGGGGTCGATATCTTTGAAAGTTGAAATTGACTCGTTTCTAAGTTTCTCGATACTTTTGTCAACAACAATCTTTTCATCATCTACTGATTTGATAACTTGCTTCATTTGGGTGAATTTATCCATTATTCCTGGCAAGTTTTTCGCAATGTAGTTTGCTGCTGATTCCAATTGTTCCAAATCCAAAAGGTCATAAAGATAAAATGGCTTTTCTCCAATTTTGAACGGAGGGAATTTTTTCAAATGGGACAAGTGTGTATGCCAGGTATTGTGGAGGGTTTTCAAGTTGACCAACTTGATGTGGTTGAAGTAGTTGTTAAACTTTTTCTCAATCTCTGCAATGAAGTTGGTCGCAAACTGAAAGATGATGTTGAGCGATTTGAACATGACGTTGATTTGTTTGACGACCAGCGAGACCTGCTCATGTAATCCGATTGTGTACTGATTGAGTGATCTCGCCCAGCCTAAGTTGATTTTCAATGCCGACACCATCGTTTTAACGTTGGAGTTGCTAGGAAGATTAAACAGCTGCGGTGATGAGATGGACGAGGTATCGGCGTATGTAGGCGCCAACTGGGCACCATCAGCCGCAAAAAGCCGTTTGTCAAACACATAGATATCCGATAGTTCGTTGATAAGATTGAAGTTCAACCTTATCCCGAACGAAGTAAGTAGAAAGAGGTTATTTGCGTTATCGATAGGAAATTGTGATAGCAAGTACGCCTTAAACTCGGCAAGAGTATGGAACCGTACTGGCTTGGGGATGTTGATGGTGGCACCATTGTGGGAGTTATAGATGATCAAATATGATAGAGTCGCCATTGTAGATCAATGGCAAAAAGCCGCCCCCAGGTATCGTTATGATGAGATGGAAGCTTGGAAACAATGCTATGACGACGACTGAGAAATTGGTAATGGCAATTGACGGTCTCCGAATCAATTGATGAAAGAAAAATTAAGGGTTATCTTAGTAGTCGTAATTTAGGACAATGACTAAAGAAGAGAGTAGAAACTACTAGATATATACATTACAAATATGTCACAAAGTAAGTGAAAAACCCCAGGCTGCATCCACGCCACACTGCCAGACTGCCATGCGTGCTAGGGGAATTTGCTCCTCTTGTGCGGGTGCTGGAAGTAAGGGTAGGGAACGCTTGTGGCTGACGTCAACTACAGGAACGTGAAACTCTAGGGAGGAGAGTAATAGTGGTAAGACTAGTACGACTATAATGGACATTTTGGTGCATTGTAGTGTTGCCAGGTGCCGTACTACCACATCTGGGATACTACTGCGCTACCATTGATGCTCTGGTTGTTCAAAGGTCTGGTTGTAACCGAAGAGAAGGGCCAGATTTTTGTATTTAGTAGTTGGAGATGTGAAGGTGCGTTGTGTTGTTGCTCGTGGTAGTGGTTGGTGTCTTTACTGGGAGTTAGTCGGTGTTTATCTAGGGTCCAGGGTATTGCACAATGCCAGAGAGTGGGGTCGCTACCAAGTCATCCCTCATGTAGAGATGTGACAACGCATGCAAGATGGTTACGGGGTTAGAGCTGCATGAGTTCGATATTGCTGTGACTGCTCTGTTGTGACTGCTCAGTCGTGACTACGTGTTACCAACAGCTGACGGGGAATATGGGTTTCTGTTTGAAAATTACGTCTCATCTGTTCTTTGTGCACTACCCCAGGGCAGAACTAGAAAGCAACGTACCTCAACTCGTCAACGGACCGACAAGGGCAATATATGGACTCATTGCTAATTGTTTGTCCAAATGGCTGTGGATGAGGTGTTGCAGGAGTCCCAGCCCCCTCTTTATTCACACCTTTCCCACCACTATTTCAATTTCGGCAATATGGTAGCACCGCATGGTGGAGCTTTTTCATCACAGACTGGGGTTTTGTCCAATCTTCATGACAAGACCAACAGGATTGTCGGTATTAAACCTCTTTCTATTTCCAACTAAGCATATTAATTTGCAGCATTCGTTCCTTTTACTTTCTGCTCCTACATTTGCGCTCTCTGGTTCTGGACTGTATGTCAGAGATAAGATTCCTACCAGAGGCATATTGGAATCCAGGATGTTACAGGATCACAATTTCGTCAGTGATAGAGTAGTAGTGACAGATACAAATACACCATCAACAAAACATGTCTTGATCAGATTCTCACTTGTCCATTGTAGAGAGATTTCTCTCTTGTAACATTCAGCCAAGCAGCCGGTCACCGCCGTGGTATGGCGCGGTACGGCTGCTGCGAGTTGGCGGTAGCGCACCACCAGCAGTTCATCGTACCTCCGTTCTCCAACTTCCTGTTCTTGTCACCATATTTTTCACCGTTGAACCCAAATACCATTTCACTACTCAATACTACACCACTCCATTTTTAATCCAGTTTTCATCCAGATACACTTACTCTTGTGTCATTTTTCTATCTATATATCAATTTCATCTCGTTGTTTCGTGTGTGTTAGTACTACTCTTACTTCTGTTTACCATGTTGGATACCAACTCATTGGAGATCATCTCCCAGTTCAAGCAAGCAGTGTTATCCAAAAACTTACCAGAGGAGGGCTCCAGCATAAGCCTCGGAAATCGTGGTAGCAAGCTTGATTCTGAGTCCATTGTTGGCAATTTGTCGACAAAAGTGGTTGAATATGATGGCACCAACCATGTGGTGTTGACCAACAAAAGCATTGAACGCAGCAACTACAGGAACAAACGATCATTTTACGACTCTTTCGACGACGCAGCCAACGATGATGATGATGATGATAATGAATTCGATGACTTTGACGACGATTCTGACAATGACCTCGAGGATCACCCGTTCAAAAAGTTGAAAATATGCGATATATTAGCACCATTAACCCATCCATCGGAGATTATCACCCACACAGCCATCTCACGAACTTTCAAACTGACGATTTTCAGCAAATTAAGCTCAGAGTTGATCAACTTAATCGAAGTCGAACAGAACAGTTTGAACCATTTAAACAAATTGTTCCATGTTCTCAATGGAGAAGACTGGTTCTATTTGCTAGAGCAGAACTTGGGCTTACCGAAATATGACCATGGTTTAGATATCAAACTGGAAGATTCCCAACAGCAAAATTCAAAGTCGACCTTGACTGAGGTGAAGCAGGAGGACCCTGGTGCTGACCCATTCTTTGGCTTACCAGAAGCATTAAAGATCTACGATACCTTTCAAAACCAACAAGAAACCGATGATGACCTAGCAATCTTGAAAGAGGAGCTCACCACATATTTACAAGCCAGTATACAAAGACAGCACGAATATATAAAGAACCTTACGAACATAAGGAATGGGATTGTTAGGGCTGATCGATTGAAGCGAGATTTATACAAATGGGGAAAAGAAATGCATGACAAAAAAAGTAACTGATCTTGAGTTGATTGGTGCAATTCTCACCCATGGAGTTGATACACGGCATTCTCTATTTAATGCTGTATTAGATTCGGACCTTCAGTTCATCCTAAGTCTACAGTTTTTGTATAATAAATATATTATTATAAATGACCTAATAAAACACGCTAAATCAATGATTGAATCAATAATTTAGGCAACACGAAATGAATTGGGGATGATAATATCAGATTAATCTTCTTCATCGAATTTTGGTGCTAAGTAGAATCTTAAGTATCCACCAACGTCCAATTTGTATTCAAATAAAGCTGGGGTTTTGTCAGCTAATTTGATGGTGATGGTACCGGATAATGCGGTTGCTTTAATAATATCGTTCAAGTATTTCAACCCAAAAGTCAAATCCACTGGGTTTTCCAAATGGACGTTAATGGATTCTTCTGGTTTATCCATATCGGTGTATGGTTTTAACACCACGGATCCAGTACCGGATTCACCTTCGGATGTGAATTTGACGGAGTCTTTGGTGACGATGATGTTCAATGATTCCGACAAGTTTTTCAAGTCTCTGACGATTTTGGCAAATTCTGAAGAAGGCATGGTGATAACAGTGTCGTATTCCATGTCGTCAATTTTCAAGAATTCCGAGTCGATGTTCATCAATTTAAGAGAGTATTCACTAACTCTTTCTTTGTTCTTGTCTTCAAAAATTGTCATGACGGAGTCTGGAGAATCTTCAGCTAACAAAGTCAAGTAGTCTTCGTTGTTTCCACATTTTATGATTTTGGAGAAGGATTCCAAGTCAATCCCCAAGGTGACGTCTCTGTCACATCTGTACTCAGAAAACGCGGTTTGGCCAACTAATAAACTGACTAACAAAACTCTGGAATCATCAACAGCTTGAACAGTAATACCGTGTTCAGTACAATTGAAGTTACAAAGTTTGACACAGTCTTTGATAGCATCAACAATCTTTTTCAATAAAGTGGCTTCGTCAAACTTCCCTTCAAGCATTGTGGTTTTATTATTAAACAGTTAATAAATTTATTTGAAAAATTTCGGTACGTGAGATTTTACCTTCTTTTATACTAACGCGTACATTTGACCAGACACGGTCAATGTATGAAAACCACCATTTTGAAAAAGACCAATGGAAATTCAACGAAATGTAAGTTAAGAATGCAATTGAATTCTGTATGCCAATAAATGTCTACTGAGCGTTTTCTGGTGTTCTTACGGTTGAATGTAAATCTGCTTCGTTGCTTTAAATTGAAGTTTCTCTAACCATGTCCGGCACCTGGTGACTATATCCTTGCGATACCAGTAGGATTAGAATCGTTTTATGAAACAGCCGAATTAAGTGTGAGTAGAAGGTATGAAGCAATTCCATTGTTAGACTGAGTAGTTCTATGGTAGATAACGTGTTTCAAAAGTTTTTCTTTATATTGATTTTATGCATTCACTGGGACAGTGCTAGAGGGTTTCTCAATTTCTATAGATTTTTACAACGGCTGCAAAAAAGTGTGAATCTCGATTCGAATCCGATCTATGCTAAATAATAGAGTACATGGAAACTTCAACTCAAGTATTCATCTACTTTCTAATTAACCATAGAACCCAAGATTAGTAATTTGCCCACCCCCAATACCCTAATTGTTCATTTTGTTGGATGATTGAAATTAGAGGTTTCTCTAAAACTCCAAATAAAGGCTTGCTGAATCAAACTAAACTACTAAATTAGTCCACGAGTTATCGTCAAAATTGTATACCTTTTGGAAGTTGACAACGGCCCGGACATTGGTGATCGCAAAACATACGTTGATTAGAAGTGAATTCGTACTATATTAATCCAAAGACGTCAACATTGAAGTTTTACTCAAACTCAGAATGTGGTGATCGGAGGATCTGTTGCAAAAAAAAAGCTCCGCGACGGGGAATTGAACCCCGGTCTACCATGCGACAAACGGTAATTCTAGCCACTAAACTATCACGGATTATTTTATGCATAAATGAAATCCTGTGTGGACTATGAAATTATAAAAACTTGATTCTTTGTATCACGTGATTAACTTTTCCAGTATTGGAAATGTGGCAGAAGGATTATCCCAGTTTGAAGCAACGTGAAGCGAATCAGAATCTTGAAGTCAATATCAATTTCATTAATAGCCAGGTGAGAATTCGTTTAAGAAATCTGAAACAATAGAGTTGATATTCAGACTGCCTACGTTCAAACAACAAAAGGAAAGATTAGTGAAACAAAAAAAAAATATGACTAGTAGTCTCATGTATTGTTGTAATGACAATGCTTTCGTACGAAATGCTATAATGATATGGATCTGGTCGATAATGCTAAAAGAGTAAGCCTCTTTAATATATTGATAGGAATGAACAGTACGAATATGACCATTTTCTTTATTCTATTGATCAAGGGCCATACGACGTGACAGTATTCTTTTGAGAAGTCCAGATATTTAGAAAGTGCAGGGATAAGATCTGGAATGTATTTTTCAGATGCAGTGGTCTTGGAAAGATCTTTGGATTTGCAATATTTCAGTCAAGCTTATCAAAATATAACACTAAATGCATTTTAGTTAAAAAAAAAAACAATATCGTCGTACTCATCAAAAAGCTTCGAATTTCACAAAAAAGATACTGTCACGTCTTGCAAATACTCGACAAATAGCCGACAACTATTATCAGATTTAGATGAAGTAGAGATGCGTTCAGCCATGTGCATGAAAACACGATTCGCTACTGCCGTCGAATTAATGCTGGTATCGTACTCCAGCAAGTGCTACGTTCCTGGAATCTATGCCAATTGCGGCAAGAATGCTACCCTGTACTTCAGTTTTTCTGATAATGGTAAAATCAACCTAAATGCGTCGTGGGTGTTTAAGTAGTAGCGATACAAGAGCTTTGTTCTCAAGAACCCAAGTGATTCGTAAAGCTTCAATGCTCCTTTGTTTGTTACCTCGGTCTCCAACATGATTTCATCGACATTATCCAACTTGACCATATTCTCCATTGTCAACTTGACCAAGTTGGTTGCAATACCTTTATTTCTAAAAGCAGGGTTTATGGCCAACATTCCGATATATCCTCTTAATCTGACATTTCTATGCGGTTCGACCTTAGAGATAATGACTCCTATGATCTCGCCGTCCTCTTTAACGGTGTAGCAGTACTGGGGCCAAGTATTGAGAAAAAACCAATACACGTAGATGGAGTACGGCTCAGAAAGGTGGATCGATATAAGGTCGCTTATCTGGCGAAACTCGTTCTTGTCGCTTCTGTTGAACTGGTAGTAGTTGACACCGTCAATGGTGGTCACTAGAGACATGGTGTGGTTTAGCTGATTACCTGCTCATCAGTAACTGTACATTGTGACGTGCCAATATGCCTTGGGAGGATGGTGCTAGGATGCCGAGCCCGTGCTGTGCTCGCGTACTGCCCACAACACCACCACGTCGTGCGCCGTCGTGTCTCGCTACCACTGGTACCACGCCTGCCCAGCACCAGGGGCACTTCTGTACAGCCCGGCAGGACCATGTTGGCTTCGTACAGGCACGCCACCGCAAACCAAGAGATTCAACAACCACAAGCATTGTGCCACAGTCACAATCACAATCCCACCAGCATCAACACCTCCATCCTCTCGGCGACGTCGGTTACCCTCGAATGATCAGGAATGCCGACTAAGTTCCGCTCCATCCACACAACGCAACTAACAATCACCTCCTAGGTCCGAGCCCACGTACCGGCAGGCGGTGGCACGAAGAAGTAACACGGTGGTTCTTGTACATTAATATTACATACAAGTACATTACGACTCCAGAAACCGGATCGCCGGAACCAACTGAAAAAACCTCCGGGACCCAAAGGCTAGCCCCGATAGCAAACAACTACCCAGTGTCCAAACATCCTCCTATACTATCACCATCATCCATCACGTTGATAAACTATGACGACATCTCACACAATGGAACAGTGTGGGCCTGGCAACGGAATTTTGTGTAAGCAGAAAAATTGCAACCCCGGGTGAATCTCACCCACGACGGTACAGTAGAGCACAATAAAACATCCTACTGATTCTTTGGTGGTGGTGATTTTTTCCACCGTAACACTATATAAGCTCGAGGAAATCACGGTGAATTTTTGGAAATTTTTTTTCTGTATTTATTGATTGAATCCAATAGTTCATTCTTAGTGCTTATATATAATCCACAATGGCTCACGTATTAAAGAAATCCGGTGTTATCTACGGTGACGATGTCAGACACCTTTTCGAATACGCTCAACAAAAAGGTTTTGCTATTCCTGCCATTAACGTCACTTCTTCCTCCACTGTAGTTGCTGCTTTGGAAGCTGCTAGAGACAACAAATCTCCAATTATCTTGCAAACTTCTCAAGGTGGTGCTGCTTACTTTGCTGGTAAGGGTGTTGACAACAAGGACCAAACTGCCTCCATTGAAGGTGCCATTGCTGCTGCTCACTACATCAGATCCATTGCTCCAGCCTACGGTATCCCAGTTATTTTGCACACCGACCACTGTGCTAAGAAATTGTTGCCATGGTTCGACGGTATGTTGAAGGCTGACGAAGAATTCCACGCCAAAAACGGTACTCCATTGTTCTCATCCCACATGTTGGATCTTTCTGAAGAAACCGACGAAGAAAACATCGGTACCTGTGTCAAATACTTCACCAGAATGGCCAAGATTGGTCAATTCTTGGAAATGGAAATTGGTATCACCGGGGGTGAAGAAGATGGTGTCAACAACGAAAGTGTCGACAAGGAATCTCTTTACACTTCTCCAGAAACCGTCTTCAAGGTCCACGAAGCTTTGGCTCCAATTTCCCCAGATTTCTCCATTGCTGCTGCTTTTGGTAACGTCCACGGGGTTTACAAGCCAGGTAACGTTGTTCTTAGACCATCTATCTTGGGTGACCACCAAGCTTTCGCTAGAAAACAATTGAACACCGACAAACCATTCCCATTATTCTTAGTCTTCCACGGTGGTTCCGGTTCTTCTCAAGAAGAATTCGACACTGCTATCAAGAACGGGGTTGTCAAGGTCAACTTGGATACCGACTGTCAATGGGCTTACCTTTCCGGTGTTAGAGACTACGTCTTGAACAAGAAGGACTACTTGATGACTCAAGTTGGTAACCCAGACGGTGAAGACAAGCCAAACAAGAAATACTTTGACCCAAGAGTCTGGGTTAGAGAAGGTGAAAAAACCATGTCTAAGAGAATTGCTGAAGCTTTGGAAATCTTCCACACCAAAGGTCAATTAGCTTAAACATGTATGTCGAATAATGATAGATGATGTATTGGTACATAAAAAATTAATAAAAAGCGAGTCTTTTGGAATCATTGTAATACTGTAGAATCGGAGTGTTGATGTTGGAACACTATCTACTGATTACGTCTTTTGTTGGCGTATTGACGATAAATTATTCATTAATGCATTATATACAAGGTGAGTTCGTTTCTATGAGTAATGGATGCTGATACAAATGGACACAAGGTCTCAACATAAACGTGGTTGCAGCGTGATTCTTCGCAGCAATAGAGGATTTCCCACGTCAATACCTCAGTCTCTTTCAGTACAGTTTGGCTGTATAGACAACTGCCTCAGCATTTAGGCAAACAAAATTTCACTATAATCAAAACCAGACCAAACTGACGAGTAAAGTGGATTATGTTTGTGGTATAAACTCATCAAATTAGCAGTTTGGCCCTTTGGTATCTACGTTTCTTCAGTGACTCTATTCAACTATTCATTATTATTGGACTGAAGCTTCCTTTGAACGTATTCATAATCTTTCATATGTGAGTAGGGATTGTAGCCCTTGGACTGGAAATTGGTCCCAATATGAGCATTGGCCTTGACGTACTTGCTGACACAACGGTCCACACAGACGGCTTCCCCCGTGGTCAACTCTGATTCCCCGTATTCTCGATTTATACACTTGGACTCACATGTAGACAAAATAGAGTTGAAGGTGGCTGCAGTAGCGGAAAACTGAATTTCCGCTTGCTTCATCTTCTCTGGATTAACTTGAACATGAGCATATTGTCCAGAATTCCCCAAAAACAAGGACATGGCGACAGTGAAAAGCGTGCAAAAAACCAGATAAAATCAACCACCAGCCGGATATCAAACCAAATAACACGGAACTACTCTATATCACCTTCAAATACCACTGACAATCGTAGGATATCTGTTGAATAAAAGCACGATAGGTTTTTTCTGTTGGAAAATTTTCGCTACTATATAGAATATTAACCGTACACCATCCAAAAATACCTAGCACCAAACGACTCCATTCGGAACGGTAACTATTTCCAGTATTCTGCCCATTCGCTGTGCTGCCAAAGAAGATTGAACAGAGTGGACTTTGTTAGGTTTGTGGTAATATTTGTGATTTTCCCTTGACTACCTGTTTGAGTTAAGGTTCATTTTATCCGAGCTTCTCAGTAGTAATACTTTTAGTACTTGATAAAAAGTACTTAGACAAGACGTGAAAATTTGTACTACTTGACACGAGAGTGATACTGGTTTGCAACTGACTTGTTACTTGTTACCTAGAGTGATTTTTCGCACTTGCTTGCTTGAAAATGCATGTTTTATTGACTAATGATGACGGCCCGTTGGACGACGCCAGTTGTCCCTACATCAAATATCTTGTTGATGAGATCAACAACACGACAGACTGGGATTTGAGTATCGTTGTACCAAACCAGCAGAGATCGTGGATCGGGAAGGCCCATTTTGCCGGGAAAACATTGTCGGCATCGTACATCTACACTAAGGAATCAACGGCAGTTAAAAATGACAAAATTAATGCCTATGAAGGTCCATTCAACGCTCAGCAACCGCAATTTGCTGATTATCAGGAATGGTGCTTACTTGATTCCACTCCAGCTGCTTGTGCCGATATTGGTATTCACCATTTGTATTCTAAATCCAAAGCTAAGCCAATTGATTTGGTGTTGAGTGGTCCTAATTTCGGTAAAAATTCAGGAAACCTTTATATTCTCACCAGTGGTACTATTGGTGCTGCAATGGAGGCAGTGACACACGGAGTAAAAGCCATTGCTCTTAGTTATGCGTTCAATGATTTGAATCACGATTATGACACTTTGAAAAAAGCAGCAAAGATTTCGGTCAAACTCGTGAAAAAATTGTATGCTGACTTACAAAACCAAGAGGATGTCGATATCTACTCTATTAATGTTCCGTTGATTCCATCGTTGAAGTTGGGCTCGACGAAAATTCATTATGCCCCAATTTTGAAGAACTTCTGGGAAAGTATTTATGCCCCTACAGAAGAACCAAACGAACATGGTCAGCAGCAATTTGTTTGGAAACCCGACTTTAAAAAAGTCTACAAGGATGGGTTAGCTGATTTTGAGCACACCGATTCGAGAGTTTTATTGAATGAAGGAATATCTGTAACCCCATTGAAAGCATCGTTCCATTTTGTTGAACCATTCCAAGGAGAGATTGTTTTGAGCGAAGATGATGAACCAAACGTAAGTATTTCTAAAGAAGTATCTAAATTGAGCATCGACACAACAAAAATCATCACCAAGTTCGACGGCTCAGTAGGGAAGTATCTTTTAATTACTATCCCCTCCTCGTCGTACATTTTTGAACCAATAATTAACGGTTTTAGCAAAATTAATTACAATATAACTACCGATAGAGACATTTTGAAACACTTGTCCGATGATGTTAAAGTGTTCCATTATTGTGATTACGAAGATATTGACATTGATTTAATTGGAAACCCAAATTACTTCATCCCATCTTACATTTATAGGAAGGCACTCATAAGAAAGCATTACCTTGCTAACACCATTCACCATTACATCACAAAGAATCCTCAATCGATTTTGAAGACTAGTGTACCAGAATCATACCAACTTGAGGTCGATTATGCAGAGTTCTTGGACGATGCTCTTGATGATGCGTACGAATTGAGAGAAGAAATTGAATCTGGAGAGAAAACATGGATTTTGAAACCTAGTATGAGTGACAAGGGTCAGGGAATCAGAATTTTCAATACTGTTGATCAATTACAGGAAATTTTCAACTCATTTGAAGAAGGCCATGACTCTGATGAAGAAGAGGAGGATGAAGACAACAATGGAGTAATCATTTCACAATTGAGACATTTTATTGTTCAGCAATACCAATCTAATCCATTATTGTTAGACAACTACGACAACAAAAAATTCCACTTGCGAACCTACGTTGTTTGTCAAGGAAACTTGACAGTTTATGTTTACAAGAGAATCTTGACATTATTCTCAGG
>ERZ778017.1721-NODE-1721-length-20209-cov-7.698273_pt1 | contig 20209 bp, 19 predicted proteins | sample MGYA00375747_ERZ778017 | MGnify/ENA primary metagenome ERZ778017 (study PRJEB29350, sample SAMN05509838) | bioreactor metagenome | biome: bioreactor; material: wastewater | place: South Africa: University of Cape Town | collected 2014-03-17 ...
AGGCCTCAGACGGTGTTTTGCGTCCCTATATCACACATCGATTGCAGGATCCGGGATGAATGCGCTCGCTGACGCTCTACGGAGCCGCGGAGTTCCAGAAGCGGTGATCGTGGACTGCCTTGATCAACCCGACGCATAGAGTGAGGCGTATATGACTGACAAACGCTGATGATACGGAGCTTGAATTTCAGGCCACGGCTTGCGCTGATGAAACAGCGTGTTCCAAATCTTCTCGCAAATTGTCCAGGGCGCTACGGATCCGGCCTTGCTGATGTCTCGTGATAGTTGACCCCCAGCGTTTACCCAAAATCCCCAGCTGTCGCTACCTCAAACTCTCCCAGGCGTGAGGGTGTGCGCACCTAAGGCGGGTGTCATCCGCGGGACGTTACGCTACGTCTCTCGCCACGGTGAGGGAGGAAGGAGTGAACCTCTTGAAGCCCCATCTACGACTTACATCGACGACGGACCTCCGGCGGATGCTGATGCAATACATCCGCTTTCACGACAAAAGCTGTCAGCCATTCCAATGCTCCTGCTCCAACCCCGAGCATCGGATCACTGCTAGACGCACTTCACCTACACGCCACTACCCCCGGCGCTTGGGGAAGTAGCGCACGCCCCGTAGCCCATCGAAGTCGTCGTCCTGGGTCCAGATGACGCCGTCGACGGCTTCCGCGGTCGCGTACACGATGCTGTCGGCAAGAGGCAGGTGATGGTCGAGTCCCGCGCGCGCCGCGGCGATGGCGAGCGTGCCGTCGAGCTCCACCACCGCACCTTGCTGCATCACCGCCACCGCCCGAAGAGCGTCGCCGATCCCACGCTGCCGCGCCACCACCCTGAACACCTCGAGCACGCACACCGAGGGCACCACGAGTCGCCCCACCTCCTCGATGGCAGCGGCAAAGTCGCTCGCGGTTGGCTCATCGGCGAAGTAGGCGAGCCAGGCCGAAGAGTCGACCACGTTAGGTCGCTCACGCCGGGGAGTGCCACGTCGCGTCATGACCCGCCCCGCGAGCAGTCCGGACGTCCGCTACTCCCGGTCCGCATCGCGTTCGATGGTGGTATCGATGCCGCGGAGGAAGCCGCGCAGCTCGCGCGCCGGTCGGAGTGGGATGAGCTCGATCCGGCCGTCGTGGACGAGGGCCTGCACCTTCTGCCCGGGGGCGATACCCAGCCGCTCGCGAACGGAACGCGGGATGACGACCTGGTACTTGGGTGATACGGTGACGACTTCCATGGCATGCCTCGATCGATACGGGTAGTGTCATACGAAATGTGCATCGATGCACGGTGGGCCGCCAGTACTCGCTTCACGCGAAGACCGGCTCGGCGCGTACGAGGTTGCTCACGTCGATCTCGCCGGTGACGACCGCAGAGATTGAGAGCGGTCCACCGTTCCGCGCATGCGGAGGAGAGCCGTCAGGCATGTCAACGGCGTTGCATTGACATGCTGAACAGGTTCAGGTCGCGGTCTCAGGCTGTCTGGAGCACGGCACCGGGCACCGTCCGCAATCAGCGCCGGGTAAGCCAGATCGCCATTCAGCCCTCACCCGCCCTCACCCCCACCCCACCCCACCGCGCCACCGCATGGTGCAGCCCCTCCACCTGCTCCACCAACCGCTCCTGCCGCGCCCTCAACAACGGCGCCACCCCCGCATCGCTCAACTCCGGCCGCTCCGGCAAATCCGCAGGCGCCCGACCCTCCACCAACGCATCCGCCAGCTCCTCCAACACCCCTCCCACCATCCCAGCCACCACCCCCATCTCCAGATCCTGCCCCGGCTCCTCCGAATGCCGCGCCAGAGCCAGCGCCGCCACGGAATTCCCGAATCGACGGATGTAACCCAGCAGCGCCATCGCCGGCTCCAGGTCGGCAGCCGGCCCTCTGTACTCCCCCAGCAGCCGCTGGAATGACTCCTCCGCGTTTATAGCCGCCAGGCCGATCTTGCGCCGAGCCTCGCGCATCAACTGTGGGCCGGTGGCCTCGCCTGCGGGTGTCAGCGCGTGTGTCACGACTTCCAGGTACTCCCGGCTCGCGCGCAGCACTGTTGCCAGGTGGAATGGGAAGCGGCTCCACTCCGGCTGTGGCCAGATCAAACGTGCCGCAGCCAACGCCAGCGCGCCGCCGAGCAGGGTGTTGACCACCCGCAACCAGGCCAGTCCGCCACTGCCTTCCTCCACCTCCACCAGGAGGACGAATGCCGGTGTGATGAAGGCCGAGAAGGCGGCGTAGCTGAGCGGGAGGAGGGCGACGCAGAGAGCCACGAAGATGGCCACCAGCGCCACGATCGCCATCGGGTCGTGGAAGACGGCGCTCAGGCCCGCCGCCAGCGCGCCGCCCAGGACCGCGCCCAGGATGCGCTGGATCGCCCGGTTGGTGGTGGCCCCCGTGTACGGTTGGAGGACTATCACGGCGGTGATCGTCATCCAGTGGCCGTAGGGCAGTTTAAACAGTGCGGTGATCACCACCGCGATCATCGTCACCAGCCCCAGTTGGAACGAGTAGCGCCTTACCAGCGAGCCGGGAGCGAGGGCCGCGCGCAGTGTGACCAGTACCGCCGGCGCCCCATCTCCGCGCTCGCCGCCCGGCTCCACCACTCCTCGCGTGACCTGCCATTCCGTCTCCAGCCCGGCCGCGATGGCGGCCGCCGTGTCGGCGAGCTTCGCCATCCGGTCCACCAGCACGCCCATGTGCGCGAAGTGCACGCCGCCCAACCCGGTGGCGTGGGCCTGGAGGGTCGAGCGCAGCGCATCCCCGTTCCAGGCCACGGGAATCGGCTTCGCGGCCTGCTCCGTCTCCACGGCGTCGGCCAGCGCGCGCATCGTGGCCGCCACCTGGGCCAGCAGCGCGGTGAGCGCTTCCTCCGCCGCCGCGCCTCGGTCCGACGGCGCCACGGTCTCGACGGCGTCGGCGATCGCCACGGCATGCACGAAGCAGCGGTCGGCGATCTCGTACAGTTCCAGCAGCCGCGCCCCGCGCTTCGTCTCATTGGGACGGCCGCGACGGGTGCCGGCCAGAACCTCGCGTGCCCGCTCCACCGCCCGGCGCACCGCAGCGGCATGTCCTGCCAGCCCGTAGGCGCCGAGCGACCGGCCGGCTGCGATCTGTCGCCTGATCTCGGCTATGTACTCCGCCAACTCCCGGTAGCAGAGCGCCACCACCTGCCTGACGGGTCGGTAGGGGCTGAGCGGCCATAGGCTGAGGGTGAGCAACATCGCCCACCCGCCGCCGGCCAGGATGAAGGCGGCCCGCTCGACGGCCTCACCGGTCGGCGATCCGGTGAACGGGACCGCCAGCGCGACCAGGAAGGTGATCAGCACCGGCATTCCCGCGGTGGCGCCGGAGGGGCCCCAGGCGCGGGTCAGCCCTGATCCGGCGGCGACCACGAAGGCGATCGGCGCGACGAGGGCGAGCCCGCCCCAGCCCTGCCCGAGCGTGGCAACGATCGACACCAGAGCGCTCGCGCTGGCCACCGAGGCCAGCGTGATCGCCCGCGTGCGGTACGCGCCCCCACGATCGGAGAGTACGCCGTGCAGGGCGGCGATGCTCATCCAGAGTCCGCCCTGCAGCCCGAGCAACGGCAGGACAATGAGCGGGGCGACTACCGCGAGCGCCCCGCGCACACCCGCCGCATAGGCGGGGCGCACGGGTGCGAGCGCCGCGGCGGCGCGCAGGTCACGCAGGGTGTGGTACAGGAGGGATCCTCAGCCGATGGGGACGGGAGACAGTTCCCGCCAGTGCCGACCATGGACCCAACAATAGTGCCGCGGCTCGCTACTGGAACCCGTCCGGAAGCGGTTCAGTCGGCGGCTCTGCAGCCTGATCGCTACTTCCCGTCCTCCACCGTCCAGTAGAACCGCGGCGCCTTCTTCTGCCGCGGCCATACCTCGTCCAGCGTGTCGCCGTCGTACATCCGGCCGTTCTTCATCACGAATAGAATCGAATTCGAATTCCGGATATTCTCCAATGGATCGCTATCCAGTATCACCATGTCCGCCAGCTTGCCCGGCTCTATCGAACCCAGGTCACCGGCCAGCCCCAGCGCCTCGGCGCCGGTGAGCGTGGCCGACCGCAATGCGTCGTGCACAGGCAGACCACCGGCTGCGATGGACCAGAGCTCCCAGTGGTAGCCCAGACCCTGCAACTGTCCGTGCGAACCCACGCCCACCCTGCCACCCATGGCCACCAGGTCCCGCACCTGTTCGCCGATCTTCGTGATCACATGCTGGTTGGGATGGAACCATCCGGCCTGACCACCGCCACCGCGCCGCAGCACCTTGCGCTCCACTTCCGCCCACGGCGTGAAGTGCCTGAACTTCCGGTCCCCGTACACGTCCTCGGTGGCGTAGTAGTAGTTCTCGGCCCACGGACCACCGTACGCGACGAGAATGGTCGGCGTGTATACCGTCTTCGAGAAGGTGAGCAGGCGCAGCACATCGGACTGGGTCGGGAAGGTCGGCAGCGTGTGCTCGAGTCCCGAGTATGAATCGATGATCTCGGTGATGTTCTTCTTGTAGTCCAGCCCGCCCTCCAACGTCGGCATCAGGCGCAGCTCGCGCGACGCCTGTACCAGCCACTGACGTTGCTCACGATTGCCCACGCCGTACTGCTTGATGGTCTTGGTGTCGTAGTAATCGCTGTAACGCCTGAGAACCTTTCGCGCCTGCTCCAGGCTCCGGATGTTCTGCCCCTGCGCGCTGTTGGCGCCGAATACGCCGGGTCCGGTGGAGTAGATCCGCGGGCCCAGGATATCGCCCGCCGTCACCTGATCCTCGTAGGAGAGAACGTCGGTGGTGAAGGCCTGCGGATCACGCGACGTCGTCACGCCGTAGGCCAGGTTCACGACGTATGACCACACCTGCCCGCGGTGCAGTTCGTACGACGGCCTCAGGTGCGCGTGCGTATCCACGAATCCGGGTACGACCGTCCTGCCCGTGAGGTCTATTACCCGCGCGTCGTCGGGCACCTGCACCTGGCCGCGCGCGCCGACCGATACGATGCGATTGTCGCGAACGAGTATGTCGGCGTTCTCGATGATCTCGTCGCCTTTCATCGTGATCGCTCGGGCTCCGCGCAGCACCGCGACACCGCGCGGTATGTCGCGCTCCGCGGTCACCCTCACCCGGAACTCCAGCGGCATGAACGAGGTGTCCGCCTTCTGACTGGCGACATCCGGCTGCAGGCTGTCCGGCGCCGTGACTACGGGACTGGCTGCGCCCGTTCGGCCCGCCGCTCCGGCCGCGGCTCGCGCGCGCCGAGCCTCTCTCAGCGAGTCGTCGAAGGCACGCCCGCGCTCCAGGTCGTAGATCGCGTGCGCGTTGCCGATCGACCAGTGCACCGATCTGGAATCGCGCGCCCAGGCGGGAAACTGACCGCCTATGTCCGTCAGTTTCCGCACCGGGAAGGCGGCCGCATCGGCGGCTCCGCCCACGGTGATGACAGGTTCGGCTCCGCCTACCACTGGCACGGTCACCAGGTAGAGATCGCTGCTCACCTGCGCGAGCGCCTTCTCACCGTCGGGTGACATGAGGACCAGGCTCGCCGGATTGCCGCGGCTGCCCGCGCCATCGCCGCCCGCGCCCGCTCCCATCACCCGCAAGTGTGCCTTGAGATCGGACCCGTCCCACCGCATCGATACCAGTCTCCCGCCACCATACAGGAAGACCCTGCTGCTGTCGCTGGAGAAGTGAGGGTTGGCCAGTCCGCCCGACGGCGCTATCAGCGTGGGTGCACCGCCTCGGGCCGGCAGCCAGACTATGTCGTCGGCAGCGCCCAGTCCGCGCTCGAGCGTCTCGTCGAACGAACGCGCCGAACTCCGCATGACCACTATGCGGTCGCCGGTTGGCGACCATGCCGGCTCGGCGTAGTAGGCGGCAGCCGGGGTGAGACGCTCGGGGCGCGCCTGCTGCCCGCCTCGACCGGCCGCGGCCGACACCCTGTATACGTGTCCGCCGCCCGAATCCGACCAGGTGGTGTAGGCTATCCACTGCCCATCGGGGCTCCACGTCGGCTCGAACTCACCCACCTCCATGTCGGTGAGGCGACGCGGGCTGGGGACGGCTCCGGATGTGTCGCCCGACGCGTTGACCGGCAACTCCACCACGTACAGCCGGTCGAGGGCCACGAATGCGAGTTGCCGACCGTCGGGCGACGGCACGGCATCGCGGATCTGCTTGATGATGAAGGTCGACGAGTCGGATATCGGATAGTCGAAGGCGACTACCGGGCCTAGCGCCTGGACCACGTCCACCTCGAAGGGGATCTCCTCCGCCTCACCGCCGGTCACCGGCATCTTCCACAGCCGCCCGTCCCAGGTCGCCACCAGATACCTGGAGTCGGGCGTGAACGACATCCCCGGATAGAGGTCCAGCGCGGCCGACGACTCGGCGTCGTCGCGCTGCGCATTCATCACCAGCCAACGCTCGGCCCCCGACTCCAGGTCGCGTATGCGAAGGCGCGTGCTGTCCACATGCCGCGTCCCGTAAACCAGCCACTTCCCGTCCGGCGAGAGCGTCGGCCGGAACGCCGATCCCCATCGGTCTGCACGCACCACGCTGCGGCCACTCTCCCGATCATAGGCGAGGAGTTGCCAGTCGTTCATGGACGTGTTGTACCCCGAGTTGCCCTGGCGTTGTGAATACCAGACCCAGCGACCATCGCTACTCAGAGCCGCGCCCAACTGGCGGCTGTTGTCGCTGACAGGGGCGCGCGATGCTGTCGCCGACGCATCCACTTCCGGGCGCACGAGCTGCTGGCCGCTGCCGCCATCGGCGTGATAGAGCCAGAGCTTGGAACCGCGCGACGCCACGATGTAGTCGCCGTCAGGCGTCCATTCGGGCGAGTAATAGTTGTTCGTCTTGCCGCGCGTCACCTGCGACGTGTCCGTCCTGTCGAGCGACATCGTCCACAGGTTCCACCCGCCGTCCCGGTCGCTCACGAAGACGACCTTCTTCCCATCCGGTGAGAAACGGGGCTGGCCATCGAAGGCCATGCCGCGCGTGAGTGGCGTGGCCTTGCCGCCGCTGATGGGCATGGTGTAGAGGTCGCCCAGGAGGTCGAACACCAGCGTCTGGCCATCGGGCGAGACATCCACCGACATCCACTGCCCCACCTTCGTGGTGAAGCTGAGGGTGCGCGCGGCCTCCAGTGGCAGGCCCTCCTGCATCGGATTGCGAGCTGCCGCCGGGCGTTCGGCACTGGCCTGCTGTTGCGCGAGGCCGGTGGCCGGAGAGCTGATGGCGAGGACGACTCCGCAAGCCATCAGGAATCGGGATGCGTTCTGGCGCATGGGAAATCTCAACTGGTTCGCGTGGAAAGCGCTGACGTCACCAACTGGAACAGCTCCTGTGGACTGTCCGTGCTGCCATGTGCTCCAGCGCCGAGCATCTCCCGGCGCTTCTTGACGGCCACCGCACCGGCGTACACTACGACTGGCGCACCTAACCCGCGTCTTCTCATCTCAGCCAGGAGGGTAAGGCCGGCGTCCGGGTCGCCGCGACGCCCCATGTCGGTGATCACGAGGTCGAACGGGTAGCGTTCCAACTGATTGATGGCATCTTCCGTATCCTTGCTGTCCACGACCCGGATGCCCAGTGACTCGAACGCTCGACGCTCATAGGCATTGTTCGAGGGCCGGTCATCCACCCACAGGATGGTTCTGCCCCGGAGCTGGTCGCCCTTTCGCCGCGGGACGCCCGCATCGACCGCGGCGGCGATCGACTCGACACTCGCCGTCGGTCTCGCTGCCGCATCTCCTCCCTCCTGCCCGACGGCCCTGGTCGCCTCCGCGGCGCCGATCATCGCTGCAGCTTCCACCTTCTTGCGAACGGACGCCTTGAAGCTGCCAGCCTCGAGGGAGAACTCGCTCAGGTTCCTGAGCAGTTCATTGAGTGCATCGCGATTGCGATAGAGCAACCAGACAGCTATCGCCGGCCACAGGATGGCCTTGATGAGGTCGACGAGGGCGACAATGATCTGTACAGTGGCCTCCGGAGTTGGCGCGCTCTCCACGGGAGTCTCCCTGTCGATGTTCAGTGATGGCTGAGGTTGTCAGCGATCCAATACTGCAACACCGCGACTGTCCGACACAATGACTGCCTGCCCGGACCGCCACCGGTCTATCCTGGCGAGCCCGGGAGTCTCAACCGGCCAACTCACCATGCACGCCGACCGCGCAACGGCAATGTCGTGGGAGTCGGTCTCCCTACCGCTGTCCCATCTGGACGGGCAGCGACCATATGGTATCATCAGTTCCAACCTGCCGCTCGACCCGGCGCCGGGCGCGTCGTTCGCGAGCGGTATCACCCATGGTGAGAACAAGTGTCTACCACTGCCAGGTCTCGCGCGGTTGAACGAGCCCAACACCAGCACCAGGTGACGGCGGGTAATGTCCCGCGCCTCGTTGCCCGGGCTGCCCCGCTCATAGCCGCCGCCATCCTGACGGCGTGCTCGCCGGGTGCGGACGCCACGGACTACGACCTGATCATCCGCGGCGGCACCATCTACGACGGTAGCGGCGGAGCGCCCGTGGTGGGCGACGTCGCCATCCGCGGCGATTCCATCGTCGCGGTGGGCGTGCTCCCTGCCACCGCCTCCGCGCGCAGTGAGGTGGACGCCACCGGGCTCGCCGTGGCACCTGGCTTCATCAACATGCTGAGCTGGGCCACCGAGACGCTGCTGCACGACGGCCGCGCGCAGAGTGACATCCGGCAGGGCGTGACCCTCGAGGTATTCGGCGAGGGCGATTCCATGGGACCGCTCAACGACGACATGAAGCGCGAGATGACCGAGATGCAGGGCGACATCAAGTTCCCCGTCACCTGGACCTCACTCGGCGAATACCTGGAGACACTGGAGAACTCGGGCGTCAGCGTGAATGTCGCGTCGTTCGTCGGCGCCACCACCGTGCGCGTCCACGAGCTGGGCTACGCCGACCGCGCGCCCACGGAGGAAGAACTCGCGCGCATGCAGCAGCTCGTGCGAGAAGGCATGGAAGAAGGGGCACTGGGCGTTGGTTCCTCGCTCATCTACGCCCCGGCGTTCTATGCCCGGACGCCGGAACTGGTGGCCCTCATGCAGGCGGCCGGACCGCTGGGCGGCATGTACATCTCGCACATGCGGAGCGAAGGCAACCGGCTCCTTGAAAGCGTGGATGAGCTGCTGACCATCGCGCGCGAGGCCGACGTCCCGGCGGAGATCTATCACCTGAAGGCGGCCGGCGAGGACAACTGGCCCAAGCTGGCTCAGGTGATCGCGAAGGTGGACTCCGCCCGCGCGGCGGGCGCCCGCATAACCGCTGACATGTACACCTATACCGCCGGTGCCACCGGGCTGGATGCGGCCATGCCGCCCTGGGTGCAGGAGGGTGGTTACCAGCAGTGGGCGACGCGCCTACGTGACCCAGCCATACGGGCGCGCGTGCAGCGCGAGATGCGCACGCCCACCGACGAATGGGAGAACCTGCTGCTCGGCGCCGGCTCGCCCGAGCGCGCGCTGCTGGTCGGCTTCAAGGCCGACTCGCTGAAGCACTACACGGGCAAGACGCTGGCCGAGGTGGCGAAGCTGCGCGGCACGTCACCCGAGGAGACGGCTATGGACCTGGTGATAGCCGACGGCAGCCGGGTGGGCACGGTCTACTTCCTGATGAGCGAGGAGAATGTGCGCCGGCAGGTGCAGATCCCATGGGTGAGCTTCGGCTCCGACGCCGGAGCGCCAGCCACCGAGGGTGTGTTCCTGGAGAGCAGCACGCATCCGCGCGCCTACGGCAACTTCGCCCGCCTGCTCGGCCGCTACGTGCGCGACGAGAAGCTGATACCGCTCGAGGAGGCGGTGCGCCGGCTCTCGGCGCTGCCAGCGGAGAACCTGAAGCTGCGTCGTCGCGGGCAGTTGCGGCCCGGCTACCACGCCGACGTGGTGGTGTTCGATCCCGCCACGGTGCAGGACCACGCCACCTTCGAGATTCCGCACCAGTACTCCACGGGTATGGTGCACGTGTTCGTGAACGGGACGCAGGTGTTGCGCGACGGTGAACATACCGGTGCGACGCCGGGCCGCGTGGTGCGCGGGCCGGGCTGGCGCGGCTGGAGCAAGGCATCCCCATGACATGAACGGAAGCCGCGGCGCTCGAGCCCGGACGGCGACCTCACCCCCGCCGCGCCGCCTCGATCGCCGCGATGTCGATCTTCTTCATCGTCATCATCGCGTCGAACGCGCGCCTGGCGGCAGCGCGATCAGGATCCGTGAACGCCTTCATCATTGCCACCGGCGTTATCTGCCACGACACACCCCATCGGTCCCTGCACCAGCCGCACTGGCTCTCCTCGCCGCCATTGCTCACGATCGCGTTCCAGTAGCGATCCGTCTCGGCCTGGTCTTCCGTCGCCACCTGGAACGAGAACGCCTCGCTCTTCCTGAACATCGGCCCGCCGTTGAGGCCGAGGCAGGGGATGCCCATAACCGTGAACTCCACGGTCAACACATCCCCTTCCTTCCCCGATGGATTGTCTCCGGGAGCAAGATGCACCGCGCCGACGGATGAATCGGGGAAGACGCTGGCATAGAACCGCGCCGCGTCCTCGGCGCCGCTATCGTACCAGAGGCAGATGGTGTTCTTCGCTGGATTGGCCATCGCACGTCTCCAGTGTCATGAGTGGTGAGCATGGGCGTGAATCGCGGCGGGTGCCGCTAGATCCTGAGCGAACAGCGAAAGCCACGAGCGGCGTAATAGGACTCGGCGCCGTTGTGGTAGGTGAAGACCGTGTCGTAGCGGCGATCGCAGAAGAGCGCGCCGCCCAGCTTCCGGATCGGGGCCGGTGTCTGCACCCAGCTCGAGGTGGTGGTGTCGAATTCACCCAACTCCTGAAGCCGCCGGTACTCGGCCGCCGAGAGGAGTTGCACTCCCATGGCCGTCGCCATCTCGACGGCGCTGCTCGCCGGCTTGTTGGACTTCCGTGCGTCCAGCGCCTCGCGGTCGTAACAGAGGCTGCGACGTCCCCTGGGGCTCTGCGCCGAGCAATCGACAAGGATGATCTCGCCCGTCGACGGGTCGACTCCCGTGACGTCCGGTTCACCACCGGACTGTTCCATCTGACTCAGCGACCAGAGCGCCGCACTGTTGGACTCGAGTCTCTCCTGCACGCTCGCCCAATCGACGCCGGGATGGCGGTTCATGTTCGCTTCAAAGCGGGCGCTCAGAGTCCTGAGCAGGTCATCTCGTTCCTTCCCTGCAGGAGTTGCTGCCCTGGTCATCTGTTCACCTGTCCCCGGATTGAGTATTGCGCCTGCTGCCCGGACGAAGCCTCGTGTACCGGGCAGCGCGGACTGGACGGGTACTACCTGGACGGCGCGAGGCGTGGAAAATCATCGGTCGGTGGCACGACAGCCTCTATGCGATCTCAGCCGTTCCCGGCTACGAGGCTCCACCGCTCGCCGACGAGTGGCCCTGGTGTCCGTCCCGGCTTTGCGTCTCCTTCACCCTGAAGCTGACGATCTTCTCGATCAGGCCCCACGGCATTGGTTCGCTCAGGGGAAAGCGGATCGAACCTTTCGCGGTCTCGTACCGGGAAAGCTCGTCCGTGAACGCCCTGATGGCCGATGGCGTCGGGTAGAACCCGATATGATTCCTGAACGCCCCGAAGTGCACCAGATTGCCGTTCAGGACGAACGTCGGAAGCTGGTACTTCATCGCTTCCTCCGCCTCGGGCACGACTTCCCGGATCCTGGTCCGCATCTCGGTGAGGATCTTCTGGACATCGGGCGGGAAGCCGGCGATGTACTCGTCGATCGTCCCGGGTTGCCCGGCGCCACTCTTCATCAGCTATCCTCCGGGTCCGCGATGTCCGGATTCCCAACAGCGAGCAGATGGTAATGGAACAGCCCCTGGCGTCTGACGGCTGCGTGACCTGCGGCTGGCCGGATGCAGCGCCCGGGAAGCGGGCATGACGACGGCATTCGTGCTGGGTGGAGGTGGCCAGCTCGGGGCGCACCAGGTCGGGATGTTGCGGGCACTCATCGAGCGGGGTGTCATACCGGAGCTGATAATCGGGACTTCGATCGGTGCTGTCAACGGCGCGATGATCGCCGGTGACCCGTCGCTGGCTACCATCCAACGGCTGGCCGACCTCTGGGTGTCGATCGGCCAGAAGGGCGTGTTCGACACGTCCATCTTCGAACGGATCTGGACCTTTGCCCAGTCGGGAACGCATGTGCAGGACAACCTCTCGCTGCGCAGGCTTCTCACCGACGCCTTCACGGTCGAACTGATCGAGGAGCTCACCGTTCCGTTCCAGTGTGTGGCCGCGAGCATCGAGGCGGCGAGCATTCACTACTTCGAGCGTGGGCCGCTCGTCGACGCAGTGCTGGCGTCGTCGGCGGTGCCGGGGCTGTTGCCACCGGTGGAGATCGACGGCCAGCATTACCTGGACGGTGGCCTGGTCGCATCGATCCCGCTCGACCGCGCGATCGTGCTGGGCGCGACGACGATCCACGTCCTGCAGGTAGGGCGGGTCGAGGCGCCGCTCACCGTGCCGTCCCGCCCGTGGGAGGTGGCGATGGTCGCCTTCGAGATCTCGCGCCGGCATCGTTTCATGGAGGTGCTTGCGAACGTCCCACCCGGCGTGACGGTGCACGTCCTGCCAACCGGCGAACCGAAGGCCTTCAACGACCTCAGGCAGTACCGCATGTCCAGCTCGACTACTGTGGCCGAGCGGATCGAACGGTCGTACGAGGCGACCGTCTCGTATCTGGACGGCATGGGAAGGTGACCGCCGCGTGACGATCAGGCTTCCGCCCCGCTGGCTGCGACGGATCGTGTTGTGGCCGCTGCCGGTGATAGTCGGGATCCTGTACGTGGTCACCGTTCCCGTCTGGTTCCTCGTTGCGACTCTCCTGTCGTACAGGCTGCCCGGCAAGTTGCGCCTCGTCCGGAGCCTCGGACTGGCGACGGTCTACCTGGCAACCGAGTTCTTCATCATCGCCTCCGCGTTCGGGCTCTGGATCGCGAGCGGGTTCGGCTGGCGTATCGGCACGGCGCGGTTCGTCACGCTCCATTACGGCGTGTTGCGGATCGCGCTGGCGATGCTGGTCGGCGCGGGACGGAGGTTGTTCGTGCTGGAGATAGATGCCGCAGGTCCGCCGCTACCCGCCGCGAACGACGGCGATGGCGATGGCGATGGCGACGGCGATGGCGATGGCGCCCCGCTCATCGTTATGAGTCGTCACGCCGGCCCGGCCGACTCCATCCTGCTCGTGCACGAAGTGATGAACTCGTACGGTCGCCGCCCCCGGATCGTCCTCAAGGATCTGTTGCAACTCGACCCGGCCTTCGACATCCTGCTCAACCGGCTTCCCAACCGGTTCATCTCGACCGGCCCCGGCGGTGGCAACCGGGCGGTGGCGGCGATCGCCGAGCTGGCGACCGGCATGACCAGCGCCGATGCGTTCGTCATCTTCCCCGAGGGCGGCAACTTCAGCGAGGGCCGACGGGTGAGCAGCATCGAGAGGCTGCACGCCGCCGGTCACCGGGCAGCGGCGGAGCGCGCCGAGGAACTGCGCAACGTGCTCCCGCCCCGTCCGGCTGGCGTACAGGCGGCCTTCGCCGCGTCACCCGATGCACACGCCGTCTTCGTGGCGCACACCGGGCTCGACCAGATAGCCGGCATCCGTGACCTCTGGACGGCGATCCCCGACCACAAGACCCTGTACGTCAACTGGCACGTCATCCGCGCGCATGACGTGCCGGAGGATCCAGCCGACCTGGAAGAGTTGCTGCTCGTCGCCTGGGAAGGGATCGACCGCTGGATCAGCGATCGACGCGGCCACGACAGTCAGGTCAATGGTGACAACGGTGGTCAGACGTGAGTACCGCGCGACCGACCGGCCTGGCTGTCGCGCCGCGCGCGTACGTGCCCGATCACCTGCCCGTGCATCTCTGACGCTGGACGGGCGCGCTATCCCGTCCAGGTCGGGTGCACGCGACTATGACCGCGTCTTGAGGGCGTTGTGCGGATCGATCAGGAACTTCTTCGCCACTCCCTTGTCGAACGCCCTGTACGATTCCGGCGCTTCATCCAGCGAGATGACCTGGACGTTGACCGCCTTCGCGATCTGGATACGGTCCGCCAGGATCGCCGACATCAGTTCCCGGTTGTACTTCATGACCGGCGTCTGTCCCGTGTGCAGGGAGATCGACTTGGCCCAGCCGGTCCCGAATCCCATGCTGAGCATCCCCTTCTTCGAGGCCTTGTCGGGGGCGCCCGGATCCTCGGTCACGTAGAGCCCGGGGATGCCGATCGAGCCCGCCGCCCGCGTGGCTTCCATCAACTGGTTGAGCACCACGGCGGGCTCATCCTCGCCTCCATGCCCCCGAGCCTCGTAGCCCACGCAGTCCACTCCGCAGTCCACTTCCGGCACGCCCAGAATTGCCTCCAGCCGTTCGCCGATCTCGCCGCCCTCGGTCAGGTTGATGGTCTCGCAGCCGAAGGTGCGTGCGTGCGCCAGTCGATCCGCATTGAGGTCGGCAACGATGACGACCGAGGCGCCGAGCAGGAAGGCAGCTGCCGCGGCGGCCAGCCCGACCGGACCGGCGCCGGAGATGAGCACCGTCGAGCCCGTGGTCACTCCGGCCGAGTAGCAGCCATGATAGCCGGTCGGGAGGATATCGCTCAGGCAGGTCAGGTCCCGCATCTTCTCCATCGCCTGGTCGCGGTCGGGGAACCTGAGGGCATTCCAGTCAGCGTACGGGATCATCGCGTATTCGGCCTGTCCTCCTATCCAGCCGCCCATATCGACATAGCCGTAGGCGCCGCCGGGGCGCTGCAGGTTGACGTTCAGGCAGAGGCCGGTGTGGCGTTCCTTGCAGTTGCGGCAGCGACCGCAGGCGACGTTGAACGGGACAGAGATGATGTCGCCCATTCCGACGAACTCCACATCCCGCCCACACTCTATCACCTCGCCGGTCATCTCGTGCCCCAGCACCATCCCCGTCGGCGCGGTGGTCCGGCCCCGGACCATGTGCTGGTCACTTCCGCAGATGTTGGTCGCGATCAGCTTGATGATCACGCCGTGCTCGCACTTGCGGTTACCCAGTGCCAGTACCGGAAAATCGATGTTCTGGATCTCGACCTCGCCGGGACCCGTATAGACCACACCGCGATTGCTCGCCATGACATTCACCTCCGGATCACTTCATGGTTTTTGCCTCCAGTTCACTTGCCGAAAGCTGCAGCTCCGGCCTCGGCCACACTCTGGTCCTGCTCGCCTGAACCGCCACTGACACCGATGGCGCCCACGACCCTGTCTCCCTCCCGGAGCGGGATGCCGCCGGCAAAGATCATGATCCGTCCGCGATTGGACTCGTGGATGCCGTAGAACTGCTTGCCCGGCTGCGACTCACCGGCCAGGTCCTTCGTGGCAAGGTCGAAGGCCCGCGCGGTGAACGCCTTGTTGATGGAGATGTCGATGCTGCCCATCCATGCATCATCCATCCGCACATGTGCGACGAGGTTCCCACCGGCGTCCACGACGGCAATGTTCATCGGCTGGCCGATCTTCTGCGCCTGTTGTTCGGCTGCGGCAATGACGGCTCTGGCATCACTGAGCTTGACCATGGCTTGCTCCCTGAAAAAGCTGATCGTGTGGATGTGACTCTGGCGGCCCTGGTCGCGCACCATTCATGCCCACCCGCTCGCGCCTCCTGGGGCATGCGACCGCACGGAACCCCTGAATACTCCAAACTGGTTCAGGATCAGACCGACCCGCCGAGCGAGTTCGGCCTGAACGCGCTGTCGGTCCGCTGTCGCGCGCGCATCAGGAGTACTCCATAGCCAGCACACCATGAGAACCAGGCTGCAAAGAGCGATCTCTGTGCGATGCCATTGAACGGCCTCACAAGAGCCCAGAGATCTCCGCTCCGGTCGAGCACGGCGAGGTTCGTCGCAAGGGCGAGCAGGACCAGGCAGTACATCGCCAGCGAGAACGTCGCGATCTCCTTCGCGCCACCCCTCGCGCCACGACGATTCCTGCAGGCGAGCGCCGCCACGAGCGGCGCCTGGTAGCCAACCAGTTCGGAGAGTCCGAATACGTTGTGCAGCGTATGGGGAAAGGGGAACAGCCCGACGCCGGCGATCGAGATTGCCATGGCACCGATGACGTACGCGGGGAGCGCGGAACGGCCAGCTTCCCGGTACAGACGATTGACCCCACTGGCGAAGATGGCCAGGCATGCTGCGACGAGAAGGAGTAGCGCCGTGAAGGTGACTCGCCCGGGAGCACCGACCTCCCCGAGTTCACTCACTGTCTGCCTCACGTGACTGTAGCCCGGCGTTGCCAGCCCGATCGCCACGATGCCTGTTACGAGCAGGCATGCGGCAGCCGGACCGAACCAGAGTCCAGGTCGTGTGGTCATGACGACGGTCTGCTCAGATCCCGCGGCATCGAGGAACGATGAGTGTTGTCACCCCGCCTGCTTCAGCACGCCGGCCACCATCCGGTCGATGGCCATGTTCGTCGATAGTTGCCCGTTCAGCTGATCCATCCAGTGCGTGCGCACGACGCTCGCGACATCAGGCACCTTCGCGTAGTAACCTTGCGAGTCCCCGTAATCGATGTGCGTGGGATCCAGCGCGCGCCTCACCGTCTCGCCGGAATGCACGAACATCAGCGTGTGCGGCACGTCGCGCATGAGCGGATCGGTGGCCTTCACACCCTGCGCCTGCAGCCCCGCGCGTAGCCGGTCCAGAACCGAGCCGCTGTCCGGCCCGGCAGCGACCTCGAGGGCATGCGTGGCTTCATGCAGGATCACCTCGAGCAGGGTGCTGCCCGGATATGCACCTACACTCACGAAGCAGGCAGTCGTCAGGCGACGCGACCGGCCCGTGATGCTACCCGGCTCGGGTGCGTTGGCGACCAGGAAGACCGGCACCTCGAAATCCCGATCCGGCAACTCCAGCCCGGATAGTATGTACGTCAGGCATTCCCGCTCTCCGGGAACCAGCACACGATCGATCCGCTGCGCCGTTGCTTCCATCACGAGCTCTCGCCGGGTTGCTCCGATGCCCTGGGCATACAGAGGTTGGGCCATGCCGAGTGCATCGGCGACCGCCTCCAGAGCCTCGCGCACCGGCGCCCTTCCCGCTACGGTGGACGGCATGCCCGCCACTACCCGCGACAGCTCGGCTACGCTGCCGGATTCGGCGATCAGCCCGTTGAGTACGTCCAGCCCACCGCCACCGGGTAGGTAGTCCGCTGCGGCCTTCATCCGGTCCAGCGCCGGTCTCCACTCGGGGGGCAGGATCTCCCCCCGGTCCGTTCCCGTGCGCAGCAGGAAGTACAGATCCACCAGCGGCTCGAACTGGAAGCGTAACGACGACGCGCGGAGCTGTGCTCGCGGAAGCGCCGCCGTGAGCCCCAGCAGGGGCGAGGTGAGTGCGGCAGCGGCGCAGAGCTGCTGGATGAAGTGACGACGTGACAGGTGCAGATGCATTCCGTGGTCTCTGAACGTTGCCGGGGTACGGCCGCACTGGATTCCACGCGCTGCGCGGGCCTGCGCTGTGGGTGCGGCGCCAAGGCTCGGCGGATTCGACACGGAAGATACAGGGAACGGTTGCCTGGCGATGGACGGAATACCCGGCCGCAGCTGCCGCTCGTCACGGACCGTGACGCGCCGAGCGTCGCCGAGTACCGGACAGTGCGAGCCACCGCTAGCCGCGGACAGGGCGGCCACTGGTATGTGACACAAAAGTGATATATTTGGAAGATATGCCCTCAGTGCTCCCGGTACCATCAGGAGGAACGACGATGCTGAAGACCCAGACACGCGCGCAGGGCGGATCGGTGGTCGTGACGCTACCAGCCGAGGTCACCCGCCGGTTGGCCATCCAGCCGGGCCAGACGCTCTACTGGCGCGAGTCGGCGCCCGGCACCTATACCGTCTCCGCGCTCGACCCGACACAGGTTGCAGGGTTGGAAGCGATGGAGGAGGTCCTCGAGCAATACCGCGAGGTATTCGCAGCGCTGGCGAAGTGAACGAGCCCACCTGGATCCCGTTGGCCACGTTGCACCTGCTGCATGATCGGCAGCTCGAGCTGTTCGGCGGACTGCGCGGCATCCGCGATGAGGGCGCGATCGAGAGCGCCCTGGCGCGACCGATCAATGCTTGGGTTCATGATCAGTCGGCCGATGTCGAGACGCTCGCCGCCAGCTATCTCTGCGCCCTCGCCCGCCAGCAGGGCTACCTGGACGGGAACAAGCGCTCGGCGCTGGCGGCCAAACTGGTGTTCCTGAAGCTCAATGGGCGCACGCTCACGGCACCGGGGCCGGAGTTGTACGCGATGGTCATCGCCGCCGCCACGAACGAGATCGGGGTGGAGCAGTTGGCGACGTGGATACGAGGGCATGTGTAGCCGGGGTGGTGTCAGAGAAGGGCGGTACGTCGCTCGACGTCAACAAGACGACAGTACGTACTTCCTGCGGCCGGATTGAACCGCACCGGGTATTCAGGAGACTTGTTTAGTTGAGTACCCTCACGCCCGCGTGAGCGGCGTGGGTGCGGAAGAACTGCTCCTCAAACTCCGCTGGCGGAACATAGCCCAGGGGTTCGAGCAGGCGCTGCTGATTGAACCACGCGACCCACTCCAACGTCGCGTACTCCACATCATCGAAGCCGCGCCAAGGACCACGACGATGAATCACCTCAGCCTTGTACAGTCCGATCACCGACTCGGCGAGGGCGTTGTCGTACGCATCACCGGCACTGCCCACCGAAGGAGCGACGCCGGCGACGACCAGTCGTTCCGTGTAGCGCATGGAGACGTATTGCGAACCGCGGTCCGAATGGTGGACGAGCTGACCGTCGGTCTCCCGGTCGCAGAGTGCCTGCTCCAGCGCGTCGAGCACGAGATCCGTACGCATCGTCGTATGCGCCCGCCAGCCCACGATCCGGCGCGAGAAAGCGTCGATCACGAAGGCCACGTAGACGAATCCGCGCCAGGTCGCAACGTACGTGAAGTCAGCCAGCCAGAGCTGATTGGGACGATCCGCCGTGAACCGTCGCTGCACCAGGTCCTGCGGCAGCGACGTGGGGTCCTCCGGAGGCCGCGTGGTGCGCACCCGCCCACCACGGACTACGCCCTGGATGCCCTCGGCCCTCATCAGCCGCTCCACGGTGCAGCGCGCGACGTCGGTGCCATCTCTCCTGAGCTGCCGCCATACCTTCCGCGCGCCATACACTTCATGGTTTGCTCGCCACACGTGCCGCACCTCCTTCCGAAGCTGCTCGTCCCGCTGCGCTCGCGCCGGCCGGCGACTCGGGTCGGCCTGGCGGGCCCGATGTACGTAGTAGCCCGATGGGGCGATCTCCAGCACTCGGCAGATCGGCTCGACCCCGTACTCGGCGCGATGCGTGTCGATGAAGCTGTACATCAGCGAATAGGGCGGTCGAGCTCCGCCTGTGCGAAATACGCGCTGGCCTTACGGAGGATCTCGTTGGTCCGGCGCAGTTCGCGATTCTCGCGCTCCAGCGCCTTCACCCGGTCCTCGGCAGCAGGTGTGGGCCCGGGCCGCTGGCCGCTCTCGCGCTCCGCCTCCCGTACCCACCGACGCAGGGTCTCCTCGGTGCACCCGAGCTTCGGTGCCACCGCCGATATCGCCGCCCACTCCGACTGATGCTCCTTCGCCTGCTCCAGCACCAGGCGCACGGCCCGCTCCCGGACCTCAGGACTGAAACGATGTGTTGATGACTTTGTCATGACTCCAACCTCTCACAGTGTGGAGCCTCCTGGAATCCCGGGGCGGTTCACCGCGTACCTAACGCGTGGTTTCAATCCACGCCCATGCGTGAGGGCGAACGACGGCTATGCGGGTTGTCCAGGCATCGGGCCAGTGTTTCAATCCACGCCCATGCGTGAGGGCGAACCGTGAGGTCGCGAGACGAGGAGAACCGTGCGGAAGTTTCAATCCACGCCCATGCGTGAGGGCGAACGCCTACTGGCGATGGCTCATGGCAGAGGGGAACGGTTTCAATCCACGCCCATGCGTGAGGGCGAACCAGGGCAGGGTCAGCCACCCTAGCGGCGGGTCGAGTTTCAATCCACGCCCATGCGTGAGGGCGAACGTGAGCAGATTACAGCGCTCGCGCCCTGGTCAGTTTCAATCCACGCTGTGCGTTCCCTAAATTTTGTCGCCAATCCTCTCTAAATTCTGTCGCCATCCGGC
>ERZ778017.1723-NODE-1723-length-20197-cov-5.597905_pt1 | contig 20197 bp, 11 predicted proteins | sample MGYA00375747_ERZ778017 | MGnify/ENA primary metagenome ERZ778017 (study PRJEB29350, sample SAMN05509838) | bioreactor metagenome | biome: bioreactor; material: wastewater | place: South Africa: University of Cape Town | collected 2014-03-17 ...
ACAAAATAGTTTTTGTTGCCACTTTGGAGGAAGGAAGAATAAGAGCTACTGATTTAGTTACGATTAACATAGTTTGTAATGCTATTAAAACCAACTTTGAATACGGGTTGATTTTTAATAAAGTTACTAAGGAAGTTATTAACAAAATAAATGAAAAAGAACAAGATAAATTATATAGTTATTTAGCACTATTACAAAAAAAGCCTTTGGTAACGACTATTCTTACAAAAGATAATGATATAGCAGGAGAAGACAATAAGTATTTTAAAAGCAACAACAATAGAGAAAAGCTATTTGAATGTATTAATAAAATAAAGGCATTTAGAATAGATGATAAGAATATACAACAAATAGATATCAGAGACTTTCAAAATAAAGTTGATGAAATGGAAAAGAAGTAATTGGGGGTTGAAGTCCATAATTAGTCTCTTAGCCTTTGTTATTGGGTTGTATATCAGTAAAAAAGGAGAAAGTGGGGGGAGGGTATCGAGTTAATTTATCAGCTATAAAACTAGCATGTTAACAAGAGAGGGTCATTATCTTTAATTATAAGTTTCTTTGATACTATCCTTCAATTAATTATAATGTTTCCTACAATACGTTGATTAGAAATAAATTATAAATCTATCATTATGTCTCATAAATATATTGATACTGTTCTATTAGAGGCGCTTTGGTAAAAAAATAGATATTCAAGAATTGATTAAAGCTTCTCAAGGGCTTGTATTACGTGTTTATTCTGTTAAAAAAGAGGATGGAGGAGAAATGGATTTCAAAATAGCATCTTCATTTGAGAATTTGCCAGAAGAAAAAAGTATTGAATTGGGGGTTAGCTCTATGGCTAAACCTTATCTACTTGCTCTTAAGGAAGATTATACTGAATTTGAATTAGACATTGCTTTAAAGTTAAAGAGTAAGTATTCTAAACGTATTTACGAAATGGTGTGTGAGCATAAAGAGCAAGGCAAATTTGTTATATCGGTAGAGGACCTTAAAGTCCGTTTTTATTTACTAGATCCTAAGACAGGTGAAGATAAATATCCAGGTTGGCACATGTTTGCTAAGCATATTTTGGAAATTCCTCAAAAGGAATTAAATGAGATTGCAGATCTAACCTTTAACTACATACCTAAAAAAACTGGGAAAAAATTTACGCATATAGAATTTACTATACTCCCTAATTCTAAAAAAGAAGCTAAGTATGAAGAAGGTCTGTTTGGTACTAAAGAATGACTTCTTTAATAAGGCAATTAAATTGAAGGTTTGTTCAATAGCTATGGCAGTACTTGAAAAAATCAATACTAAATTCACATTGGATATGGACTCAAAGCTTAGAAGTAAATATTCTAAAAGGATGTATGAGTTCCTTAGCCAATATAAAAAGCAAGGCAATTTTACTATATCGGTTGAAGAGCTTAAAGGTCGATTATCTTTAATAGACGTTAAGACAGGGGTGGAAAAATATCTTGGTTGGCATATGTTTGCTGATCATATATTAGAGCGACCGCAAAAAGAATTAAATGAGCATACAGATATATTTTTTTCTTATATGCCTAAGAAGACAAACCGTAGTTTCACACACATAGAATTTAATATTTTTCCTAATTCTAAATATAAAACTGCTTAACGATTAAAATATGGCAAACACTTTAGAATACTTAGTTATCATAGAAAAAACAGATACTGGCTATAGTGCATATGTTCCAGATCTGCCGGGCTGTATAACGGTGGGGACTACACAACAAGAAATAGAACAGAATATTCAACAGGCAATACTTATGCATTTAGAAGGAATGCAAGAAGACGGAATAGATATTCCTATGCCTAGTACACAAGCAGTTACTATGCCTATTTCTCGTACTGCATGAAGCTTAGAGAAATTCTTTTTTTACTTCGGGAGGACGGGTGGTATCAAGTATCACAAAAGGGCAGCCACAGACAATTTAAACATCCTAGTAAGTCTGGTAGGGTCACAGTTCCTGACCATGGGCAAGATAAAGATTTAGCCAAAGGAACTCTAAACAGTATTCTCAAACAAGCTGGGCTCAAATAAAGTCTCCACTGGGATATTACTTTTTTCCGACCAACCCTAACTTTTTTAAGTCTAATCTCAAGTTTTCTCCATAAATCCTGTGTTGCCTTAAGCTTCATTCTATATCATCTCTAGCAATTCAAAAGGATTTAAAAAATTTGAATAACTTCATAAACGCTTGATTACACTTACAGTTAGACTATAAAAACACCTTCTCAGAGATTTTTGCGGGTTGCGCTTACATCCCCAACAACTATTTAAAGAAATTTTTCATTGTAAGAGCCTCTTGATAGTATTGTAAGGCTTTTGTATGTTGCCCTAACCCGTAATAAACAATACCTATATTATTCAGTGAGTTAGCTACAGAAGGATGATTGCCAGGATAAATAGCCTTGTCTATTTCAAGAGCCTCTTGATGGTATTGTAAGGCATTCCTAAGTTCCCCTAAACTGTAATAAACAATGCCTATATTATTCAGTGAGTTAGCTACAGAAGGATGATTGCCAGAATAGATAGCCTTTCTCATTTTAAGAGCCTCTTGATGGTATTGTAAGGCATTCCTAAGTTCCCCTAAACTGTTATAAACAGTGCCTATATTATTAAGTGAAGTAGCTACAGAAGGATGATTACCAGAATAGATGACCTTTCTCATTGTAAGAGCCTCTTGATGGTATTGTAAGGCATTCCTAAGTTCCCCTAAACTGTTATAAACAGTGCCTATATTATTAAGTGAAGTAGCTACAGAAGGATGATTACCAGAATAGATGACCTTTAACATTTCAAGAGCCTCTTTTAAGTATTGTAAGGCTTTTGTAGGCTTCCCTAAACTATCATAAACAGTGCCTATATTACCTAGTGAAGTAGCTACATCTGGATGATTACCAGAATAGATAGCCTTTCTCATTGTAAGAACCTCTTGATAGTATTGTAAAGCTTTTGTATGCTCACCTAAACTGTTATAAACAGTGCCTATATTACCTAGTGAAGTAGCTACAGAAGGATGATTACCAGAATAGATAGCCTTTCTCATTTCAAGAGCCTCTTGATGGTATTGCAAAGCTTTTGTATGCTCACCTAAACTGTTATAAACAGTGCCTATATTACCTAGTGAAGTAGCTACATCCGGATGATTGCTAGAATAGATGACCTTTAACATTTCAAGAGCCTCTTGGTAGTATTGTAAGGCCTTTGTATGCTCACCTAACCTATCATAAACAGTGCCTATATTACCTAGTGAAGTAGCTACATCCGGATGATTGCTAGAATAGATGACCTTTAACATTTCAAGAGCCTCTTGGTAGTATTGTAAGGCCTTTGTATGCTCACCTAACCTATCATAAACAGTCCCTATATTATTCAGTGAATTAGCTACATCTGGATGATTACCAGAATAGATAGCCTTTCTCATTTCAAGAGCCTCTTGATAGTATTGTAAGGCTTTTGTATGCTCCCCTAAACTGTTATAAACTAACCCTATATTATTCAGTGAATTAGTTACATCCGGATGATTGCCAGAATAGATAGCCCTTAACATTTCAAGAGCCTCTTGATAGTATTGTAATGATTGCTTATAATTACATCGCACCACTGTATTATAACTGCCCATGCGAGCCAACAGACTAGCTAATAAAGGAGATGTTTCTAAGTATTTTCCTGCATTTAGCAAGAGAAATTCTTCTACGTTAGAAACATAGAGTGCAGCTTGTTTCCAATTATGATCAGAAAATTCTGCCACATCAGGAAAACATGTATGCAGTACTTCTATAAGGGACAATAGTAATTCTTTTTCAGACATATTACTTTCTTCGACCCAAGCTTGATACTGTCTACAGGATCTTTGTATTTCTCTGTGTATCTGAATGCCTAACTCGTTTCCTTGCCCTTTTATAATCGTTATAAGCGATAATTCTGCTAATATGTCTAATAAGCTTTCTAATGCATCTTCATCATCTAGCGCTAATAAGGAACTGATTAAAGATAAAGGAATAAAATCCGGATCTAAATAGGCTCCATAACGCATTAATAGCTGTGATGGTGCTGCTAATGTTTCTAATCCTAGCCTTGCTTCAGGCAATATGAGGTCCCCTTCCTGTTCTTGGCCTGCTTGCTTGAGTGCTTGCAGTTTATGAACATACCTTTGTAGCGTTAATAATCTTTTTTGATTCATATAGCCTACCGCTAGTGCTAGCTTTTGAGGAATGAATCCTACTTCTTCTATGAGTAATCGTATGTCCTTCTCACTAGCCTTAACTAAGCTTGATTGAAGGCTTTCTTTAACATATTGCTCTGCTTCTTCTGGCTTAAAGGATGCGAGCTTAATTCCTTTGTAGTGGCTAAAACTGCCTTCGCTCCTTGTTGTAATAATTGCTTCAATAGATTCTGGCTTATGCAATAAGCATTCAGCTATCAGATTGGCATCATTGGCATTATCTAAAATCAATAGTATTCCCTGTCCCCGTTTTGCTAGCTCGTTATAAACGCTTCTACTTAATTCTTCTAAGTATCTTTCTGGCTCTTGCTTTAACTCTTCCATCAAAGCTTGATAGCTAATGCCTAACTCTTTGGCTAACTCTTGGTAGCTTCTAATGAGCTTTTCTTTGGTCTCTGCTTGTAACCACCTGGCAACTTTAATCCCCTTTTGCTCATATCCATACTCCGCGGCTAAGGTGCTTTTACCGACTCCGCCATGTCCATATATTACACATATACCGTTTTGCTGTAAATGGTTGATTAGTTCTTTTTGCTTATCTTCTCTAACGACATAATGTTGCACCTTAGCTTGGGCTATATAGCTAGGAAGCTTATGTATTTCTTTGATAGCGATCGCCTCTAGATGTTTAGTGAACCGCTCTTGCAATAAGTAATGAACATCCATTACTGTTTCTATCTTTTCTCTTGTTAACACATCAAGGGCCCGGCGAATTTTATCTCTTAACTGTTCTACATAAGCTTGTGTTGCATTTAGTTTGATATAAGGCCGATCAGCTATATTGATTATGGTATAATCCTTTAAGATGTCTTTAAGTACCTTTACTGTGATGTCTTGAGCATTTAGTCTTTCTAATATTGATCGTTGCTTATATAATTCATATAAATACCAATCAACACTTCTAAACTTCTCTACGTGTAAAATATGCTCTTGTGATTGTAAAGTACTTTCTCTGTAATGCCCTTTGTACTTAAGCTTGAACGCTTCTGCTGGTGAGAGGGTTGCGGGTTTACTATAACCTTCATCTAGTTGTTCTAATGTGTTCCAATACTGACTACCATCTATCTTTTTGTAATCTATAATCAGGCTGACTAAGCTACTCAAAAGGCACAGCTGTTTATCTAAGTTGTCTTCCAAGAATGCACCCAACCTACGGCCTACAAAGCCGCCTATGGGAAGGCCTGTTTGTTGACCTAACATACCTCCTAAGGTAGCACCTAGTTTGCCTTGGTGACCCACAAACACTGCTCGTTCTGGATTAATCTTTGGCCAGTCTGCTATCCGTACACATCTTATTGGTTTGCCACTGCTTGCATCAAATAGACTCAGGATAGTATCTAAACTGTGACCGGTAAGGGCTAATAGTCCTTTAGCACTACTTACTATATCTTCTCCTACCATAGGTATACTACTGGCTCTTTCTACCCATTTTGCTGTCCAATCTGACCACTTCAAATCAGGATATACTCGATACACTTCGCCTGGATGCCAGTTACAAGCATTCACAATGTTAGGCGCTGATAGGTAAGCCAGGATAGGAAGGCTCCTTGTATCCAATTTAGTTGATGGGTTCTTAACATTGGGCTTAAAGGTATCTAGCTTCTTTCCTATGCCTGGACTGTCAAAGACAACAGCTTTAACTTCTCTATAGTCAAAGTCAAGGTAACAAAATGCTACGCCTAATTCAGCTAAGTACCCTCCTAATGAGTGGCCTGTAATGGATAAATGTAAGCCTTTCTCTTTTGCATATCTAACAGCAGCTTCTGTAGCTTTATAAGCTAGTATTTGCTGAGCTGTAATATGGTTGGTCAGTACGCCCACCAGATCTTCTTTAAGGTCTTTGCTATTGAGAACATTAATAACTGGCTCCGCTTTTGTTCCTTTTACTCTTTCAAAAAAACTACTAACTGTTCCAGGCTTAGTGCCTTGGAAAGATAATACTGCTTGGTTGGTAGCTTCATCGACATACAAAGCGCTATAGTAACCCGTATCATCCGTGCCATCTTCAACTTGTGCTATCTTCCATATATGTAAACGATTAGTTGGTAGTGTTTTGGACCATTGCAGACTAAAGGCTTGTAAGTCTATAGGATCGCCTTGCCTGGGGTTGGTATATACGTGACTAGCAAGCAATCCATGTACATAGTCACTGGGATGGTATTTATAGTTACAAATCTTGTCAAATAGCATGTCTTCTGTTTCTTTCTCTCTATACTCCTTGTCAGTCTCTGTAACCTTCAAGGCTTGCTCGTAGTTTATTTTCTCTTGTCTAACTATAATAGCTTCCCGTAGCTCATTGGATAGATCCATTGGAAAGTCAATCTCTCCATTTCCCCCCTTTGTTTGACTAAACGTCTCATTTAGCTCCCGAACAGTTGAGATGCACTCTAACACTTCCACCGCTTTACTAAAGGCAAGCTTCCTTAAGGATGGTATAGCTACACCTATCTGCGTTAGCTCTTTATCTGCATCTTTTGCTTGGTTTTTATCCTTAAGGCTTTCTTGTTCATCTGCTGCTAATCGTATTCTTTTTTTGTTCCTTTGAGTCAATGGAAGTTCCAACTCTTCAACAGTTCTTTTTCTCTTTTTTATAAGCGCATCATTGGGTTGATCTTCTACTTCAAGTTGAGTAATCAATTCCATTTTACGCTCATCGATTCCATCTTCTTGCTCTAACTCTCTTTCCTCTTCCAAATCTTCTTCCTCTGGATTGCCCCGATGTCTAACTATAATATTACCACCCCCCATCAACCCTGCTCCCTTATAAATAATGACTCTCGCTGGCTTTCCTGCATGTGCTGTTTGAATATGAATACGACCCGCTTGTGATTTTTGACTTAATTGAGGTAAAACAGGCAATATTGCTCCTTGCTCGATAATTACTTCTAATCCTTCATAGCGCTTGCTAAATCCTTGAGGCACATTCATCGCTACATCAGCTTTTAACTTGCCTTCTTTTTCATAAAAGGTAACTTGATGGCCTCCTTGTGCTGTTAATGCTTGATCAAGTATAGGTTGGATGCACGTTTGAGGAATTATTCTTTTTTTATGCGCTAGGGGTTCTTCGCGCGTATCAATAGATGGATTAATAGAATGAGAACAGTTTTGCAAGCATAAGCTTATAAGTAAAATACGGGCTGCGAAGCGATAAGCCAGGGCATGTTTCATAAAGTTTTATTTTAGCGAGGAAATATTTTAACTCGTAGAATGATTCTAAATATAGTCTATTAGCAAGGAATATTTATTTTTGGAACACTACTGAAGTTAAACAACCCGTCTAAATTAAAAATTTAAGGCGGGGTCAGTAAGCCAAAACTTTATATAGGGTCCTTTAATAGAGCTATAAAAATACTACCAATGGGAAAATTAAGTATTAACGAAGCATCGAATGTTTTATCGGCATGGAGTGTTCTAGAAATATTATCTCCTCAATCATTTCGGGAACCGAAAGATTTAGCGGGAGGCAAAGAAGAAAGAGTGGTACTTTTTACAAACAACGTAGCTCCCTGGGAAACAGGTAGAAAAGCCCCAGATAGACAAAAATTATTTTATCAAATAGTAGTCGGTACAATTGACCTCAATAAAGCTATTAATTTATTACTTGAGAAGTATAAAACAGAAGCAAGTCAGGGCCAAGAAGAATATGAAGTACCTACTGTTACAGGCGAAGCCATAATAGGTGTCATCATTGTAGATGAGAACGGTTATCTTATCAAAAATAACCAAGCTATCACACTTTCAAGCTTTGCTTGGGGGGTTCCACAAGCATTAAAAGAGAATTTAAAAAAACTAAAGGATTGGCCTGAGGTAGAAAAAAGAATAGGAGAGAAGTTTCTTGAAACTTTACAAAAAAAGAGTAAAGAAGGAAAAGAATTGCCTTTGACCGCTGCATCCATCGATGAAGCCTATACATATTTAGCTGAAGTTTTTGATATACCTTCCACAATAACTAAAACCGAAAAGTTTGCCATTGCCAGTTATACATCATTAAAAAAGGATACTTATCCTCAGCCTTTAATGCTGAATAGCTTTTTCTTAGACGATCTACTGGAAGCCAATGCTTTACTTAAAAATAATCAAGCTCCCGAAACGCTTCTCAAATATTTAGGTGTTGTAGAACCTATTGAAAGACATAATATTTTAAGCGAACGTCCAATATTAGAAGACGCAGTTGCTCCACACAATATACCCGCAGCAAAATGGCCTGGACCTGGCAGGCATCCTTTAGTATTATTACAGCAAGCTGCCGTTAATATATCTATGAATAAGCTTAAAGAAAGTGATATTTTAGGAATTAACGGCCCTCCTGGTACGGGTAAGACTACGCTACTACGTGATGTCATTGCTGGCTTAGTTAGTAAGCGAGCTGAAGCAATGTTAGAATTTGAGGATCCCAAGCATGCTTTTACTAATTCAGGAGATACCATCTCTTTTAATAAAAGTGAATTAAATCTATATACTCTCCATGAAAGCCTTCACGGTTTTGAAATACTCATTGCTTCTTCTAACAATAAAGCTGTAGAGAACATTAGTACTGAGTTGCCTAGTATCCGTGCTATTGATAAGGATATAAGCTTGCGTTATTTTAACACTATATCCGATGCGCTACTACAAGGAAAAGGCGAAAAGACATGGGGTTTAATGGCAGCGGTACTGGGTAATTCTGAAAACAGATATGCATTTTATAATAAATTTTGGGAAGATGAGGATTGTGGGTTAGAGACTTATTTACTAGAGGTAATTGGAACGCCCCAACCCCAAATTAGAATGAGGGATGCTAGTACTAATCAGTTTACCGGCCAAACTAGAGCCCCACGCATTATTGAAGAAAATAGCCTGCCTACTAGCCACAAGGAGGCACTAAAAAATTGGGAGATAGCACGCGAAGATTTTAGAGAAATATTAAATAAAACTCGAAAAGAGCTAGCTTCTTTAGAACAAATAAGAAGTGCTATTCAAGAACTAGATCATTTAGAAGATAGTTTAGCTTCTAACGAAACGTTAGAAGAGCTGGTCATCAGAAACAAAAAAACAAAGCCCCCTCTTATTTTTCGTATTTTAAGAACGCCATCCACACGCTTTTGGAAAAAAGAACACAAAAGGTTATTGAATTGGCAGATCCTAAAAGAGCGGGTAGCTAAATTTCCTGAAGACCTTACAGTTCATTTTTTTAATAACAACCTCTTCAAGAAGAAACATGAAGTAAGACAACAGCTTGCCCCATGGTGCAATAAACAAATACAATTACTAAGAGACCAGGTATTTGTTTCAGCAATTAAATTGCATAAAGCTTTTATTGATGCAGCTGCTGAGCCAATACGCCATAATCTTGGTGTATTTATGCGGCTTGTTAGTAATAGCAATTGTATCTCACCTAAGGTGAGAGCAAAATTTATCAAGGATTTATGGTCTACCTTTTTCTTAGTCGTACCAAGCGTCTCAACAACTTTTGCTTCTGTGAGCAGAATGTTACAAGATTTGCCGCTCAATACACTGGGGTGGTTACTAATAGATGAAGCAGGACAAGCTACACCTCAAGCGGCAGTAGGAGCTATTATGCGGTCAAAAAGAGCCATCATAACGGGTGATCCAATTCAAATAGAACCAGTCGTTACTTTATCAAGCAAATTAACAAAAGCTATATGTCAAGAATTTGAAGTGGATGCAAATCGCTTTAATGCCCCTGAAGCCTCTGCACAAACTTTAGCCGATAAAGCTTCTTCCTATTTCGCACAATTTGATATTAAAGACAATGGAAGGCGTAAAGTCGGGTTGCCTTTACTGGTACACAGACGCTGTACAGACCCAATGTTTAGTATTGCTAATATTATTGCATATGGGGGCTTAATGGTACAGGGAAAGGCTACTAGCCATTCCCCAGTAGGAAAATGTTTGGGAGGACCTACTTGGTTTGATATTACCGGTAAAGATATCGAGAAGTGGTGTCCCGAAGAAGGTGCAAAAGTGCTTGAGTTACTATATAGATTGAAACATGCTACTATTGAACCTAAGCTTTATATTGTTACGCCATTTAGAAAAGTTGCAGATAATTTACGTAAAAAGATTATAGACAGTAAAATTTTATATGGTTGGCTAGCTCCTGAAAAAATAGATTCCTGGCCCTTTCACCATATTGGAACAGTGCATACCCTACAAGGACGTGAAGCAGAAGCCATCATTTTGATTTTAGGGGCACAGAATTCATCTGGTGCACGAGAGTGGGCAGGACGTGCCCCTAATTTACTTAATGTAGCAGTTACAAGAGCCAAAGAGGTGATGTATGTTATCGGCAATAGAAATTCATGGAAACATCATGGCGTGTTTAAAGAATTACATAATAGCATCGAAGCCTATAATATGGATGTTGAAGAGCCTTATTGCTAGTTATTCGACTCAGCAACTTATAGCTCATATTCTACTTATAAGCTTATTTTTACAAGGGGTTTGAAGTCTAACATTTGCCTTTATTTGCTTACTCTAGAATCAAGCTTGTTGATGGAGAAAGATCTTTGCTGATGCTACCATCACAGCAAAAAGCAAGATCTCTATTTTCTCACGAATAGCTGTATAAATGCCTTCTTCCAAGAAAGAATCAAGTAAGATAGCAGCTTCTAGGGCTCTATACTATAGTAGCCAAAAATTTTTCTTAATATAAGATCTACTTGCAATAGCTTCCGCTAGATTATACACCTCGTAGACACAAGCATAAGTAGAATTTAACTCTACTTATGCTTGTGTCTAAAATATTTCTGGTCTACAATGATGGCATCTTTAGTTTTAAATTTAGATAACTATGAAACATACATATTCTTTAACTCAGCAATTCATAGCTCGATTTATAATTATAAGCTTGTTTCTACAGAGCTGTACAAGTCTTAGTAGTCCTATTATTCCTGTAAAAAACCAAGCTATAGAAGAGCATGAAAAAGTAACTAACCAAGCTAATATTGAACCTATATTAGGCAAGCAACTTACAGCAGCTGGTGGGAATCTGGTTACTTTCCGTAAGGAAACGGGCCACTTAGTAGCAGATGTGAAAGTTAATGCGCCACAAGAGTTTAGTAAAAGCTATCAAGGGTTAAATGTATATATTGAACAAGGGACAGAACTAGCTACTTTATCTCAGTTAGATACAAAAGCACAAGAGCGCCGTATTCATCTTCAATTAGCCAAAGGCAACCAGCCCGCTAAAGTAATTATTTACAAGGGAGCAGGTTTGATGGGTGGTGGCAATACATTAAGGAGAACAGAATTCTCCTTTGAACAGTGTAAAGAAGCTGCTAAGCAAGGAGATGCAGCTGCACAAAATGTCTTAGGCATAATGTATGAAGATGGAAATGGAGTAGCCCAAAATCATCAAAAGGCAGAAAAATGGTATCGGAGAGCGGCCAAACAAGGACATGTACAAGCACAATATAATCTAGGCGTGTTATACTATAATGGGGAAGTTGTTAAACAAGATTATAAGGAAGCTATCAAATGGTATAAAAAGGCTGCTAGTAAAGGTTATGTTGAAGCACAATATAACCTAGGCATGTTATACCATAATGGGGAAGGTGCTACTCAAGATTATGCAAAAGCAAAAGAATGGTATAAAAAAGCTGCTAGTAAAGGAGATGTTGAAGCACAAAACAGCTTGGGTGTAATGTATTATAATGGGGAAGGTGCTACTCAAGATTATGCAAAAGCAAAAGAGTGGTATAAAAAAGCTGCTAGTAAAGGTTATGTTGAAGCACAATATAACCTGGGCGTAATGTATTATAATGGGGAAGGTGTTGAAAAGAATTATGCGAAGGCAGCAAAATGGTACGACAAAGCTGCTAAGCAAGGAGATGCAGCTGCACAATATAGCTTAGGCGTAATGTATTATAATGGGGAAGGTGTTGAGAAAGTTTATGCAAAAGCAAAAGAGTGGTATAAAAAAGCTGCTCACCAAGGAGATGCAGGGGCTCAATATAATTTAGGAATAATGTATGCAAATGGAGAAGGAGTAAACAAAAGTTATAAAAAGGCAGCAAAATGGTACAAAAAAGCTGCTAGTAAAGGAGATGTTGAAGCACAAAACAGCTTGGGTGTAATGTATTATAATGGGGAAGAAGGTGTTGAAAAGAATTATGCGAAGGCAGCAAAATGGTACGACAAAGCTGCTCACCAAGGAGATGCAGCTGCACAAAATGTCTTAGGCATAATGTACCATAATGGCATAGGCGTTGAAAGGAATTATGTTAAAGCCAGGGAATATTATGATCAAGCTGCTAAGCAAGGGAATCCATATGCACAAAATAGATTAGGGTTAGTGTATTATACGGGTGAAGGAGTAGAGAAAGATTATGCTAAAGCAGTAGAATTGTTTAGACAAGCTGCTAACCAAGGAGATGTATATGCACAATATCAGCTGGGTGCAATGTATTATAAGAGTGAAGGAGTAGAGAAAGATTATGCTAAAGCCAGGGAATGGTATGAGAAAGCTGCTGAGCAAGGAGATGCAGATGAACAATATCATCTGGGTATGATGTATTATAATGGGGAAGGAGAATATCAAATTTCTGCTAATTTATTTGATAAATATTTCTCAAAATTTACTCGTCATCCTAATGTGCCATCTGCTCTTCTTGCTGTTATTGTTCCTTTACCTTTTAATTTTATTGCTATTCCTTTTAATTGCCCTGGTGGCCTTCGTGGTTTTTTCGAGAACTATCCACAAGCTTTGTATCATGACGTATCACGGGATTATGGCAAGGCAAAAGAGTGGTTTGAGCGAGCTGCTAACCGAGGGAATGCAGCTGCACAATATCAGCTTGGAAAAATGTATGAGGATGGCAGGGGTGTTGAGGAAGATTTTCAAAAAGCTGCTGAATGGTATCTAAAAGCCAGTGAGCATCAAAATAACCCTGGACGCTATGATGATGATTTTAGAAGAGTGATTGGAGATAATTATCGCTTAGATACTAATTTTACAAAGTTTCGATTTGATAAGGTAACTTTTGAAGGTATCCTTCTACAGAAAGTGAAAAATGATTATGTTGGCACCCATATTTTTAAAGTCGATAAGAGTGCTGCTGGTGGTAGTTCAGCCTCAAACAAATTTTCTAAACAAATAGCAAGAAACCTTGCGTGGTCAGTTAATGGACACTTAGCAGGATCACTTAATGTTGGATATAAAGTAGGTGTCCCGATTCTAGGAGGATCTACGTCATCAATAACAGGGACTGCACAAGTAGGAGGAAGCTTCACATGGACATCAAATGAAACTGAGACTATTGATTTTCAGGTTACGTCGATGCCGAAAGAAGAAGGGACTTATGAGATGCGTATGATTGTCCGTAAACTCAATGATATTAATGTTCCTTTTACGGCTCGTGCTAAACTAACAGCTGTGCCTAAAAATACTCAAGGTAGTCCTTTTACAGCCCCTATAGTAAAAAAGTTATATCAGATAAATAATTGCACCTATGATCTTGAACATCCTATTGAGCAGGATGATACGTCGCTAACGATCGAGCTAGAAGGCAAGATGGAAGGAACTTACAATTATGGTTCCTACACATCTATTATAAAAAAAGAAGAACCCTCAGATGAGAGTAGTAGAATAGGAAGGGATGTAAGCCAAGAACAATCACTATAAAATAGGCGTTCATGGGTCTACATTTTTACATTGGGTAGCTAACTAAATCTAAGTATATAAGCACTGTTTTTCAGCTAAAAACAGTGCTTATGTTTTGGTTAAGCCTATGCACCGCATTATCATAATAAAATAAGGATGCTATTGCTAAAGAACCTTTTAACAGGCTCCTTGAAGTATCTCCGTTTATCACTTATTATATAACATATGGCTTAATCCAAGCACTATCCTTTTTTCAGTAGATCCTTGGAACATCTTTCTATTGCTAAAGGCTTTTTTAAGCATCACATGCCTACTCCGTTGAAAGGTTATGTTAATTGGGAAGCTTTAGCTAGAATCGATCGAAGCAATACAGATGCTGTTCTTAAAAAGCTTCATCGCGACATGATCTATAAGATTACGCTGGAGGAAGGAAAAAATATCATTATAGCGGCCGAGCATCAGAGTAAGGAAGATCTGATGATGCCTATTCGCTACTTACGTTATGATGCTGATATCTTAGAGGCTGTCTAAAAAGCTAGCATACGCTTTTCTAATCTGTTATAAACAGAGCTTATTTTGATAAATTTTTGTATAAACTTAAGAAGTTTGCAGAATCTTAAGTAAGTATTTCTGGCTAAAATAGGATTTTTAGGCAGCCTCTAAGAAGAAAAGGTTACACTAAGCGACCTTTATTCCTTAACGTAAGTTTTCGTCCCCCTGGACTTCAAACCCCGTAAAAGCTAAACATTTTGATTTTAATAAGATTTTCCACAGTCAAATTATGATTTTATTTTGTTGTGAAATTTCAACGAAAACTATTTAAAATAATGTTATTTAAGCTTTTTTAATTAATATTTATATTGTAAATTGGAAGTATAAGTTCTGTTTTACAATATCATATATGCAAAGGCTATTCTTTCACGAGCAGATTAATGAACAATTTGAAGTACATTCTGTATGTGCTTTGCTGGGCCCCAGGCAAATAGGAAAAACTACACTCGCTAAAGAATATGCCGCACAGTTTGCCCATACTTACGTTTTTGATTTAGAGAATCCTACTCATTTAACTCGCCTAGAACACCCTATGCTCACCCTAGCTGATATAGAGGCAGATTTAATTGTTATTGATGAAATCCAGCGAAGGCCTGAATTATTTCCTGTTTTAAGGGTCCTAGTAGATGAGCGGCCAAGACGATTCTTGATACTAGGCAGTGCTTCCAGGGATTTAATCCAGCAATCATCAGAAACACTAGCGGGTCGTATTGGCTATATTGAGTTAACTACTTTTAGTATAGTAGAGGGGGCAGAAGAGAATAAATTGTGGTTACAAGGTGGGTTTCCGAGATCTTACTTAGCGTCAAGTAAACAAAGCTATCTATGGCGAAAATCTTACATTACTACTTTTTTAGAAAGAGATATCCCTACCTTAGGCTATAATATTCCTCCCATGCTTATGAGAAAGTTATGGATGATGGTGGCCCATTATCATGGACAAATCTTAAATGCTAGTGAAATAGGCAAGTCTTTGAGTATCTCTTATCATACGGTTAAAAAATATATGGATATTTTGGAAGGCACCTTCATGGTTCGCATGCTTCAGCCCTGGTTTGAAAATATCAGTAAACGGCAAATTAAGTCTGCGAAACTATATATTAGGGATAGTGGGTTGCTACACGCTCTTTTAGATATTCGAGATGCGGAACAACTACAAGTACATCCTAAATTAGGTTCCTCTTGGGAAGGATTTGCTTTAGAAGAAATTATCAAGCAGTATCATGCTTTACCTGAAGAATGTTACTTTTGGGCTACTCAGGCAGGAGCAGAATTAGACCTTTTAATAATCAAGGATGGTAAAAAAATAGGATTTGAGTTTAAATATACGGATGCACCTAAGATTACCCCTTCTATGCGTATAGCCATAGAGACCTTAAAACTAGACCATCTCTATATTGTTTTTCCCTATAAGGAAGATAGCTTTCCCTTAGCAGAAAAGATAACAGCCCGTGGACTTTTAATAGAAAAGAAAGTTTTATCAGCCTAGGCCTTTTAAATACAAATCATATAAACAATGATAAATTTTATTAAATCTACCTATTATTTAATCCTCTTAATGATTGCTTGTATAGCTCTTAATAGCTGCGAGGGTTGTAAAAACCTTTCTAAAGAACCTTCGTTTCATATAGAGCTACAAGTTGATTCTGGATACCTTTTTACCCATCAAAAAAAGATAATAACGCTTGATATACAGCCTAGGGAAGGATTTACAGGAGAGGGTTGCAGCGTTAAAGAATTAACAGTAACTAAAGGGAAGCTATGCTTAGAGGTCACAGGCGAGGAACTACACGTAGGGCAAAAGCTCACTTTTGGTAAGCATCAACTACTATTTGAGCCTACAACAGGGGAGAGAGGTGAAGTATGCATTGAGATGACGCTGATGGATGAAAAAGGAAGAGAGGCAACAACTGGTTTAATGCTGGAATTAGATAGGCTAGCGCTAAAGGTTTCGCTTCAGGCAGATAACTATAATCCACTAAACAATAGATATTTATTCCCTTACCAAGATGCCAAGATTATTTTACATATATCTTCTAGCGCTAATCAAGAAGAAGCAGATCAATTAACTTATAGCCTCAAAGAGATAACCGTTCAAGGAGGGAAACTTCTTTTAGCAAGCACAGGCGAGGAGTTACAAGCCAACAGCACAATTGTCTTTGATAAGCAAGAGTTGCTATTTAGACCTGAAATAAATTTAAAGGAAGGAAATACGAACTATTATAACAATGCAGCAGTAGGCGAAGGATATATTCATCTTAAGGTAATTGCCCAATCAGGCGAATATGATACAGAATTAAAACTGATCATATCTAAGGCGCCCTTCATAGCTAAAATGTGGAATGCTTATAGCTATATATATTCCTATCAGACAGAAAAAATAGAATTGTCTATATCCTCTGATAGGGTCAAGGTAGATAAGCTAGATTATTTCGTACAAGATTTAGAAGTGTCTAAAGGACAACTTTTCCTAGCAAGTACTGGTGAAGAAATAAAAACAGGGACGAAACTACAATTTGGTAAGCAAAACCTCATTTTTCAGCCTGAGAAAGGGGAAGCTGGCGAAGCGCTCATTAAACTTACTATAGCTAATGATCAGAAAGAAACTTGTGTAGCAGAGTTGAAAATAGAGATACAGCCTACTGATTTTAGAGCCAAACTAGAAGCTGAGAATATAGGTTTATATGTGCACAAAGAAGCAAAGCTTGCTTTAGAAATAAGTTCTTATAAATATGAAGAGGGGGCAGAAAATCTAAATTATAGTGTTAAAGAAATAGAAGTCAGTAAAGGCAAGCTGTTTTTAGAGGCAACAGGCGAGGAGCTAAAAGTAGTAAGTCCTCTTAGTTTTGGTAAGCAAGATTTACTATTTAAGCCTAATGGAGAAATAGGGGAAGCTGATATTAAGTTAGTGGTGACCAATGGAAAAGACAGTAAAAAGACGGTAGAAATAAAGCTGTATGTTAAGCCTATAAAATTTAAAGTAATTACAAGCTTAGAAAAGCTCCGAGAGGCTGATAAAACCTATCCTATTTTAAAAAACTCAGACGTTGGTAAATTAAATATCCAGATATCTGATGTAGACCAAGGTTTACGAGAAGAAGTTTGGAAGCTTGTCGCTTGGAATTTTACTGATGGGATTACTAGAAAGCTAGTCACCGCATCTGATTTAAAAGAACTAAAAGAGTTCCCCCTCACGTTTGGAGCGAATTTACTGTACTTAGGTATTGATAAAATTAATATAGGCACCTCGCCTAGATTACAGCTCACAATAGAAGGCCCTGGAAAGGTTATCAAAGAGGTCGATGTACCGCTCTCAACGCTACAAAATGAGATTGTATCGGATAGGACGATGAACTTTTTGTTTTCTATCATTGAAGTAGACACAAAAATTGGGGAGTACCTCAGTCAGCCCCTCAATCCTTCTCGTCGAGACGAGGTAAAAGAACTTAGCAAACTAGCACAAGGGAAAATAGAATGGTTTGGCGCCTTCTATAACGAGCTTAAGAAAGATGGCCCCTGGTGGCAAAGCCCTGCTCTTTTGAATTTATCTAAAAAACCATTAAAAATGTTAGGCGATTTTATTGAAGGGGGCCTGATATTAAGATTTATGGAAAAAAAGAAACAGCTAGATACCTTCTACAAAATTGTTTAACATAATTGTTGATTATAAGTTAGTTTTTTACTATATTGAACAAAAGGGTCCTTATATTTGTATGATTCAATACAAAGGAGTTACCTATCTCTATTTAAAACTAACTACATTTTCTACGTGAAGAAGCTACCTTTTTTATTCTTTTCTATTTTTTTATGCACCCCTCTAAAAAATACTGTTTTAGCTCAAAATGCTATTACCAATAAGCCTTTTCTAAGACATACGCAAGGTATGCAAGGATTGGGCCTACAAGTAGGCAAAGCCTCCATCGACTACAAGGTAAAGGCTGAATGGGTCTATCACTTTTCTGCTAATGTGCAAGCGAAACTGGCTATTGGGGGCGGGCTGGCTAAACCCAAGGATGCCTTGTATAAGAACCTGCTACTCCAACCAACCATCGGGTATACGCTGGCCAGTAATGGTCGCAATTGGCATTTCAATCTACTGGGGGCTACCAATTTAACCTATACACGCTATCAGGAAAATAGATTAGAGAGTACCCACAAGAATTTCAATGTAGGTCTACTGGTCGCTGGAGAAGTAGAAGTATATATCGTACGGAATCTAGTGCTGGTTTTACAAGCAGGACCCACCCTATACTTTTTAAAGACCCCCTATAAAAAATTAGATTATCATTTATCTATCGGACTTAGAATAGACTTTTAAACGACAGTTATATATGACGCGCAGCTTAAACCTATTAACTTATAGCTTACTAAGCATACTCCTTACTTTCAATGGTTGTGCCCAATGTGAAAATCTGCCTGCCTTACCCAAAGCCTATTACCAGGTAAAAGGAACAGTTGAAACCCCCCTTATCTATTTAAATGAGCATAAGAGAAGCAAGCTTATTCTTGATATTGATCCTAAGAGCGAACTAGCCAGTAAAGTATCTTATCATATTGCAAAATGGCAAGTAGGCGCTCAAGTAGTCGGGAAGCTACTGGATGAAGATTTAATGCCCCTTACTTTAGAGAGCAAGCTAAAAAGCGGAGAAAACATTTTGTTTTATGAGCCCCTCAGCACAGGGGAGCACAAAATCTCTGTAGAAATTTTAGATCAGTACCAGGAAGAAAAAAGAGAATTAACTTTTTCCCCTGTTGTAGTACATGAAAAGAAGAAATCCTCTTTTCATGTAAAATTACAAGCAGCCAGTAAAAAGGTTTTTAATTATAAAAAAGGCAAATTAGAATTAGCGCTTTTCTCCAAATTAGAGGAGGCAAGCAAACTAACCTATACGATCAAGGCAATAGAATCCGATCAAGGGAAGCTGTTCTTAGAGACCACAGGTGAGGAACTACAAGTAGGCCAGAAGCTGACTTTTGGCAAACAGAATTTATTATTTAAACCTAATAATGGGGCAACAGGAAAAGCTACTATCAAGCTAATTATTGAAAATAATCAGGGCGAAGAAAGTGAGGCAAGTACAACGATACAAATTAAGCCAGTAAGATTTTCAGTGAATGCATGGATTAAAGTTCCGCAAGAGGATGATCGTAAGGTAGCCAAAGGAGACTTCTCTATTTTAGAGCTATTGTTATCAGAAATAGACCAAGAGTTAGTAGGGGAAACTTGGAAGCTGGTCTCATGGAAATCTAGCGATGGGGTTGGTCGTAGCCTAGTTGATAGCAATTTAGCAGAGTTAACAACCTTTCCTTTAAAAGCTACAGAGAAGAACAAGTTTTACTTAAGACTGCCTTATCTCAATGTAGGCAACGCGCCCACCTTAACGCTTGTTGTAGAAGGGCCTGGGGGCATCAAAGAGGCAGCTGATGTGCAGCTGTCATTTGCTGAGCGGGTTGTTATTACGTCTAAAGTAGAAGAGCTAGAAGAAAATATCCTTAAACAGGAGCAAGAGGCCAATAGTTTTTTACATACACCCCTAGAAAAGGGAGATTACAAAAAATTTAAGCTAGCTAGAAAAGAAAGTCAGCGTCAGTTAGAAAAGTTGGAACAAGAAGCAAATGCTATTAAAAATAGTTATAGTGCTTCTAATGGAACGTTGTCCGCTAAAACAGAAGCCACTTTACGTCAAATAGTGAACCAGCAGATCCCGGCCCTTAAAAAGAAGCAAACAAAATTAGACACGCTAAAGGGTGTATGGAAAAAAGAAAGGTTTGCTTTTAAAACTAAACTAGCGACCGAAGT
>ERZ778017.1726-NODE-1726-length-20183-cov-5.971582_pt1 | contig 20183 bp, 15 predicted proteins | sample MGYA00375747_ERZ778017 | MGnify/ENA primary metagenome ERZ778017 (study PRJEB29350, sample SAMN05509838) | bioreactor metagenome | biome: bioreactor; material: wastewater | place: South Africa: University of Cape Town | collected 2014-03-17 ...
TGCATATGGGCAACACTGTAGCCTAATTTGGTATCTTCTAAAACAATTGTAATGGGTCTTGTGGTATCACTACTTTGATAAAGGTATGCAATGCTGTTTGCAAGCATTTGGTTTATCCTCTCCCTATCTACTTCTATGGTAGGTTGCTTGGATTTGTTATGGATTACAAGGTCCATTTGAGGAAAATCGATTAGCTCGATAGATCCTTTAACTTCAGCAATTAACTCCTCTATACTTATTCTTTTTACATCGAGGCGCATGTAATCTGTCATGCGATAAATAGCCTGTCTCATGTAAGCAGCCATCGTCTCATCAAAGAGAAGCGTATCTTCTTTGGTAAGATCTTTTAGTATTTCCTCTCTATACCTAAGTACCTCCTGCATCTCTTCTTTAGACTGGTTGTTAAGGGTCATTAAGTAAGCATTCTTTTTTTGCAGGGTTTCTTTACTTTGTTTAAATCTAAATAATGCTATGAGTAAGCTGCTAAATAAGAGCAACCCATGACTAAAATGAAAAGAAATAGGCAGGGCTTGATTAGATGAGATATTTTGGCCGGTAACCCATTTAAATACCCCTGCAGCAACTACCATCCCAGCTGTAGCGAGTGTGAGTGCTAATGGCAAATAAGTAAATAGGGCAATCATTACCAGGCTTAGCATAAATATTAAAACCTGGCTTGACTGAAATCCACTCATAATCACAATCATTCCTCCTACAAAGAAAAGCGTATAGAAAATAAGCAAAGGCCATACCCATGCCAGTAATCGCTTGCTTTTTAGTGGAGCGGGCCAAATTTGAAAGCCCAATAAGCTTGTAGTAATCACAAGTACAGAATATTGGATGGTTCTATAAAGCCCTAGATACTCTTGCTCGATAACATGTGGTAAGTGGTATAGCGAGACATACGTAGCAATAAGTAAATAAAAGGCTAGCAAAGGGTAGTAATACTCTTTATCAGGGAGGTTTTTTTCGAGATAAGCTAGGGGTTTAATAGATTTTAGCTTATTCCATCGATCTTTCCAAGTAGTTGGATAAGATCGGTGTATATCCATCAGCTCTGCTTCTTGTTTGATCCACTCTCCTTTCCCCTTGAGCAAGTAGTGACTACCTAGCAAGAAGACAAAATTAGTAAGTATGCCAGGAAAAAAGCTGTTAATATTTTTAAAATAAAGTAACAGGAAAGCAGTCATACCAAAACCAGCTCCTATACCGATAAAAATAACACGCTTGCTAGTGCGAAAGCCGAAAATCGTAAGTAGCATAGGTACTACGATAATAGGCGTGTAAAAATTAGCAGAGAATAGCAAGATCTCCAAGATATTTTGGATGGATAGTGTTAGTAGTATAGCAAAAAATCCTATTATAAAAGTACTTATAGCAGCTGTGCGTACAGAGGCTTGTTTAGTGATTCGTAAAGGGGGCAAAATATCATTGGTAATTACTACAGAGCAAGAATTGAGCGCAGAATCTGCCGAAGACATAGCCAAGGCAATCATGCCTACTCCTAAGAAACCTTTCAGGCCCAGATAAGTATGCCGCTCAATCATATAGCTAACTACTTGGTTTGTCGTGAGGTTAGGATTATCGGTTAAAAGCAGAATAGCTATCCAAGCTATAAATAACCATATTAAAAGCAGTAGCCCGGCTGCGTAAGCAATAGAACGTTTTATTTGCCCAATATCTCTGGCCATGGCCATGCGTTGAAATACTACTGGATCCAAACTAGGTACCAAATAATAACTCAGCAAAGCCAAGGCACCTATAAACCGGGGATCCCAGCTTACTACGTGTTTCAAACTTAGAGTAGGGTTGTCCGTGATAGTATGTACCACTTGCTCATGATTTGGAATATGTTGCCAAATAACCAAAGCTAACGCAGGTAACAGAGTACCAAAAGTAATAAGCTGGCGTTAAGAGGCAAAACTCCTTGACAATTGATGGAAGAACAATGGCAAAAAAATCCTCAGATTTTTTTGCCAAAATATTAATACCTTCACTAAGGAACTGAACATCTACTATAAGAATCCACTTACTGAACTATTGCCTTCAATAAATATTTTTACATTGAAGCCTCCAGCCTATATACATGCTTTTGCGCTTCCGTATAAAGCGAAGATTTAGTGTATTCTTTTACAATTTCTTGGTAGCATCGTAAAGCATTGTTAAAATCCTTTTGTGCCTCATAAGCTACAGCTGCCTTTACTAGATAGATTGGAGAAAAAACCTCATTGGGTTTATATTCAGCAGCCTTTTTATAATATTGTACTGCTTGCGAATAAGATTGCTGCTCCACTAAAGCGTCTCCAATTAGTGACCAAGCACGTGCCTGTAATAGAAAATCTTTTGATTTAAATTTTTTTAAATGCTGAATGGCAGTTTCATAATTGGCCTGATACATATAGCATACACCTGAATAAAAATGGGCTAAATTAGCAGCCTTGGTAATTCCATAAGCTTGTATGATATCTAAAAATCCTGCATGGGTGTCGTCCCCTCGTAGCGCTTTATTATAATCACCTGCTTCAAACTCGTAGACTGCCTGAAATATTTCGCTTTGTGCAGCAGCCTCTTTTTTTCCTTTTTGGTAATTCCATATCAATAAACTAAATCCTAATACGCTTAGAATACTTATAAAAAAGGCTAGCTTCTTTTTGTTGTGTTGTAGATACGATATAACAGATGTCATGCTCAATTTAGTTTTATATTTTTTATCTTTTAATCAGTGTGCAAAATAGCTAAAAAGTGGTGGCTAAGTAATTTGTTTTTTAATTATTTAAAAATGGATAATCCTTTTGTACATATACATCTTGGTAAGCTTCTTCAGGCTTAGGAAAATCAGACTCTTCTGCAAACTTAACGGCTGCAATAATTTCTTGATTTACCTTTTCGTCGATAGCAATAATTTCTTCCTCGCTAGCTATTCCTTTGGTTAATAGAGTATTTCGAACAGATTCTATAGAGTCTCGTTGTCTATGTTCATCTAACTCTTCTCTGTTTCGGTAAGTAGCAGGATCTGATATAGAATGCCCCTTGTAACGATAAGTTTTAAATTCTAATAAGCTAGGAATACCTTTTCTTGCTCTCTCTGCTGCCTGTGAAACTGACTTGTGCACATTCTCTACATCCATAGCTTGCACAGCTTCTGAATGCATATTATAAGCACTACCTAATTGATGAAGTTCAGTAACATTAGAACTTCTTTTGACAGAAGTCCCCATAGCATAACCATTATTTTCTATAACAAAAATAACAGGTAGTTCATAGAGCATAGCTAAGTTAAGTGCTTCATGAAAAGCGCCTTGTCGTACAGCTCCATCGCCCATAAAAGTAATGCATAAATTATTGGTTTCTTTATATTTCTCAGCAAATGCAATCCCTACTCCCAAAGGAATCTGCCCTCCTACAATACCATGTCCACCAAAAAAGTTTTTCTCTTTATCAAAAATATGCATGGAACCACCTTTGCCCTTGGATATACCAGTAGCCTTACCATACATTTCAGCCATAATATATTTAATATCAGTACCTAAGGCAATAGGATGTGCATGATCTCTATAAGCTGTAATGTATTTGTCGCCTGGTTGAAGCGCAGTTACTGCTCCAGCAATACAAGCTTCTTGTCCATTATACAAGTGACAAAATCCTTTAATCTTTTGCTGACCGTAAAGTTGACCTGATTTTTCCTCAAACTTTCGCATTAATAGCATGCGCTCATACCAAAAAAGATAGGTTTCTTTAGAATAAAATAAGAGAGGTTGTTTTTCCAAACTACCTGCTTGTTTAGGTTTGGTAGCTGCTGCCGAGTTGATCATATCAATTTTTTTAAAGGTTTATGCATCAAGGTTCAAAATTAAAGAAAAAACATGTAATATAGCATGCATGTTACTTCGAAAACTCAGGTGTTTCCATTTTAAAAATTATACTTCTATTGAGTTAAATTTTGCCACGCAATTAAATTGTATAATAGGCGCTAATGGTGCTGGTAAAACTAACTTACTAGATGCAATACATTATTTGTCCCTTACCAAGAGCGCTTTCAATACTATTGATACGCAAAATATTCTTCATGGAGAAACACAAATGGCTATACAAGGCTATTTTTTAAGGGATGATAAATCGTACGATGTAAAATGTATTGTTGATCGAGACCAAGGTAAAACTTTCCAGGTGAATGGCAAGGCATATAAAAAAATCCGAGAACATGTTGGGCAATTTCCAATTGTGCTTACTACTCCTTATGATACTGAATTGATACGTAGTACAAGCGAGATAAGAAGAAAATTCTTTGATTCTATTTTATGCCAGATAGACCTCAATTATTTAAATACACTGATACAATATCAACAGGTTTTAAAGCATAGGAATGGTTTTTTAAAGATGAATGCTGGAAAACTTAATGTGGACCGTGCGCTAATAAACTCATATGATAAGCAGCTGTTACCTTTATGCAAACAATTATATGCTGGAAGAAAAGCTTTTATAGATATCTTTTATCCACTCTTGCAACAACAGTATGAATATTTTGTCGATGCTCCAGAAATAATAGGTTTGGGATATGAATCTGACTTAGATAATGCTGAATTTGAACAGCTCTTCTTTAATAATCTTAAGGAAGATTTACTTGCTCAGCGTACTGTTTTAGGTATTCATAGGGATGATTATACCTTTACGTTAAATAATTATCTAATTAAAAAATTTGGTTCACAAGGACAACAGAAGTCGTTTATTATTGCACTTAGGTTAGCACAGTTTGCTTGTATACATCAAGCTTTACATTGTAAGCCATTACTCTTACTAGATGATATTTTCGATAAGTTAGATGAACAGCGTATAGAAAGGCTAGTATATCTTATGACACAACAATATTTTGGTCAAGTCTGGATAACAGATGCAGGGGGTAAAAGAAGTGCTACTATTTTAAAAGAAATACAGGCTGACAAGGCTTTATTTAAAATTGAATCTGGTAAACTTATGGGAAATGTAGTCTTATAATGATTGGTTGATTATGAGTAGACTTGTTAATAAGGTTGAAGCTTTGTATACATAGTCAGTATATATACGGATACAAACTCCATTATAATCTTCTCCTCATTGCTCAAAACCACATCATAGAGTACCGTACCTTATTTATCCTTATTGTTGACGCCAGAGTTTATTAGTTTTTAAAATATATTTCATCAAATTGGCGTATCTTAATCTTACTACTTCATTTAAGTTAGATATCAATAGAATAAGTTTGAATAATATCTCTTTTACTTAAATCTATTACATGCTCTGCCAAGGCTTTATTTTTTTAACCTAATCCTAGAGTAGAAAGTATGTTAATTTTTACGCAAATGGGTACACACTTAATTTTTCATCACTTGTAAGATTATGATGAGTAATTTTATCTTTCCAAGTGTGACCCAACATCTTTATTTCTTTTTAGATAATGATCTTTTGGTAAAATCCAAAATAAGTGGTGCAGCAATGCATATAGAAGAATAACTTCCAAAAGTAATTCCTACTAACAATGCAAAAGAGAATCCTCTAAGAACTTCTCCGCCCCATATAAACAGAATGAGCACAGCTACCAGAGTGGTGAATGAAGTGATCAATGTTCTGCTTAAAGTATCATTGATAGATTTATTGGCTAACTCTGCAAAACTATCTTTAGGATTTGTACGCTGCATTTCTCTAATACGATCAAATATAACAACAGTATCGTTGATCGAGTATCCAATAATAGTAAGTATAGCTGCTATAAAAACCTGATCTATTTCGTAAGCATATCCAAAAACTCTAGCTATAGCAAAAGTTGCAAATACAGTAAGACTGTCATGCAATAAGGCTATAACAGCTGCAAGTCCAAACTGCCAGCGGCGGAACCGTATGACTATATATCCAAAGATGACAATCAATGAGAATATAATAGATTTCTTTGCAGATGCTTGTATGTCTCCTGCTATACTTGGACCTACCTTAGAAGTACTAACAATGGTAAAGCTTGATTTTTTAGCGCTTGTTAGATTACCAGTATACTTGAGTCCAGTAGCCCCTTGTATGCTTTTTATTAAGGTGTTTTTAGCTCTTTCTTCAGCTTTGGAAGAAGTTTCTTGTATCAGATAGCTAGTAGTAATCTTTACAACATTATTAGCACCATATGATTTAACTTCTGTGCTTTGATCTCCTAGTTGTTCTGCTAGCTTGGTCTTTAAAAGTGCTGTCTCTACAGGGTCGCTAAAATTAACCACATATGATCTTCCACCTGTGAAGTCAACCCCTAAATTAAGGCCTCCCTGCTTAATAATTAGCAGAAGACCTATGGCAATAAATAAGCCAGATGCTGCATAAAAGAATTTACGCTTGCCCAAAAAGTCTATGTGGCAGTTAGTCAATATATTCTTGTTATAGGCAAAAGAAAAAGTAACCTTTTCCTCTTGGTTGCCACGTTTTACCCACCAACTAAGAATGAGTCTTGTAATAAATACTGCTGTGAAGAACGAGGTAACAATACCTATCATTAGGGTAGTAGCAAATCCTTTTACAGGGCCTTGTCCTAAACCATATAATATAGCGCCTGTTAAAAATGTAGTAACATTAGAATCAATAATAGAGCTATAGGCTCTTTGGTAACCTTTATTGATAGCTTCCCTTATTCTATTTCCTATTCTAAGCTCTTCCCGAATACGTTCAAAAATAAGTACATTCGCATCAATAGACATGCCTATCGTGAGCACAATGCCAGCAATACCTGATAGTGTAAGTGAAGCATTAAATTGTGCTAAAATACCTAGTATAAATAGAATATTAAAGAGTAGGGCTAGGTTAGCCACTATGCCACCCTTTGCATAGTAAAGCAGCATGAATACAATTACCACAGTTAATCCTAAAGCCATAGAAGTAATACCTTGTGCCTGAGCTGTTTTACTTAAAGTAGGCCCTATAATGGCTTCTTCTGTAATCTTAACAGGGGCAGGTAATGAACCTGCTTTAAGAATATTTGCTAAATCTTTTGCTTCTTCTATACTAAAGTTGCCTGTTATTTGAGAATTCCCATCTGGAATTTCTGTATTAACAGTAGGAACTGAATAAACTTTGTTATCTAAGGTAATAGCAATACTCTTTCCAATATTACTAGCTGTAATATTTTTCCAAAGTTTGGCACCTTGTCCATTCATCTGCATGCTTACAGCTGGCTTGCCATGATTATCAAAAACCTGACGAGCATCCGTTATTACATCACCTTCCAGTAATGGAAGGTTGTTTTTTCCTACTTGGATAGGATGTATAGACAATGTTTCTACACTATCATTTAATTTATGTGGCTTAACGTCCCATAACCACATCAAATCTTTAGGAAAAAGTAATTTTACATCTGGTCTTTCTAGTATTTGTTGGATAGTTTGAACATCTTCTACTGCATAAGTTAGACCATATCCCGGTTTTGTCAATCTATATAGTGGAGAGAGAAGATTTGTTTCTTGGTTCTTGGCATTGTCTATGCCTTGTTCTAATTGAGCTGCTAGCTCTTTAGCCATATCATCAGAAGAAGACTTATTTGATTTTACTACATCCTTTTGTTTTTCTTTTTCTTCTGCTACCAATAAATTGTTAACTGCGTCAAGGGTTTTACTAAGTTGCGAAGGTTCATAAACTTTCCAAAACCTCAATTGCGCAACGCCTTGTAGTAATTTTCTTACACGTTCTGGATTATTAACGCCAGGTAATTCTATTTGTATTTTGCCTGTGCCCTGTAACCGTTGAATATTAGGTTGGGAGGTGCCAAAGCGATCTATACGGGATCTAATAATCTCGAATGCCCTATCTATAGCATGATCAACTTCTGTATCTAAATACTTTAGAATTTCTTGATCACTTGCATGACGAGTTATACGATTTCGATTAGCAGCAGTGGCAAATATGTCGCTTAATTTTCCTTCTGGATGAATTTCTTTATAAGCTTGATAAAATAGTTTTGTAAAGGGAAGTGTAGCTTTAATAAGCTGTTTTTGTTCAGCCATTTTTATAGCAGCTAGGAAAGTCTCATCTTTAGAATTGCCCGCTAAGCCTTTAATTAGTTCTACAGGAGATACTTCTAAAGTTACATGCATACCCCCTTGTAAATCTAAGCCCAGGTTGAGCGCATTTTCTTTTACCTCTTCGTAAGTATATGTTAAACCAAATGCTCTGAATACAGGCTCTTTCCATACGGAGTCTAGATAGGCTTGCTTTTTTAAAAAATCGAGATTCCCATTTTGGCTGGTAGCATATTGTGTGGCTTTTTTCTGTACGTTGGCATCAATCCAGGAAAAAGATAAGTAATATAGGCAAAGTAGAGATACTATTGTAGTTAAGAATATAATAAGCCCTTTATTTTTCATGATGTATAATATAGTTTAACTAACTAAAATAATCGGCTAATTTAGGTTAGTTAATTGATTAATACAAAAATATAAGCTTAAGTAATTAATTTTTATGTATAAATTTAATTTAGGATAACTTATAAGTGATTTCTTTATTTTTAAGTCTCTTATTAAAAGGATATTTTAAAGCTATACTGTTAAATAATCTTGTAACGACATTCAACAGTATAACATTTTTATCTTATTTTAACAATTTTATAACCTTTTTATAATTTCATATAACCTTGCTATTTCCTAGCTTAGCTTCTAATTCATTTCAATAATCGTTTAATACTAATATGAAAAAACATTTACCCAATTTTTTAACCTTACTCAACTTAGCTAGCGGTAGTATAGGAACCATTTTAGCATTAAAGGGTAACCTTATATATGGGGCATTTTTTATCAGGGTAGGGGCCTGCTTTGATTTTTTAGATGGATTTGCAGCTAGGGCTTTACGAGTCCATTCTCCACTAGGTAAACAACTCGATTCTTTAGCCGATTTAATTACTTTTGGATTTCTCCCTACTGTTATTATGTACTCACTATTAGAGGTACAAAGCCCTTCTACATTGTTGCCTTACATAACACTGCTTATTACTTTATGTGCAGCATTGCGCTTAGCTAAGTTTAATATAGACTCAGCTCAAAAAGATGTTTTTTTAGGTCTTTCTACCACTGCTTATGGTATTTTTGTTAGTACCTTACCGGCTGTTATTGCTAGTAATAATTATCCAGTCATAAATAGTATACTTGCTCACCCTTATACGCTTGTAGCTTTATCTATATTAGGCTCTTTCCTATTGGTATCAAAAATTCCTTTTATGGCTTTTAAGTTTTCAAATTACAGTTGGAAGGTTAACCGTATTAAATACATATTTATGTTAACAGTTATGTGTTTTATTATTGTTTGGCGTACCGAAGGTGTTGCATTAAGTATGTTATTATATATAATTTTAGGTAGTGTATTGCAAAAATATAGTAAACCAAAAGAGAATTGAACAATTCTTTATAGGAGGATTATATAAATAGTATACTAATAAGTATGTAAAACTATCTCTAACAGAGATATTAAATTCTATCATGCTTGCTTGTATATACCGAATAAATAATACTTTTTCTATAAAGTACTCTTATTTTTTTACTAGCTTTCCAAATCAACAAAGCTTTACTTAACTAGTAACTTGAGTGAAGTATACAAATCCACCATTTTAGTCCTTAGGCTCTTCTCTACACACGTATATATAAGTTTAGAACTTTATAACCCTGTTATATTCACATTCTTTTCATCGTCTTTATGCTGGCTCGTATTACTTGGTATTTTTAAAAACTAAAATTAGTCTTATTTTTGAGTAAGCAATTCACTCAATAATTTAAATTTTATTCCTTATAAATACGCGAAAATGATCAAAAAGAATATTTTATCAATCATATTGTTCAGGATGCGTAATCAACGCAGAAATGCTAACATACTTCAAATCAATTCAACAAATGGCATTGTTGAAGAAGGTTATGTTAAAATTGGAGGTATCGACCAATGGATTACCATACGCGGAGAAAATCTCAATAATCCCTTCTTATTGTTTATCCATGGAGGTCCAGCTTCCCCTTATTCAATTTTCAACCCATTACTACGTTCATGGGAGAAATACTTTACAATCGTTCAATGGGATCAACGCGGAGCAGGCAAGACATTTAGGAGAAATGGCAAAGAAGGTAACGGAATAATTACTTTTAATCGCCTTGTTCAGGACGGCATAGAACTATCAGAATATCTATGTTGCAGATTCAATCAACCCAAATTGATTCTAATAGGCAGCTCGATAGGTAGCCTAATAGGCTCCATGATGGTAAAAAACAGACCAGGTCTTTTTTATGCTTATGTAGGTACTGACCAAAATGCACCGGATACTCAGTATCTCTCATATAAATTGGCATTTAAAGCTTTCATGGCAGTAGGAAACAAAAAAGGTGTTCAACTGCTTGAGAAAATGGGCCTTGATTCATCTAAATGGAACAAAAAAGATTATAATAAAATGAATCAACTTATAGTAAAAGCCATGGTAGATGTTCCAAATATGATAACTGATTTAATGTTGCCATCCATGTTCTCGTCTCCAAACCATACAATAAGTGATATTATTGATATATTTAAAGGTATGAATTTCTCTCTTGGTTACCTATTTGATGATATGTTGCACTTTGATTTTGACCAGCTAGGAACCAAATTTGATATACCTTTTTTATTTTTCAGGGAGATAAAGATATTATAACACCTACTGAAGCAGCTAGAACATTTTTTTATAATATTAAGGCGCCCCACAAGGGGTTTGTATTAATCAAAAATGCAGGCCATCTTGCATGTTTTGCAAGAACCGATCAATTCCTTGAAGAACTAATTAATCATGTAAGGCCATGTGTACTACCATCAATAAACTAATTTTAAGATAAAGTATAAATTTATTTTTCTGTATAAAAAGCATTAAAAACTAAAATATAAGCTTCATGTCGCCATTAAACGAACAGAAACTTAATCAAATTCGGGATATGCGCAGAGAACAAATTAAGCTTTCAGCGCTAAAGATGTTTGCTCTTAGAGGCTTCAAAGGCACAAAGACTAGCTTAATAGCTAAGGAAGCTGGGATTAGCGAGGGTTTAATTTATCGTTACTTCAACTCTAAAGATGAGTTGTTTTATACACTTGTTAAAGAATTGTTGAAAGAAGGAGATAGAGAATTAGAGAATTTGAATAAACTACCTGGCACTCCTTTTGAGCAATTTAAATCTTTAACCTTAAACATGCTTGATAAGGAAAACAAGTACCCTTTTATGCTGATTCATCATGCACGTGAAGCCGAAGGAATTCCAGAAAATGTTAAGCAGATACTTGCTCAGTATTCGGCCAATACTCTGATGGATCGGCTGCTGCCTCTCTTTATAAAAGGGCAACAATTAGGGGAGTTTTCTGCAGGAGATGCAAGAAAACTACTGTCGTGGTACTTTTATACCATCAACAGTCTTATTATGCAAAAACAGGAAAATAAAGAGTATGGCATGCCACATGTAGATATGTTAATGCGACTATTAAGCTAAGGTTACCATTAAAAAAATAGGTTTTTACAAAGTACATATTTGTTAAAATATTCAACAACCTGACCGGTAAAAATATAATTTACTTCCTTTTATAAATTATAAAAACTATTAGACTATACTTGCTAAAGTCCTATCAACTCCGCGGATGAAACTGATGTATAGTTTGCTGTAAATAACTACGATCCAAGTGAGTATATATTCTGTAGTAGTGATGGATTCATGACCCAACATAGCACAGCCCTTAAATCAGCCCCACCTTCTACCAGATGTGTTGCAAATGAATGCCTGAATGTATGAGGACTGATCCCCTGCTGCAAGCCAACCTTATTAGCTAATTCTTTAATAATTAAAAACACCATCACTCGGCTCAACTTACTGCCACGTTTATTTAAAAAGACACAATTAGATGCTTCTTTTTTAGTTGGGAAATGGATGCGTACTTCTTCTATATACATATGGTAGGTATTTTAATGCCATTTTCCCCAATGGAACTAACCGTTGCTTGTTACCCTTACTTAATACTTGTAAAAACATTTCTTCAAAATAAATATCACTCATGCGTAGTGATATTAACTCGGAAACACGGAGCGCAGAACTATACAATGTTTCTAACATAGCCCTATTGCGCATGCGCATAGGCGTACTATGATCAATAGCACTAAATAAGGCTTCTATGAGCGTAAAGCTAATGCTCATAGAAAGGATAATCCTTGCCTAGCTTAATAACTAACTTAAAGAGTGGATGCGAAAAGTGATAGAAACTAGCATCAGTGGTATCAAAAAGAAGTATATTCTTAAGGAAGATTTATGCTGTTACCTTCAGGGGCTTTCTGATCAAAATACTCTTACTTTTGCTAGCTTTTCAAATCAACAAAGCGTTACTTTAATAGTAACTTGGGTTAAATAGGCTTTTTGATATATTCTCGTATATATACTTTAAAAGGGTGTAAAGCTTTCAAAAAATATAAAGGATATGTATTTTATTTAATAACTGACCGACAAAAGTATAGTTTATCGGTTGCATATTAGCCATATCCAATAATTGTTAGCAATTGTGTTCTTATATTCTTCCCACAAAAATCTTGATTATCTTAAGATTGAGCCATAGCTCGCAACTACCTATCTAAAGTGAACTATGGCTTGTCTGTAATTCTATTTACTTATTTATGGGTGCTGCTTTTTCAATTTATTTGTTTGAACGTAATTGGTAGGTATTATCTGGATTATACAGATAATAGAAATCCTTAGGGCCTAATACCGGTAAATATATGGTATTGCTATTGTCTGCTAATGGTGTTTCTGCCGTATCAAAATAGTCTTTCATATATTTTTGCCATGTATAGTTAGTAGGGTCAGGCATTTCTCGTATTGCAGTATCATTGATATTAGTTATTACATGGTCCACCCACTTAATCTTTTTAGCATTATCTGCAAATTCTGTCCAGTCTCCTCTGCTTGCCTTTTCATATAGTTGCTTGTCTAGTTTATCGAGTGATATGCCCATCTTTCTAGCAACTTGTCCGCCTAAGCGCTTCCATAACTCTTGAATAAACTCTACTTCTTCCTTTACTTCTCTTAAATTACCAACAGTAAACGACTGAGGTTGGTGGTGTAAGAGGACAGCATTTGGATAAGCATAAGACTTCTTAGCTAAGGTAGTAATAAGTGCAGCCATGGATGCAGCAAATGTTTTAACCACCACATAGACAGGTGCTTGGCTATTTTGCATAGCTTGAAGAATATGAAATCCAGCTAGTGCGCTACCACCTGGAGAGCTTTCAATAACAATAAAAATAGGTTTAGTTTTATCTTTATTATTAAAATATCTAATGCGATCTGTAATATAATTAGCTTTCCAAGAGGTAACAACACCATTTAATAATACACAACGGTCTGAGATAACTAGAGTGCCATTTGGAAGTAGCGGGTCTTGTAAATATTCAGGATTGCCATCTGCGTATTCTGATCGCTCTTTTTTTGCCTTTTTTTCTTCAATTTCTGTACGTACTTGTTCTGTGCTTGTCCTTAATAATAATACTTGATTTTGTATTTCTACATAAGCAGCATTGAACTTATCCATAGCCTGGGTCAGCTTAGCCTGCGAAAGAGATACTTCCGCCATGATTTTATCGCGTTGTCGATTAAGCTCAAGTATCTGTTTTTCGTACTCTTTAGCGTTTTTTTCTTGCTCTAGTTCCCATTTTAATGACTCTGCTTCTTTCTGTACTCTAATTCTTTCAATTTCTGCACGTAGCTCAGCTAATTCACGTTCTAGGCGTGTTCTTATGAGCGCATTTTCTAGCTCAAGTTTCCTTTGTTCTTTTATCTTCTCTTTAAACTCTTTATCATTATCTTCATCTTGTTGTTCGGAAGATAAAGGTTGTTGATTATCTACGCTTTGTTCTTGAGTAGCTTGTTGATTCTTCTTGGAAATATTTTTATTATTACGCTTACTTGTTTGAAAAGAAGTTGTTTGTGATTGAGCAGGCTGGGCATAATTAGTTGCAAATACTAAAGTTGCTACTGTTATACTAAGTAAAGAATTTCTGATTTGCATGGGTATATATTTTAAATGGACCGATTCAGAGAAATATAGAAGGTTGTCCGACTAGGATTCGAACCTAGAGTCTTCTGGACCAAAACCAGACGTGTTGCCGTTACACTATCGGACAATTACATTGTATTAGTATATACCATACGTTGTATGGCATTACAAAGTTATACTTTTTTTTTAAATTGGAAATACTTATGCCAATTATATAGTTTAAATCTAGCTTATTTTGTTTAATAGCTAAAAACTTGCTAAAATTGAGCTTGCTAATTTAAAGTGATTTATGCGACCTTATATTGTGCTAAAATTTTATATAATAACCGGGCTACTCTGGTTTATTCCATCCCAATTTTATAGTATTGCAGGAGAACAAAATAATTTACTACAGAGTCAAAATATACCATACATTGTTCCTCCATTATTAAAACAGAAAGATAAAGTAGCCATAGTAGCACCTGCTTGGTGGGCTATAGATAAAGATTTAATTCTTAAAGAAACAAAAGAAATTTTGCATAGCTGGGGGTTAGAAGTTGTAATTGGAAAAAGCATAGGTCCTAGGTGTGGTCAGTTTGCAGGGAATGATAAACTACGGTTGAGTGATTTACAATCTATGTTAGATGACCCTACCATTAAAGCTATATTTGCTTATAGAGGCGGACATGGAACAACACGTATTATAGACGCATTAGAATTCAATAAATTTTTACAGTATCCTAAATGGTTGATAGGATTTAGTGATATTACTGCTATGCATTTAAAACTTCATCAATTAGGAGTAGTATCTATTCATGGCGAGATGCCTAGACATTTTCCAGATAGCCTCTATCAGAGCTCGATACATAGCTTAAAATTAGCTTTATTCAAAGGTGCTACAAAGCTTACAGCTAAGCCTAATATACATAATAGAGTAGGGGATGCTTCAGCTCCAGTGGTAGGTGGTAATTTAGTAATAATATGTTCTAATATAGGTACTGATATTGATCTGGATACAAAGGGTAAAATATTAGTATTAGAGGATGTAGGCGAGCAACTCTATGCAATAGATCGTATGCTAGTACATTTGAAAAGGACAGGTAAATTAGAACATTTGGCTGGGCTTGTAATAGGAAGTATGGTAGCTATGAAGGATAAGACAAATGTCTCCTTTGGTAAGTCTGTACAAGCTATTATCAAAGAGCATGTAGCTGAGTATAAATTTCCTGTTGCTTTCAATTTTCCAATTGGCCATAAAGCACCTAACATAGCATTTTTACATGGAGCTATAGGTAGATTGTCAGTTACAGAGGAATCAGTAACGCTTTCTTTTGGTAATTAAGCAGCTATATTAGTGGTTCATTTAAGTTCTATGTATATATAGATTAGATGTTAAGGCGTAGCTTTTCTATATGGTCATGCTACTTTAAGCCTCTCATAAAAAATCTCTTTAATTAGTTATTAAATAGTAGGCCAAGTAGTATTTTCTAGATCAATTAGCAAATACTACTTGGCCGAATAATACTTACTATATTCTGCTTATTCTGTATTCCGGAGTCTGTTAAATTTTGTATAAAATTTGGATAATATGTTTGGTAATTGTGTTGATAATAGTACATTAATATGTAAATTTTTATAATTAATTAGTTGTAAAAAGATAAAGCTTTTACTTGTATTTTTGCCAAAAAAGTCGTAAAATATAATAAGGTAGCTTAGAAAATTAAGCTTTTAACTCACTCTTTTCTACTATAAAAAGTCACTGTTAACATTAAAAATAAAATATTAGTAGAAACAACAAATTATCTAAACAAGTTACTTTTAGGAGTTATAATAATTAAAAGATTTATATAATAATAAGCTATCATTTATGCAATTAACATTGTCAATCGGAATAAATACAGCATACAAGTTTAAATACATATGCCTAAGACACAAACAAAAATCTGATAGAAATGCGTAACAAACTACCTATAATATTCTTTATAATATTTTCTTTAATTGGGTGTAGTAGTAAAGATATTCCTCAAGAACCTAAAGAAGAACCTACCGATAAGCCAGTGTTAAATACAAAAAATACCGTAAGTGTTCCTACAACAAAAGCTAAGACAATTATTTTAAAAAGGCACAATAACCACTATCCTAATAAGGATGCTGAAAAGCCAGAAGAAAAGGGTAGAAACACTACCGAAAGCAAACACCTACCTGAAAAAAATAATAAGAATGGTAATAAATTTAATACTTCAGGAGAAGCTCCTAAACAGGATGCGGCAAATGGGCCTAATATGAGCCAGTCTACCGGTGACCTTCCAACCAGGAAAAAGAAATTTCAGGAAGGAATTTTTGGAGACTCATGGGATTCTATGAAAAGGACATTTAGTGATGGTATTGCAAAAGTTAAAAAAATTGTAAAAAGGTAATTTAGAAATAACGCACATCTAAAATAGCCTGTTACGATTCGACAATAAGGTATGGATATTTAGGCTTTTAGTAAAAAAATAAATGTTTATACTTGATAAGAAAGTGGCCTTATACCATGTTTTGCTTACGGTATAAATTAAGGAGGCGAGAGCAGAAATAGACGAGACTAACAAACCGAAGTGGAACTAAAGAGTAAAAGTTAATTTAAGCAGAACATAGCGCACTAGTTATGAGATAGAATGAGGGGAAATAGACGCTGTCAAGTAAGTACATCATAATAAAAAAGTAAGAATAATACATGTAACGTTAAAATGAGAAAATTAATCCTTTGGATAACCCTTTATTTACACTTGGTTGATTAATTTATATTTTATCTGCTGTTAACTTGTTGGATAGTAGTGCGGAATATATAGGTACAGTATAACAATAATTAACACATGCCATAGCAGAAGTATTAATATGGTAATCCAATAAATTACTTTATTAATATGTAACCTAAGCTTATACTTTTTATTAAAGCTATTCTTGCATAGTGTATGCAAAGAATCCGATGAAAAAGAAAAACTTAGAAAAAAATATTAATAGAGGAATCTTTAAGTTTGGACACAATAAGAAAAACTAATAGTAACAGTTTATAATTTTTGACGAGGTTTACTATGTAGGTTGTTTATCTAGCCAAATAGCAGGGTTGAGCTTTTGAATTCCTTTCCAGATTTGTAATTGTAGCTCGCTAACACCATTTTTATCTGTATAAATAATGCCTATTGGTTCTTGTTTTTGAACTTGTTGGCCTACTTTTACCTTGACAGTCCCTAATTTAGCATAGACTGTATGATAGTCACCATGCTGAATAATGACTACTTGGTTCATTCCTGGTACAAAAGAAATAGTTTTTACTACACCTGTAAATATAGCATGTACAGTCGCTTTCTCTTGTGTTTGTATGTCTATACCTAAATTTTCTACTTGCACATTAGGAAGTACAGGATGCATGCGTATGCCAAACTTATTGCTAATAAAGCCAGTTTTAACAGGCCAGGGTAATTTACCACGGTTTTGTGTAAACTGTAAAGCTAGCGCTTTAGCAGAAGCAGATAGCACTTGTTTGTAGTTAGATGCATTAGATGAAGAATTTTGTGATTGTTCGACAGGTGACGTTCTTTTTGCGAGCAATTCCTTTTTTACAATGTCAGAAATAAGTTTATCTAGATGTTTAATAGCTGCATTTTGTTGGTTTAATTCTTTAACTAACTTACCATGCTGTTGTTCTAAACCTATAATAATTCTGCGTTGTTTCTGCTTTAATTCTTGTAATTCTTGATGCTCTCTTTGTCTAGATTGTAGTAATAGCTTTTTTCTTCGAATTTGTTTTTCTAACTCTATACGTTGAGAACGTAGCTGGATACCTACTTTTTTAATTTCTTGGAAGTGAGTTTTTCTGATTTTTGCATATTGTTTTGTAGTACGTAGCCTTTGTAATAGCGTTTGGAAAGAATCAGCTGAAAAAATAAAAACCAATAAATTAATATCATACATAGATTTTGAACCTAGAAAAAGTATCTTGGCATATTCTTCTTTAAGCTGTACTAATTCGTTTTGTAATGTATTTATTTTTTGTAGGTGTTGGTTTAACTGTTGGTTGATAGCTTTTATTTCTTGTGTTAGAGAATTAATAAATAAATTGTTAGTTTCTATTTTCTTGTTGAGCGCTGCTAATTGGCCTGTATTAGCTTTTTTTTTAGATTCAGTTTGTGCTAAAATCTGGTTGATCGTTTTAATTTTTTCTAATAATGCCTTTCTCTCTTGTTCAAATTTTACTTTGCTCGGAGGAACAGCATGACTAGGGTTTATGCATATAAGTGCTAATAAGAATACATACCAGCTAAAATATGTTTTACAGCTTATCATACTGTTGAGGAATATTAAAAGGGAAAGATAAAGGCTGTCTTGAGAAATTTACATCTTTGTATTGTAAAGATAGCTTGAATTCTGTAAAATAAGCTGTTAGATTGCAACATAAAAAGTCTTGTTGGTGCCCTTTGTTGTATTCGTAAAGTGCGTACCACGTATGATGTGTCAAACTATCTACCACACTCAAACTTGCTAATTTTTTTGTGTCTTTATGTACGGTTGCTAAGTACTCCCAAAAATTTTGCTGTTGTTGTATGATGACATTGTTACCCAATTGTAAAGTTTTGGGTTTTGTTTCTATACTTGGTAATTCCCCAAGTAAAGTGGCCTGTATTAAACTATAGTTACAGGGTATATGCCAATCCTTCTGTAAGCTAGTATAATCATACACCTGATAGCACTTGTCTATATGGTTGATCAGCTCAACTCTTGTAGGTGTAATTCTACCACGCATAATTTCTATTCCCCAAATATGGGTTATAGAAAACCAGATGAGGTTATCCCTTTGTATACGTAACCTTACGTTACAGTTATAATCTTTTGACTGTATTTGATAGTTCGCTTTTGCACTAATAGATACATACTTAGCAGATACAGTGTCTATTCGAGCAAATTTACTTTTGGAAGATAATATTCTAGTAGTTGCTTGACAGCCTTGCATCATATAACCTATTATAAGTAGAATTACCGTGTTCAGTAATAAATTGATAGAACGGTAAGTTGTCATATTTTTTATGGTAATTTTTGGTATAGTGTTTATGTTTCCTATAGGTATATACTCAAAAGTATTAGTAAAATTAATGGTGAGGAGTTATCTATTATAAAAAGTATATTTAGATCTTACTTTGTCTATCAAACTCATTTTGAGCCACTGTGAACCATACATCTATTTAAGCATATTAATGATAAGGGTTATTGTTCTAACAAATCCAACCTTTACCAGATGTATCTCGTGCTTACCTGAATCAGAGGATAATTGTATTATAGTCACCCGCATCAACTTCTGTATACTTGCCTTGTACACGCACATGATTACCTATCATAGAATTGGTAAGATTAACTTTATCAACCTTGGCATGCTCTTGTATAATACTGTTTGTTATATGAGATGCTGTAATATGGGTATTATGTCCTACAGAAACATAGGGGCCTAATACCGTCTGCTTGATTATCGCATTTTCACCTATATACACAGGGGGAATAATAGTACTGTTATGAATTTGTGCGGAATTGGCTATCATACCTTTTGTATCTTGCAAGAAATGTAGAAACCGTTGGTTGGTATGTAAACAAGCTTCTTTATTACCACAATCCAACCATTCTTCGATTGTTTGTGTACTAAACTGGTAGCCTTGTTGTTGCATGTGTGTTAAAACACTAGTAAGTTGATATTCACCTCTATTACAAATCTGTTGATCTATAATGTGTTGGATAGATTGTAAAAGTATTTCACCTTTTTTAAAGTAATAGATACCAATGATAGCCAAATCTGAAACAAATTCAGTAGGCTTTTCCACAAAATCAGTTATTAAGTTATCTGATCCAACTTGTACTACACCAAAAGAAGAAGGATTTTGCACTTTGTTTACCCAAATAACTCCTTCTTTAGATATATCTAATGGAAGGCTGCCTTTAAATAATGTATCAGAAAATGCAATAAGCACAGGCCCTTGGAGTATTGGTGATGCACATGCAATTGCATGCGCTGTGCCAAGCGCCTCTGTTTGTTCATAAAAATAGGCTTGTGCACCTAACTCGGTCGCCATATCCTTTAGTTGGTACTTTGTGCTAGATGGTAAGTCTTTTACTATAAATCCAATATTTCCTATGGGGCCTCTGTATAGCGAATTTAT
>ERZ778017.1731-NODE-1731-length-20078-cov-6.929231_pt1 | contig 20078 bp, 15 predicted proteins | sample MGYA00375747_ERZ778017 | MGnify/ENA primary metagenome ERZ778017 (study PRJEB29350, sample SAMN05509838) | bioreactor metagenome | biome: bioreactor; material: wastewater | place: South Africa: University of Cape Town | collected 2014-03-17 ...
CCCGCCGTGAGGTTTGTCAGCGTCACCGCCTGGCCGGCGGCGCCGAACATTCGTCCGGCGCTGCTGTCGGTCAGCGTGACGGCGCCCGCGGCATCGACGAAGGCATTGCCGCCCGCGATCACCGATCCCGTCACCGCGCCGCCCGCGTCCGCGATCAGATTGTCGAAGGCGCCGACGCGGACGGCGGCGATGTCCGTGCCGGCCGTCAGCATGACGTTGGACAGGTCGGCCGGCGTCGTCGCGATCTGCAGGAAGGGCACCGGCACCGATCCGCCGCCCGCATAGACGACGCTGCGGCCGTCGGGCCCGGTTCCGGTGGTCGCCGCATCGGTGGCGTCGATCGCGCCGCCCGCCTGGACGGTCAGGTCGTCGCCGGCGGTGACGTTGGCCAGCGTCGCTGTCGTCCCGGCGAGGACGAACACATCCTCGCCCGCCGTCCCCCCGGTCAGGCTCGCCGCGCCGCCGGTACGGATACCGATCATCGTCGCCGCGCTGCTGTCGGTCAGCGCCGCGTCGCCGCCCGCATCGACGAACACATAGCCTTCGGAGAGGCTATTGCCCGACGGATCGGCATAGCCGCCCGCCGCATCGGCTTCGGCGGTCACATTGCCCCCGGCAGTCAGTTCGACGTTGCCGCCCGCGCGATAGATACCTGAAAGGTCCGTTCCGGCGGAGACGATGATGTTGCCCGCCGTGTCGGCAAGGCCGATCGCGACGCCGCCCGTGCTCGCCGTCGCGCGCAGCGTTCCATCGGACTGGATCGTGCCGCCGACGGCGATGCCCGGGCCGTCGATGGCGACCGTGCCGCCCGCGGTTATGTCGGTTCCGAAGACGCCGTCGGCGGCGCCTGTGCCCTCCGCGGTCAGCGAGACGAAACTGCCCGCGCTCACCGTGTTGAAGGCGATCGACTGGCCGTTCACCGACACGAAGCCGCCGGCGCTCGAATTGCCGAGGTCGACCGTGCCGGGCGAGGCCACGACGATGTCGCCGCCGGTGACGATCGAGTTGAGCCCGGTCGCGAAGCTGCCGACGTTGGCGGTGAAGTTGCCCGTCGCCTCCGCATGGACAACGGTGGCGGCACCCGTCGAGGTCAGCACGATGTTGGCGCCATCGGCTTCGGAATCGGTGCCGCTGCCGGTCGCTTCGATCCGGCCGAGCGCCATGCTGGCGGCGGTGATGCGCATATCGTCGCCCGCCGCGATGATTCCGGAGGTTCCGATGCTGCCGTTGACGGCGCTCAGCGCCATGTCGCCGCCCGCGCGCGCCGACCCGATGGCGATCGAGCCGTTCGTCGATGTCAGGGCCAGCGCGGCGTCGCTCGCCGCGGTGCTGCCCGCGTCGCCGGTGATGCTGTTGGCGGCGGTCAGCGTGGCATTGCCCACCGCCGCGATGGTCGGTGCGCCGCCGGCCGCCGGCGTGGCGTGCCGCAGGTCGATCTGGTCCCCGGCCGCGATGTCCAGCGTGCCGCCCACCGCGACGTGGCCGCCGCCGGCGGCATAGATGCCGACCGACCCGTCGGTCGTCAGCCGCATGTCGCCCGTCGTCGCGATCGAGCCCGCGCCGGTGGGTGCCAGCAGAATGCCCGTCGTCGCGGTGTCGAGATTGCCGGCGGTCGGCGCGGCCACCCCGGTCACCGAGACGCTCAGATCGGCAAAGGTCGTGCGGCCGTCGCCGCCGATCACGACCCGCCCTGCATCGTCGCCGCTGGCCGAGATGCCGGTGAAGCCCAGGTTCAGCTCGCCCGTCCGGCCGTTCGCTGTGGTCGCTTCGAACAGGACGCGACCGCCGGCGGTTCGGCCTTCCCCGCCTGCGCCTCCGTCGCCGCCCGTTCCGAAGCCGCCTTCGCCGGGCGCCCCCGCGGTGCCGTCGGCCCCGACGAGCAGCGAGTTGCTGCCGGTGGTGATCGTGCCCCCGGCGGCGAGCAGATGCACCGTCCCGCCGATGCCCGTTCCCGCCGCACCGCCTTCGCCGCCGGAGGCGGTGCCCATGTCGTTGCTTGCGCCCCGGCCGCCGCCGCCGCCGGTGCCCACGCTTCCCAACTCGGCGATCGCCGAGGAGTTGTCGGCGTCGATCAATATCGTGGCGCCGTCGCGCGCGATGATTTCCTGCGTGCCGCCGGTGCCGGTGCCGCCCGCGCCGCCCGCCGGCGCCAAGGTCGGGTCGGTGTAGGAGATAGTGCCGAACCCGCCTTCTCCGCCGGTGGCCGAGGCGCGCAGGTTGGCGCTGAGAACCACCGCGCTGCCGGCTTCTCCGATGACCTCCAGCCGTGCGGTGCCGCCGACCGCGTCGCCGCCGTCTGCCCCCGTCGAGCCGGCCGAAAAGCCGCCCGCGCCGCCGGTCGCCTCGGCGCTCATGATCGAGAAGAGTGGACCGATGGCATGGTCGGTGACGATCAGTTGCGCGGTTCCGCCTTGCGCGTCGCCGCCCCGGCCTGCCGGCCCGGCGCCATAGCCGGTTCCACCCATGCCGCCCAGCGCGTCCGCGCTGGCGATGACGAGGTCGGAAATATCCGTATCGGCGGCAAGGCCAAGCGTCGCGGTGCCGCCCCGGCCCAGACCGCCGCCGCCCTGGGCGCCGGTCAGGTCGCTGCCCGAACTGAAATCATAGGTGGCGCCGCCGCTGCCGCCCTCGCCATGGGCATCGACGTTCAGGGTCCCGCCGCTTATGGTGCCCGATACCAGATCGAAACGGGCCGAACCGCCAATCCCGTCGCCGCCGTCGCCGGCATCTCCGCCCGTCACGAATGCATAGAATTCGCCGCCGGTGCCGCCGCGACCCGATGCGTCGATAAGAAGGGCGCCCATCTGCACGTCGGCGCCGTCGATGCGCATCGTCGCCGTGCCGCCGGAGCCCGTGCCGCCGGTTCCCGCCGGGCCGACCGGAATGCCCGAATCGAAATCGGCGCCGCTGGTCCCGAATCCGCCGCCGCCGCGTGCGACGACCGCGATGTCGCCCGCCTCCAGTTCGCCACCGGTCAGTTCGGCGCGCGCCACGCCGCCGCGCCCGGTGCCGCCCGGGGTGTTGCCGTCTTCCGCCACGGCGCTGATGACGAGGTTACCGACCTCGGTTCTGCCGCCGCTTTGCGAATAGGTCGCGGTGCCGCCCTGGTTGATGCCCGTGACCGGATCGGTCCGGCCGTCGGCCCGGATGGCGAGCGTTCCGCCGCCGGGCAGGCCGCCGACAAAGATCGAACCCCCGTCGCGGACCGTGACCGAGGCGTTGCCCGTCGCGCCGCTCGATTCGATGGTCAGGTTGCCGTCCGCGCCCGCCGACTGGCCGCTGCCGCCGGTGCCGACCACCAGCGCTGCCGAGGCATCGCCGATGAACAGGCCCTCGCCTTCGACATGGATCTCGCCGGGCCGTTCCGGCGCGGGGCCGGTGGGCGGGACGGCGGGAAGCTGTTGCTGCGATTGCCCCAGGAAAGCGCCGCTGGCGTGAGCGGTGGTGTTGCTGAGAAAGCGGACGTCGCCGACCGTGATGTTCGCCGCGGGGCCGTTGGCGGTCGAGGCATCGATCTCGCCACCGACGATGTTGTAGCCCGCTGACAGCCGGACCGCGCCATCGGGGTCTGTCTGGACAATCGTGGCATCCTGATAGCCGACCTGCCCCGACACCAGCATGGTGACGGCGTCGTTCTTCGCGATCGCCACCATATGGATGCGACTGTCATAATTGCTGCCGTCGACATGTGCCGGCCCGGTGGTGATGCCCGTATGGGTGATGGCGTCGCCGCCCTCCGTACCGGTGATGACATTGATATCGAACAGCCCGGTGTTGATCCGGATATCGGCAGCTTCGGCCGCGACATAGGCGACCGATCCGTTGGCCTGGACGCGGCCGGCCTGCGCGATGCGCGGTGCGACAAGCGCGACATAGCTGCTGCCGGGATTGAATTCGTGATTCGCGTTGATCCTGCCGTTGACGGTAACCGTCGCCACGCTGCCGGGGGCGGCCCGGAACCGGATCGCTCCGGTCGCCGGATCGAAAAACCCGTCGCCCGTTTCGATGGCGTTGGTGGTCAGGACCAGACTGCCGACGTTGATCATGGCGTCGGTGCCGATCAGGATGCCGCCGGCGTTGTAGAACCAGATGCTGCCGCTTTGGGCGCTTCCGTCCGAACTGTTGATATTGCCGTTCAGCGCAACCCGTCGGCTCAGTGCGCCGCCCGCGCCGTTGACGAAGCGGTTGAGAACGACAAAATCGCCGCTGCCGTTGAAATTCCAGTTATGGTTCTGCTGCAGCACTTCGATGTCGCCGCCGGTCGGCGCGCTGTCGTCCGGAACCCAGTTGATGATCGTCTGGGGATCGGAGACGCCCACCGTCGTCGTCCGGCTTGCTATGTCGGTGCCGATGGTGACGCCGCCGGGCGGGTTGAGGGGCGTGGCCGCGACCTGCGCATGCGCGCCCTGTGCGAACACCATCAGGCCCGCCGCGACGGCGCAGCTTTCGAGCAGGCGCCGCTTGCCTTTGTGAACGGCCGAGGAGGCTGCGTGGGCCGGCATGGCGTTGATCCTTGCTGCAAAAATCATGGCTCAGCGCCTCCCTGTGCCGGACTGGCCGATACCGAACTGGGTGGTCAGCGACACGAGCAGGCGGGGGTCGGGGCGCTGCGTGAGGAATCCCGCCCGGTTGAGCGGCACCGCGAGCGTCACGTCGAGCCGCGCGGCGTTGCCATAGGCGACGCGGACGCCGCCGCCGGCGGAATAGAGCTTCTGCGGGTTGAGCCCGTTGAAGGCGCTGTCCTTGTTCCACACCCATGCGGCGTCGAAGAAGGCGAAGGGCTGGAGCGCGAAACTTTTGATATTGGCGGGAACGAACGAGCCCACTCGCGCCTCGAATGCGACCGCGACGCCGCTGTCGCCGATCACTGTGCCGGGATCGAACCCGCGACCGACGGTGAAATTGCCCCCCGAAAACTCCTCATAGGCGAGCAGCGGATCGCTCGCCCATTGCGCGCGCGGGGCAGCCGACAGCGTGAACTGCTTGACCGGACGCCATTCGGCGAGCGCGTTGGCGCGCAGCAGGAAGGCGTCGGGCTTGCCCTCGATCCGGGTCAGCGGCACCGCGCCGGGCAGGAAGCAGGCCGCGCCGCCCGGCCCGCAATCGTCGCTGGCGCCGAGGAAATCGACGCCCTGCCGCGCCTCGATCGACGAAGCGAAGGACCAGCGCGGCTCGGCGGGGCTGTAGCCGTCGCGCCCGGCGATCGCCGCGGGGTCGATCCAGGCCGCATCGGCGCGCAGGTTGAAGACGCGCAGCCGGTCGCGGTTGAGCGGCACGCCGCCGAACGCGATATCCTGGTCGATCAGGTCGAGCCCGCCCGACAGCGTCAGCCGGTGCGCCTGCGCCAGCGCGAGCGGGTAGGAGGCGAAGAGGCTGGCGATCTGCGTGTTCGATTTGATCGGCAACCCGGCGACGTCGGGCCGCGTCCAGGCATAGGTATAGCTGCCGCCCAGCCGCAGGCCGTCGCCGCCGACGCGGAATTCGTGCGCGAGCTGCACGACCTGCTGTTCCTTGAAGTCGGCGGTCGAATAGATGCTGGCGGTGGTCAGGTCGCCCATGCCGGTCAGCCCGGCGACGCGGACGCGCGCGACCCCGCCCAGGCGGCCGACGTCGCGCGATCCGAAATTCTGGATGTTGGCGTCGAACATCACCGGGGTGCGGGCGACGCGCACCTCGCCGACCACCTCGCCCGGGTTGGCGCCGGGGCGCAGCGTCAGCCGCGCATCCATGCCGGGAATGTCGCGCGCCAGCAGCAGATAGCGCTCGGCATCGATGATGTTGAACACCGGCTGATCGTCGAGCCGGGAAAGATAGCGTTGCAGCAGCCGTTCGTTGCTGCCCGCGTCGCCGCGCACCTCGATCCGCGTCATCCGCGCGGCGAGGATGTCGAGCTGAACGATGCCGTCGGCGATCGTCTGCGGCGGGACGCGCACCGCGGCCAGATAGCCCCTGGCGCGCAGGATCGTGGCGGCATGGTCGCGAATGTCGCACACGACCGAGATCGGCCACGACTGGCCGACGCGGTCGGACCAGCTGGCATCGAGCATCGCCGGGTCGATGCCTTCGACGCTGGAGAAGCGGACGCCGCGCAGCGTGATGCGCGTGCTCGCATATTCGGGGTTGGCGAGCGGGCAGGGCGCGCGCTCGATGCTGTCGTCGGCGGCGACGATGCGTTCGCCCGGGGGAACCGCGGGGGGCAGCGACGGCTGCTGGATCTCCTCGCGCGTCGGAACCTGCGGGGTCGCCTGCGCGATCGCGGGGAGCGGACATGCCGCCATGACCAGCCCGGCGGACCAGCCCCATGACCGGCGCCGCCCGGATCGTGTCCGCCGCGCGGTTGCCGGTGCGTCCGATTGCCCCAGATCGATCATGTCCACCCCTTGCGTACTGGCGCGTCCCGGCATGGCCGGCCGCCCCGTCTTGTCGCGTCCGCCGCATCGGCGGCACCGCGAATATACGACCCAGGGAAAGGTTCAGCCGGTTGTGCGGCTGTAATTTTTCCCGGTGCTACCAGATGCATCGGACGGGTTCAATGACCGCCCGATGCCTCCGGCCGCCGGTCGTTCGTCAGCCGCCGGCGGCTTCCGCCTCCGACATCGCGTCGACCAGGCGGTCGAGCTGCGGTGTGCAGCCCTTCGCCATCAGCACGTCGATCGATCCCTCGACGGTGTCGGGCGCCGCTTCGACCTGTGCGAAGCGGACCGTGACCGGCGTGGTCAGGCCGGCGCCCGACAGGCGATAGTCGACGCCATATTGGATCGGCACGGCGTCGGTCGGCCATTTGCGGAAATTGGCGCCCGACACGAAGGCGACGGTTTCGCCGCGATCGCCATGCTCGATCTTGAGCAGTTCGTCGCTTTCCATGTGCGGGCGCCACAGCATCAGCGTCGCGGGATCGGCGACGCAGAAGGTGCCGCCCTCGCGATAGTCGAGCAGCCACAGGTTCGGCGCGCGCATCTCGGCGGGCACCGGCTCGTCGGGGCCGCGCGAGAATCCGCCGCGCGACCGCGTCGTCGGCCCCTTGGCCAGCATGCGCGTCACCGTCGAGCCCATCGACTGGCTGGCCTGGATCGTGCCCCCGGCGTTGAAGGTGCCCGGCCCTGACAGCGTCCGTGTCCGGCCGCTCTGCATCAGCACGACCTTGTCGCCCGCGACCAGCGTCACCCGGTCGCTCGCCTTCAGCTTCGCGCCGGTCGGATATTTGGCGGCCGACGGTCCGGTCGAGCGCACCACCATCGACTGGGCGGCGGCGGTTCCGGCTAGCGCGACGGCGAGGACGGAGGCGGCGAGGGCCAGGCCGGCACGGCGCATCCGCAAATCAGGACAGAACATAGCTTTCTCCCTTTTCGGTCTCGTTCAGGCGTTCGATCAGGAACAGGATGGCGGCATCCTGTCCGAACTCGCCGGCCAGCGCTGTGGCGCCGGTCACATAGGCTTTCCTATCGCCCGCCGCGTGCGCGGCGACAAGCGCGGCGATGCGGCCGCGCTGCGCGGCGTTCAGGTCGGGGCGCGGCGTGAAGACGTCGACCGGCCGCGCGCGGCCGCGCAGCGTCACCCGTCCCATCGGCACCAGATCGTCGCGGCCCGACTGCTCGGCCGCCTCGGCAGAGATCAGCACGCCGGTCTTCAGGCTCTTGTTCGCCGATTCGAGTCGCGAGGCGGTGTTCATGCTGTCGCCGAGCGCGGTATATTGGATGCGCCCTTCGCCGCCGAAATTGCCGACGATCGCGTCGCCGACGTGCAGCCCGACGCGCGTCATTCCCAGCGGCGGGACGCCCTCGGCCATGTCGACGCGGAATTGCTCCCCCGCCCGATACATGGCGAGCGCGGCGGCGGCGGCCTTTTCGCCGTCGTCGGGACGGCCGATCGGCGCGCCCCAGAAGGCGACGACGGCGTCGCCGACGAACTTGTCGATCGTCCCGCCATGGTCGAGCACGATGTCCGACAGCCGGTCGAGATATTCGTTGAGCAGGCGCGCCACCGTTTCCGGCGTCGTCGCGTGGCTCAGCTTGGTGAAGCCCTCGAGGTCGGTGAACACGCAATAGATGGTGCGCCGCTCGCCGTGCAGCGAAAGCTGGTCGGGGTCGCGCATGATCTGCGCGGCGACGTCGGCGGGCAGATATTTGCCGAGCGCCGACTGCGCGAAGGCGCGCTGGCGCGACCCGATGGTGCGCGCCGCGGTGCCGACGGCGGCATAGCCGAACAGCCAGCCGAGCGCCCAGCCGAAGGCGGGCAGGGTGGTGGTGTCGACGCCGCGCCCCTGGAGCCAGAAGGGGACGACGACGAAAAAGGCCATCTGGACGAGGAAGGCGAGCGCCACCCAGCGCGCGCGCACATCGATCAGGCTGGTCAGCCCGCCCGCCAGCACGACGAGCAGGGCGAGCGCCCACAGTAGCGCGCCCGGGATCGGCGTCGTCCACGCCCCGTCGAGTTGCTGCGCGAGCATATGCGCGTGCACCTCCAGCCCGATCATCGTTTCGTGCAGCCCGGTCAGCGGGTCGGTGAAGCGGCTCATCGGCGTATTGAACTGGTCGTTGTCGATGATGTCGCCGCCGATCAGCACATAGCGTCCGCGCACCAGCTCCGACAGGCTGGCGCGCAGGTCGGCGTCCATGGGCATAGCGAAGGTGTCGATGGGCAGATTGGCGAACACCGGCTCTTCCTGCCCCGCGGTCGCGCGCGCCGGGGTCAGGAAGCGGATATTGCCCTGGAAATCGGCATGCGCCGCGTCGACCGGCGCCAGCGCGTTCGCCATCAGCGGCGGCAGCGTCTTCGGCCGGTCGGGCCAGGTGCGGATCACCCCGTCGCCGTCGGTGCGGAACAGCACGCTCGTCGGCTTCGTCGTCGCGGTGGCGACGTCGGCGATGAAGGCCTGAAGGAACCTCTGCTGTTCGTAGAAGATCGTGTTCGGATTGCTCGCCTGCTCGGCATAGGCGAGCCACGTCGGCGTCCGCATCGCGCGAAGCTGGCTTTTCAGCAGCGGATCGTCGGGGCGCGGCGAATCGAAGGCGATGTCGATGCCGATCGCCTTCGCCCCCATCTGGTCGATGTTGGCGAGCGCGCGCGCGAGCAGGGTGCGGTCGAGCGGCGAGCGGATGCCGGTGTTGAACAGCGTCTCGTCATTGTAGGTGATCAGGACGATGCGCTTGTCCTGCGCGACCTTCGGCGCCATCAGCGTCGCGCGCGCATCGTAGAGCGCTCGCTCGGCATCGTTGATCAGCGGAATCTGCCAGCTCGTCCGCGCGATCAGCACGGCGAGCAACAGGAACAGCAGGGTCGCCGCCATGCGCGACGGCCCAAGCTGCGTCGCCAGCCGCCGCAGGCGCTTGCCCAGCGGAACGGTGGCGGGCCGTTCGGCCGCGTCGGGGGATGCCTGCGGTCGCGTCATCGGTTCAGCGCGCGGCGCGGCCTGCCGGGACGATCGGTGCCGGCGTCGGTGCCGCGCCATCGTGCAGCAGCGGCTGGCCGCCGTCGCCGACGATCGCGAAACCCGCCCAATAATAGGGGTGCGAGGTCTGCTTGTCGTCCATCAGCCGCATCTGCGTGGCGGCGAGCGCGTCGGCGATGCTTTCGCCCTGCGGTGCGGCGAACAGCCCGCCGATCAGCCGCTTGGTCGCGTCGAAATCGTCGGGCGCGGGCCAATGGCTCGCGATCACCGAACGGCCGCCGGCGCCGATGAAGGCGCGCACCAGCCCGTCGAGCGCGTTGCCGCCGCCGCTCGCGACCCCTGCCTCGCGCGTCGCCGACACCGACGCCGCGCCCGCGGTGTCGCAGGCCGACAGGATGACGAGGTCGGCGTCGAGCTTGAGGTCGAAAATCTCCTGAAAGGTCAGCAGCCCGTCCGAATCGCCGTCGCCGAACGATGTCACCAGCGCCGGCCGCGCGGGGCAGGAGGGGCGCGGTGCCGTCACCAGCCCGTGGGTGGCGAAATGGATGATGCGATAATCGCCGAGGTCGGTGCGGGTCTTGACCGCGGTGTCGGTGAAGGCGCTGCCGGTCAGCAGCATCGCCGCCTCGGGACTCATCCGGCTCTTCGCCTCGACCAGTTCGTCGGCGGAGATCGGGCGACCCCATTGGCCGATGTCCCAGCGGCACTCGGCGTCGCTGCCGATGGCGCCGCCTGCGCCGCGGGTGCCGAGCGACGGCAGCAGGCCGGCGACGGGCGCATTGTGGCCGAGCCCGAAATATTGCTTGGCGGCGCTCGACGGCGCGGTCTGGCGGGCGTTGTGGAAGGCGAGCGCGGACACGGCGGTGCTCGGCCGGACGGTGCGGCCCAGCCAGGCGATCCGGCGCATGTCGAACGCATCGGCATTGGGGTCGAGCAGTCGCTGTTCATAGTCGGCGAGCCCGGTGTCGGAGGTGACGAGCAGGGTGATCGGCAGGCGCAGCATCGCGCCGTCGGGTTCGAAGATCAGATGCGGGATTCCCGGCAGGCGATCCGCCACCGGTCCGAACAGCTGCGCATAAAGCTTGCGCGCCGTCGCGGCGTCGAAGGGATAGGTGACGCGGCGCCCGTTCTCGACCGTCGAGATGGTCGACCGGATCGCGTCGACCGCGCTTTCCAGTCCCCCGGCGCCGATATCGGCCTGCCACAGCCGCGCCGCGCCGCGATCGATCAGCATGGCATAGACGGCATCGCCGACGACGAGCATCTTCAGATAGGCCTCGTCGGACCGCAGCGTGCCTTGCAGGTCGGCGAGGTCGATCTTGCCCGGTGTCACCGCGCGATATTGCGGAAAGGCCGACAGGCGCGTGACCGTTTCGGCCTGCTGGGTCGACAGATTGTCGAGCTGGGTGCGCAGGTCGGCGCGCAGTGCGCCGATTTCCGGCGTTGCGGGCATCTGCGCGAGCCGTGCATCCTCGATCCGCGCGCGTTCGATATCGCGGCTCAGCGTCGTCGCCTGGCGGAACAGCGCCGCGCCCTCGTCGCTGCCGCTCGACAATTCGCGCGCCAGCACCGCCTGCGTATCGGCGACGCCGGGACGGACCTGGAGCTGGCTGGCGACGAAGAAATCGCCGACCGCCGCGGGATCGCTCCCGGCGCGCTCGGTTAGCAGCCGGTAATAGGGGGCCATCATATTGGCCATTCCCGCCGTCGAACGCTGCGAATTCGCCAGCGACGCCACCACGTCGCGATAGATGCTGAGCGCTTTGTCCGGTTGGCCGTTGCGCGTCAGGAAGGCAGCGTAGCGCGCGCGCGCCGAAGCGAGCGCGGTGGTTTCGGGATATTCGACCGCGAGCGCCTGCACCGATTGCTGGAAACGCGCGTCGGCGTCCGCGATCTCGCCCATCGCCTCTTCGCTCAGCGCCAGTTCGCCGAGCATCTGCGAGCGCAGGCGGACGATCGAGGTCACGCGGCCTTCGCGCACCGCGAGCGCCTCGTCGAGGCCGCGGAGCTGCGCGGTCTTCGCAGCGGCGGCATTGCCGCGCAGCCGCTCGACGGTGCCCAGCAGGTGCGTCGCCTGCGCATCGATGATCCGCGCGCGCTCTGCCGGGGTCAGTCGTTCGCGATCGGAGGTCTGGCGGATCGCGCGCGCGCTCGCGCCGCTGTTGATGCCGGCGGCGACCTCGGGGGTCAGCGTCACCGTGCCGTCGGCGGCCGCCGCGGCGGTGGCGAACGACGGCAGCGGCGCCTGCAGCAATTCCGCGGCAGCGTCATACTGGTGACGGTTAAGCGCGTCGATCGCGCGGAAATTGCGACGCAGGCGAAGCTGGACCGGGTCGCTGGTCGGGATCGCCTCGACCTCCGAGAACAGCCGCTCGGCCTCCGCGAATTCGCCGAGGTTCGATTTCTGCAGCGCGCGGTTCAGGATGAATTCGGTGGGATCGAGGTCGGCCGCCGCCTGTTCCTCCGCGGTGCGGCGCGACAGCGCCTCGAAGAATTCGGCCGCCTCGGCATAGTCGCCGCTGTGGTTGCGGCGGTATCCCTCGGCAAGAGCCTTGTCGATGTCGATCGCTCCGGCCAGCGTGCGCGCGAAGCCGTCGTTGCCGCCGATCGATGTCGTCGCGGCCCTGATGACCCCCGGGACGATCCGGCGGGTGCGGATCGATTCGAGCGCCAGTGTCAGCGCGTCGTCATAGGCGGCGAAGCCCTCGACGGCATAGGCGGTGTTGCCGTCGGCCTCGATCCGCGTCCGCCACGCGATGGCGCTGTCCTTCACGGTGCACGCGTCGGGGGCGGTGCAGGCGATCGTCCCCGCGCGCGCCTTCTCGATTCGCGCCAGCGCTTCGGCGGGGGTGGCGCGCAGCATGCGGACATGGCCGACGGGCTGGCTCGCGTCGCGGCACAGGATCGTCCACGCGCGGTCGAACATGCCGTCGATCACCGGGTCGCGGACCGTCGCCTGCACCTCGCACAGCGAGCCGCCCTGGCTGCCGATCGAGAAACTGTCGCGCAGCGTCGGATCGTCGCCCTGCGCCGCGACCGCGCACGGCGCCGCAAGCGTCGCGAGGGCGAGCGCCGGCAAGAGGTTGGAACGTCGCGCGGTCATGGTCAAATCCCCCATACAGGCCGGTTGTGCCCGGCCGTCGCTTTGCGACGAGGCGCAGTCTTCATCGCTGCGGTACGACCCCAATTCCCGTCGCCGCGGACCCTAAACCCTTCGTACGAAAAAAGGAAGTGATCTGCCGCACAGTCCGGCGGGGCGGGATAACCGTTCGTTGCCGCACAGGCGGCTTGCGCCCGGCACGGGGGCGACCTATCTGGGGCCGACAGGCTCTCAGGCTCTTTTCGTGAGGACAAGATGACGCAATTCGATGATCGCAAGCGGGCCTTTGAAGCGAAGTTCGCGCGCGACCAGGAAGTCCAGTTCCGCATCACCGCCCGCCGCAACCGGCTGGTCGGCGAATGGGCGGCCGAACGCATGGGGCTGACCCCCGAAGAGACCGACGCCTATGCGAAGGCGGTCGTGCAGGCCGATTTCGAGGAAGCGGGCGACGAGGACGTGATCCGCAAGCTCGCGGGCGATCTCACCGCCGCGGCGGTCGAGATCAGCGATGCGGAGATCCGTGCCGTGCTCAACGACAAGACGGCCGAGGCGCGCCGCCAGTTCATGGACAGTCTGGACGGCAGCCAGGGCTGAGGAGGGGCAGCGCGATGGCGATGCACGAGGCGGATTTGCGGGCGGCGATCACGACGGCCTTTCCGGGTGCCGAGGTGACGATCACCGACCTTGCCGGCGACGGCGATCATTTCGCGGCGCATGTCGTGTGCGAATCCTTTCGCGGCATGACGCGCGTCGCGCAGCACAAGGCCGTCTATGCCGCGCTCGGCGGCCGCATGGGCGGCGAACTTCATGCCTTGCAATTGACCACCGCCATCCCTTCATAAGGGGTATCCCGCGTATTTTTCGGCGCACCCGCGCCATCGGAGGCATATCATGAGCGACCCCACCGTCCACGACCGCATCGCGAAGCTGGTCGCCGATCATCCCGTGCTGCTGTTCATGAAGGGGACGCCGCTGTTTCCGCAGTGCGGCTTTTCCTCGCGGGCGGTCGCGATGCTCGACCGGCTCGGCGTCGCCTACGACTCGGTCGACGTGCTGCAGGACATGGAAATTCGCCAGGGCATCAAGGAATTCTCCGACTGGCCGACGATCCCGCAGCTTTATGTGAAGGGCGAATTCGTCGGCGGCAGCGACATCATGATGGAGATGTGGGAGGCCGGCGAACTGCATCAGCTGATGGACGACATCCCGGCGCGTGCGGAATAGGCGGCATCCGGGTCGATGCGGCTTTCCCGGCTGGAAGGGTCCGGCTAACGCATAGGTGACTCCATGCAGGCAGCGGAAGGTCGCTCCGTCGCCATTGACGAGATGGATCGCGAAATGGAGCGCGGGCTGCGGCGCCTGCGTTTTTCCGATCCCGTCGAAGCGGTCTTCCTGCGCGAATATCTGAAAAGCCGCGCCCGCATGGTGCCGCTGTGGGCCTTCCTCGGCACCCTGCTCTATCTGGTGGCGATCCTCGGCGACCTCAGCATGATGCCCGACGTTGCGCCGACGGTCATCGCCCTGCGCCTCGGCCTGTTCCTGCCCTACGCCGTCGCGGTGGTCTGGATCATGCGGCGGTGGCCTTCGCCCGCGACCTACGACCGGCTGGCGCTGGGGGTCGGCCTGCTCGGCCTGTCGCTGCCGATGGCGATGCTGGTCTTTTCGCGGAGCGACCATCTCTTCGTTTATCAGACGGGCAGCGTCGGCACGCTCGCCTTCTTCGTCATCGTGCTCCGCCCGCGCTTTCCGACCGTCCTCGCGGGGCTGGCGGCGATGGTCGCGATCCAGATCGCAACGACGGGCCTCAACGGCAGCTTCGACGCCGTGACCTATTCGGGTATCGTGTCCTTCCACATCACGCTCGGCATCTTCCTCGCGCTGTCGGCCTATTTCGCCGAGCGGGTCGATCGCCAGAATTTCCTCAACCGCCTGCGCGGGGAAGCGTTGCAGGCACAGTTGACCGCCCTGTCGGAACGCGACCCGATGACCGGGCTTTACAACCGCCATTCGCTGCGCCGGTCACGCCACGCGATCTGGGCGCCGGGGGCGGCGCGCACCATCTCGCTGCTGATGCTCGATATCGACAGCTTCAAGCTCTACAACGACGTCCACGGCCACGTCGACGGCGATGCCTGCATCCAGCGGGTGAGCGACATCGTGCGCAAGCAGGTGGACGAACAGGGTACGGTATTCCGCTATGGCGGAGAGGAGATACTGATCCTTCTGCCCGATACCGGCCAGGCGCCCGCCCTGTCGGTGGCCGAGGCCATTCGCCAGGCGATCGAGGGCGCGGCGATCCGTCACGACGGCTTGCCGGGCGGCGGGGTCGTCACGGTCAGCCTGGGCGTCGCGACGGGCCGCACCGACGCGGACGATCTGGAGGAGCTGCTGCGGCGCGCCGACACTGCACTCTATGCGGCGAAGGGGGCGGGGCGGAACCGGGTGCGCCTCGCCGATCCGGAAGCGCCGCTGCCTGCATCGGCGATCGGGCGGCCGTCGCCCTGAACGGTTCCGAAAAAGCAACCGGGGGGCGGGGCCGTTCGGCCGCTCCGCCCCCCTTTTGCCTTTGGGGTAAGTGGGGATATCCCGGTGGGGGGAGCAGGGGGTAGCGGGGACCAGACCGATACCCCCTGCCGCTCCATTGAGCGGAACACTCGGGAACGAAATATGTCATACAAGCGCCGTGCCAGATCGGCGAGCGCGCGGATTTGCAGGGGTTGCGCTGGTTAGCGAAACCTTGTCGGCGCGCCGATCTGTCAAATTTTCCGACAGGCCTCGCGGCCGCGGGCGCCGCCGGGCGAGGCGGCCGCGCGACCCTTTTCTGTCGCCCCGGCCCTTTTCCTTTCGGCCCCGCGATGCCACATGGGCCCCGTGACCGACGAAAAGCCCTGGCCCGACACGATCCACGCCGGCGAGTGCGAGCAGCACGAGCCGCTGGTCCGGCGCGTGCTCGCGCCCAATCCCTCGCCCTATACCTTCACCGGCACCCAGACCTGGCTGGTCGGGGCGGGCCGCGACGTCGCGGTGATCGACCCCGGCCCGACCGGATCGGGGATGAGCATCGGCGATCCGCCCGACGCCAACGGCGCCGGTCATGTCGACGCGATCCTGCGCGCGGTGGAGGGGCGGCGCGTTGCCGCGATCCTGTGCACCCACACGCACCGCGACCACAGCCCGGCGGCGCGTCCGCTGCAGGAGGCGACCGGCGCGCCGATCGTCGGCTGTGCTCCGCTCGCGCTGTCCGACGACGGGCCGCGCGCCGATTCGGCCTTCGACCCCGATTATGCCCCCGACCGCATCCTCGCCGACGGCGAGCGCGTGGCCGGCGACGGCTGGACGCTCGAAGCGGTGGCGACGCCGGGGCACACCTCCAACCACCTCTGCTTCGCGCTCGTCGAAAGCGGGGCGCTGTTCACCGGCGATCATGTCATGGCCTGGTCGACCAGCGTCGTCAGCCCGCCCGACGGCGACATGGCGGCCTATATGGCGAGCCTGCAGAAGCTCTACGAGCGCGACGACCGCGTCTATTATCCCGCGCACGGCCCGGCGGTCGCGAAGCCGAAGCAGCTTGTTCGCGGCATGCTCGGCCATCGCCGCCAGCGCGAGCGGCAGATATTGCGGGAACTCGAACAGGGCGTGCGCGTGGTGCCCGACATGGTGAGCCATATGTACAAGGGTCTCGACCCGCGCTTGACCGGCGCCGCCGGCCGTTCGGTGCTCGCGCACCTGCTCGACCTCGAGGCGCGCGGCCGCGTGCTGCGCGACGGCGACGTCTGGAGCCTCGCGGCATGAGCCGGGGCGCCTTCCGCATCCTGATCGTCGTCCTGTTGGCGGCCGCGATCTTTCTCGGCTGGCGCGCGTGGGACGGCTGGCAGAAGAGCTATGATCCCGAAACGGTCGTCGCGGCGAGCCTGCAAGGGCTCCAGGAACAGAATGTGCTGGTGCCCTTCACCGCGCGCTATGTCGCGGTGGTGACCTCGACACAAAGCCGCCTTGGGCTCAGCGCGAAGAAGACGCTGATCATGCCCGGCACGGTACGCTACGAACTCGACCTCGGCAAACTCAAGCCGTCGGACCTCGACTGGGACGCGGCGGCCGGTACGCTCACCGTCGCGCTGCCGCCGCTGCGCCTCGCGGGGCCGGAGATCGACATCGACGCAATCAGCGAGTTTCGCGACGGCGCGATCCTGCTGACGCTCACTGATGCCGAGGCGGTGCTCGACGCCGCCAACCGCAAGGCGGCACAGGAAGAATTGATCAAGCAGGCGAAGGGATCGACCCCGCTGCGCCTCGCCGAAGGCGCGGCGCGCGCCGCGATCGAGCAGAGCTTCGCGATGCCGCTCAAGGCCGCGGGGATCGACGCGAAAGTGACGGCGCGCTTCGCCAATTGATCTCCCCTCCCGCTTGCGGGAGGGGCAGCGAGACTTGCGAGCTGGCTCGTTAGTCGCAGCGGGGTGGGTTAACCGCATCGCCGCCGGCACACCCCCGACCCCTCCCGCAAGCGGGAGGGGAGATATTGTGTCGACCGATCGCATGAATTGCCCTGTCGCGGGGCAGCGTGTAGGGGAACGCGGCCCCCGATGGCGAGGGGGCCAGGACCAGATAAGGATAAAGCCATGACTGCTCCCATCCGCGAAAATCTTTCGGGCCTCGACCTGCGCGCCGAGATCGACCGGCTGCGCAAGGAGCGCAACGCCGTGATCCTCGCGCATTATTACCAGAAGCCCGAGATTCAGGATCTTGCTGATTTTGTGGGTGATTCGCTGGAATTGTCGCGCAAGGCCGCCGAGACCGACGCCGACGTCATCGCCTTCTGCGGCGTCAAGTTCATGGCGGAGACGGCGAAGATATTGTCGCCCGAAAAGATCGTCGTGCTGCCCGACATGGATGCGGGATGCAGTCTCGAGGACAGCTGTCCGCCCGAGCAGTTCGCGCGTTTCCGCGCCGCGCACCCCGATCATATCGCGCTGACCTACATCAACTGCTCGGCGGCGGTGAAGGCGCTCAGCGACGTTATCGTGACCTCGTCGAGCGCCGAGACGATCATCGGCCAGCTTCCGCCCGAACAGAAGATCATCTTCGGCCCCGACCGGCACCTCGGCGGCTATATGAACCGCAAGTTCGGGCGCGACATGCTGCTGTGGCCGGGCGTGTGCATCGTCCACGAGGCGTTCAGCGAGACCGAACTGCTCAAGCTGAAGGCGCAGCACCCCGACGCGCCGGTCGCGGCGCACCCCGAATGCCCGCCCTATATCGTCGACCATGCCGATTATGTCGGATCGACGAGCGGCATCCTGCAATTCGCCAAGACCTTCCCCGGCGACACGCTGATCGTCGCGACCGAACCGCACATCATCCACCAGATGGAAAAGGCGCTGCCCGAAAAGAATTTCATCGGCGCGCCGGGCGCCGACGGCAATTGCAACTGCAACATCTGTCCGTACATGGCGCTCAACACGATGGAGAAGCTCTACCTCGCGCTGCGCGACCTTCAACCGCGGATCGAGCTGGACGAGGAATTGCGCCTGGGCGCGAAGAAGAGCCTCGACCGCATGCTCGAAATGGCGTCGGGCACGGTGGGCAAGGGGGATTTGGGGCGGGCGTAATGCGATATGGCGAAGCCTTTGCGAAGCTCGGTTATGCGTTAACCGCGCCGCGTCAGGACTGGAGTGCCGAGCGGGACGATGGCGTGTGCATCACCTTGTGGCGTTCGGAGATTGACTGGAAAACCCTGACGATGGACAGCCGTCTTCACGGCGGACCATTGAGTGACTGGTCGGGGTTGCCCGGAAATGCGAAGCGGATTCGACATGTGAAGCGGGCGTTGGATGAGTTTGGCGGCGCGGTCGATACGATTATCGTGGACGGCATTCCCGGGCAGGGCGTTATCGGCGCCACCCCGTGGAACCCGGATGACCGCAAGGGCTTGCGCTGGTATGTGACCGATCTCGAGGAAGCGACGGGCCACATTCGTTTGGAAGTGCGCAAGCCCCAAGGTTAACCCGCCACCGCCCGCTTCGTCATCTCCGGTTCCGCCGCAATCACCTTGAGGTAGGCCCGGACCGCCGGGGGCGGCATGTGGCGGCCGATCTCATATTGGCGGATATTGGCGACCGGAATGCCATAAGCGCGCGCGAACTCGTCCTGACTCATGCCGAGATCGTTTCGGAGCATGCGAATGCGGCGGCCCATCAGGCCGCGCTCCAGACCGGCGACGCTGACGTCGAAGTCTTCGGGATCGCCGGGGTCAGCCGGAATGGCGATCGTAGTTTCCTTGTTCACCTGCATTGCTCCTTCGCACCGAGATCAGTCGTATCCTGTCGCCTCTCCAGACATGGACGGCCGTATAGAGCTTGCCCCCGACGCGCCCGATCGCCTTGAATCGCTCCTCGCCATCGATTTCCCGGTGTGACGCGAGGATCAGATGGGCTGGGTCGCCGAATATTTTGAGGCCGAACGACAGTTTCAAGCCATGTTTGAATCGATTGGCCTCGTCCTTTGGACGGATCATATTCGAAATCCATAAAGTCATATATGTGATTCACATGGTTTGCGCAAGCGAGTTGCCAGGGCGATTCGATTTGCAGTGCGGCAATCGAATCCGAAAATGCTGCGCTCTTGTTACAAAAATGCTGCGCAGCAAAGCCAAGTTGCTAATGCCGGACTTATCCACAGGCGCGGGCGCTCGAAAGGGCGATTCCGCGCTTTTTCTGTTGGCGGCGGCGGCGCTTCGTGACAGCTTCCAATCATCGGACGACAGAGACGTCGGACCGCCGGGACGGAAAGACTGGTTGCAAGACCAGCCGGACGGAAACGGAAGGGTCGGACGACGAAACGACCGATAGCCCGATCACGGAACGCGGATATTCCCACGAGTTGAAGCGAACCCGATCAGGCGATTGGAAGGCAGACCATCGCTCGGGAAAGGCGACTGCTTCGGCAGATGCCGGACGAGATGACGAAGGGCCTTCCGGTGAGGCCGGCCCCCGCAAGGGGGCCGACCGAACCGTCGCCGGATTGTTCCGGCGCGCGTCACGGCGCCTCGTTTGGCGGTTTGCTGATCGCAAGACAGCGGACCGGGATGGGGCAGGCGGCAGCGCAGGACAAAACCGGATAGTGGGGGCTGGCAGCGATGCCGGCCCCCATTTCGTTTCGTCGCCGGCGTTGCGGCCGCATTCCCATTCCTGTCCGCGGGCGATCCGGCCTACCGCGACAAAGCGGAATTGGAGGCGATGAAAACGCGCGATCCTCAGGCGATCGCGGCGCAGAGGCTTCTCGAAAAAGGTGTGGAACAGCATCGTCTCGACCCGATCCGGGCCGAGGAGGCAGAGGCGATGGAACGCGCTGTCGAGCATGCGCTATCGGCCGCCAAGCCCGGGCCCGAGCGAATCTTCGAAGGACTGTTGAGTGCGGGAGACGTGGCATGAGCGATCGGCCGGCCAATGGCGTGCGTACGCTGAGTTACCGCGCGGCGCTGCGCGAGGCGCTGATCGAGGAGATGCAGCGCGACGAGCGCGTTTTCATGATGGGCCCTGACCCTAGGTTTCGTTTACATTCAGGATTTCCATTGGCGCAGGATTGTGATTCAAG
>ERZ778017.1732-NODE-1732-length-20078-cov-5.155371_pt1 | contig 20078 bp, 17 predicted proteins | sample MGYA00375747_ERZ778017 | MGnify/ENA primary metagenome ERZ778017 (study PRJEB29350, sample SAMN05509838) | bioreactor metagenome | biome: bioreactor; material: wastewater | place: South Africa: University of Cape Town | collected 2014-03-17 ...
ATCGCCTCTGAGAGCCTAGGCATCCCCCATACGCTCTTGCATTACTTCTTTTTATATATTAAAAAATATTAGCTATAATGTCCAAATAATATTTGGACACTCTATCTAATATCTTAGATTTTGTATTCCCGCTTTTACTTTTACAATATGTCAAAGAACATGTATTCGTCACAATTTATTTATAAATACGCTCGTGACAAACGCTTAATTTCTTATTTCTTATGAGCTATTTTACTATCTCATATTTTTTTAACTTCTACAAAGGTAGAAAAAAATCTTTTATATACAAGCAATTTTAAAAAATATTTTTTGTTAAAATTTTACGCCTGGATTCGATTACAAAAACCCAAACTGTTTACTTGGATATTTTATTGCTATACAATAATAAACACTTGCAAACACAACATTTTCGCAACCCCTCGATTTTAATACAAAACTAGTGTATATTTTTTATAAATACAAATACTTTACAACACATAAATACAGATACTTATTTATTTAAAATATCAATGGTGTATTTATCTTTTTTTCTGCAAGCCTATGAAATGTAATATATAATAGTAATAGCTTCTTGTTTCTTAAAATATGTGGAATCAACCCTCAACAACAAGAACGTAGTTATGTAAATATTATATAGTAAGTAAACTGTTTATGGTCCTAACTCCTTAAACTTTTTAAATAGCCTACTTCTTGGCTAGTTAAAAATCGCCATTTACCCCTAGACAAGTCCTTTTTGGTAAGGTTAGCATACATTACCCTATCTAAATTGATAATTTGATAACCGAGATGTTCAAATAAGCGCCTAATAATTCTATTTTTCCCTGAATGGATTTCTATTCCTAACTTACTTTCATCTCCTTCTGCTGTAGCTACGCTATCCACTTGAACAATACCATCTTTAAGTCTGACTCCTGCTTTGATGGCTGAAAAGTCTTGGGGACGAATAGGGCTGGCTAACTCGACTTGATATATTTTTTTAATCTGATAAGAGGGGTGGGCTAATTTTTGAGCCAAATCTCCATCATTTGTTAAAACTAAAAGCCCTGTTGTATTACGGTCAAGCCTACCAACAGGATATACCCGCTCTTGACAAGCACCTTTTACAAAATCCAAAACTGTTCTTCTACCCTCTGGGTCAAATGCAGTTGTAATACAATTTCTAGGTTTGTTGAAAAGAATATAAACGTGTTTGTTTGGCTTTAATACTTTATCACGAAACTTTACTATATCAGTAGTTTTTACTTGATAACCTAAAGTTGTTATTTTCTCACCATTAACAGTTATACGGCCAGCTTGTATGAGTTCATCTGCTTCTCTCCTGGAACAAACTCCGGCATTGCTAATCCATTTATTTAGTCGCACATAATTACTTTGGCCAGAAGCTACTTTCGAGGGATAAGAAAGATTTTTACTCATATTACTTAACCTATTACCTTACATCAACTAAAATCTGAAAGTCCATGAGCTTATTATTTTTCTTTTTCTTCTTTAGCTCGCTTGGCAAAAACTGAATGCCTGGAATGAGGAACTACTTTGAGCCTATCTTTATCAATAAGCTCACCTGTAACTGTACAGACCCCATAAGTGCCATTTTGTATCCTAGTAAGCGCATTTTCTAGGTGCACAATATATTTTCTTTGTCGGTCTATAAGAATTCCAAGATTTTCTTTTTCAACAGTATCAGGAACTTCTTCTAGTAATTTGACACTCACTTCCACACTATTGTCATTACTCTTGTCTAATGCTTCTTGAATAAATACAAGCTCTTTACGCGCTTTATTTAATTTTTCTAAAATAAGCTTTTCAAACTCCTTAAGTTCCTTTGTTGAATATTTGTTTTGTTTACGCTCGTCCATATCTATGTGGATTAAATTGGCAAAAGGATAGCTATAATAACATCTACAGGTTTTCCACCCAATAAATTACTTATACAACTTTATCCAGTTAGCTTATTTTTGCTTTCTTTATATATCAGCTACTTTATTGCTGTATATGCAGTATAAGTAATTTATTTTGTTATGTCAATACTTATATTAGTCTACTTGGCTATCTCCTTCTGCAGCAATTACGTTGACAGAGTCTGCTACATCTGCCAAAATTCTACCGCAATGCTCGCATTTTATTATCTGCCTTTTTTCCTTAATCTCTGCCTGCATTTGTGGATATATAATTGTAAAACAACCTCCACAAGCACCTCCTATTACTGAGACTACGGCTAAGTTATTGCGAACATTGTTCCTAATCCTTTCATATGTTTGAAGTAAAGGCTTATCAATATTAGCTTGCAATTGTTGGCGCTTCTTAGTTAATTTTTCTTCCTCTTCCTTACTTTCATCTCTTATTGAATCAAGGTCTTCTTCCTTAGTTGTAAGGTTCTGAGCGGCCTTTTCAATAGACTTACTAAGCGCTTCAAAAGAGTACTTATTCTTTTCTATCTGCTCATAACTCTCTTTAATCTTCTTCTCCGCTAATTGAATATCTAAATTATGTAATTCTATTTCTTTAGTTATCGCATCATATTCTCTATTGTTTCTTACATTCATTTGCTGCTCCTCATAACGCTTCACTTGTGATTCTATATCCTTGATTTTTATACGTAATGATGTAATATTTTGCTCTAGATTAGCAATTTGTTCTTGGTAGGTTGTGGCTTGTAATTGTAGGTTAGACAGATCATCTTCTAACTTTTTCACTTCCTGGGGCAACCCACCTCTTACTTGAAGAATTTTATTAATCTGCTTATCAATTTCTTGCAACTCGAGCAAAAGGCTAAGGTTTTTTACAGTATTGTTTTCCATAAAATGTATGTCAAATTTTAGAAGTATCTAGAAGTAATAAACTGGGTTAGTTTGTGTTGTACTTTTTAATAGAACAATGTTACTAAATTTTTCGGACAATTTATTATAAATCAGTCCTTTAATAGCTATTTCACTTTCATAATGACCTACATCGGCTATTAGAATTTGGTCTTCAGCATCAAAGAAATCATGATATTTTACATCTGCCGTTACTAATACATCTGCACCTTGCCTAATGGCTTCTGGCAATAAGAATATACCAGATCCACCACACAAAGCCACTTTTTTAATAGGCTTTTTTATGGGTGCAGAATGCCTTATGCAAGTCAGGCCCATTTTTTCCTTAAGATAAATGAGAAATGTCTGGTTATCAAAAGTTTTAGGCAGCTCTCCTATTATTCCAGCGCCCACTTGTATATCCGCATTTTCTATATTTTGGATACAATAAGCCATCTCTTTATAAGGATGCAATTGCTTAAGGGAAGCCACTATATCTTTGCATAAATAGGCAGAAAATACTACTTCTAGTTGATGGGCTGTTGCCCATTCAACCTTGTTGCCTTGCTGTGATGGATCTATAGGAAGGTGTGCGGATTCATCACATTGAAACGTAGCCGTACCTGCACTACTAGTAAAACTACAATGGCTGTAATGGTTTATGTGGCCTGCCCCTACCTGATGTAAAGCAGCCTGTACTTGTTCTATTTGTAAAGGAGATACAAAGACAGTCAACTTTTGTAACGTATGTGGCTTAGGAAGTAATATTTTCCATGTTTGCAAACCAAGCTGCTGAGCCATGCATTGGTTTACACCCTGCATAATATTGTCTAAGTTGGTATGTATCGTGTAAATAGATATGTTATACCTAATGGCCTGTATAACACATCTTTCTACATAATTAGTGCCTGTTAGCTTTTTTATAGGTTTAAATATAATAGGGTGGTGTGCTATAATTAGGTTACAGTTCTTGTTCCTTGCCTCTTCTACTATAGCCTCGGTAATATCTAAACATAGCAGTATACCCGTAACCTCCATAAATGGATTACCTACTATAAGCCCAGCGTTATCATATGTTTCCTGATAGGCTAGAGGAGCCCATTGTTCTAAATAATTTGTAATATCTTTAACTTTTATCATAGATAATTGATAGACTTTACATTCAATACTACCAAGTTACAATATTATGTGGGCTTTGTAATGCTTAAAAAAGTTAAAAGATATTTGTCGATCATAAGCTTTATCATGCTAACTCCTTTTGCATGGATGTATGGAGTGATTATATGGTTTAGAAATTCCTTATACACCTATGGAATGCAAAAAGTTCATGGGTATAATGAAGCAATACCAATAATTAGTGTAGGTAATCTTACTGTGGGTGGCACAGGCAAAACACCCTGTATAGAATATTTAATCCGGTTACTTCAAGAAAAACTTTATATAGTGGTACTAAGCAGGGGATATAAAAGGAGAACGCATGGATATAGAATAGCAAGTATAGTGGACAATGCACAAACAATTGGAGATGAGTCCTATCAGCTATATAAAAAGTTTGTTATTAAAGATTCTAAGGTACAAGTGGCCGTATCAGAAGATAGGGCAAAAGCAGTCCAAAAATTATTATTCGATTATTCACATACAAATGCCATCTTATTAGATGATGGCTTTCAACATAGACGTGTAGATAGAAAATTAAACATTTTACTAACCAGTTTTCATAAACCTTTTTTTAGAGACCACCTACTGCCTGCAGGGAGACTTAGAGAACATAGACAGGCAGCAAGCCGTGCAGACATCATTCTTGTAACCAAATGTCCAACCTTATTAACACATGATATACAAGAATATTTTAGAAAACATATTACCAAATACTGTAAGAACCACAAAGAACCACCTATCTTCTTTACTCGTATTCGTTACGGAACACCGAAAAGTTTACATGCATCACATATAGGAAGTTTTTCTGAACATATTGTATTAGTAACAGGGATTGCCGACCCAGATCCGTTAGTACAACACGTAAGTGAGACTTACCAACTAGTGCACCATATTGCATTTAAAGACCATCATCAATTTACACAAACGGATATAAGAAAAATTGTATCGATTTTTCATCAAGTTACTTACAAAAAAAAATGTATATTGACCACAGAAAAAGATAGTATGCGTCTTATGGATCCAAACTTATCTCCTATTTTGAGACAGATACCTGTATTTTTACTCCCTATGTCTATGGAATTTATTGAGGAAGAGAAAGCTTTTATACAGCTTATTTGGGATAGTATTAGAAATAAAAAATAGTGTTAAAATTTTAATTTTATCTTTGTGTCATATCGCCTATACATATGCCTTATTGCCCTTTTTATAGGATGGTCTAATAATCTTAAAGCGCAAGAACAAGAGTTCCTAGATGACAGTACACACGATGTACATGGCCTCCATACAACCTTTTTCTTCACTCCAGCTGATTTAAAATATAATATACCGGTCCCTAGACCTATATCTGTAGGTATTGAGAAAATAGATCGATTTACCTTTAGACAAAAAATGGCTTATAAGGTGCAAGATTTAGGAAATGAGGGAACAGCTACCAAGTATATTTTTTATACCTTACCGCAAGAGATTGGAGCACGTAGTGGCTTTTATGTCTATGATGTATATTTCAGAGATCCAAGCCAGCAAAGATATTATGATGCAAAGGCTCCTTACACTGATGGAACCGTAGTTTTTGGCAATTACGGTAGTTATTTGTTCGAGGTTTGCCATGCAAGAAGCTTTAGTAAAAACTGGCATCTGGGAACTTTATTTGAAACCATCATGTCTGATAGAGAATATATACCTAATAAAATTCCTTATGACAGGCAGGTAATTACTTATCCTTTTACACTATTTGGTCACTACAAAACTGATAATGAAAGATACCAGCTTTTAGTAAGTTTTTATAGAAAGAATCACCGAAACAGAGACACAGGAGGTATTTCAAGTAAAGACAAGGTAAAGGTAGAAGAATGGCTAAAGGCTAAAGCAGAAATTAATAACAATTTATCTCCTGAAGATAGTGTAGAGAGTGGCGAACTGAGACAGCAGTATTACCTATATCATCAAGCAGTTTATGCAGAACCACTGCAGGTATATCATGAAGCCATACTAAGAAATACTTCCAACTATTTTAAAACTAAAGATTTGAAGGGTGATTCTAAGCAATTCTTAGCAGGGAGCCTGTTGGATAGCCTCAATAGTATCCAGGATAGCACATCCATGCAAGTATTTTCGAACGAGTGTGGAATTAAAGGGCAAATAAATCGTGTTTTTTACCAATATTATTATCGGACAAACTATCTCACCTTAAAACAAATTAATCTACCTGCAAGAAGCTTAAATGAACATTATTTAGGGCTTTATACTTGTATAAATGTTAGAGATAATATAGACTTTATACATTTACACGGTGAATACTTGCAAGGTGATTTATACAAAATACATACTTCTTATAAAGGTTCTATACTTGAATTATCGTACGATCAAATCAGATATATGCCCTCGTTTTTATCGTTACGCTATGAAAGTGCTTATCGCAATTGGAATAAAGATTTTCAACCTCCTGTAGGACGTCAGCTAGAAGGAGCATGCCACATACCTTTACCTGGTGTATTAGTAAAGCCTTATGGAAGGTTTATACGTACAGACTCGCCGATCTATTTTAAGCATGCCAACCCTACTAATAACCTTAGTAACCTTATAGAGCCATGCCTTATAGAGCCATGCCAGGAAAAAGGATATGCAGATGTTATAACTTGGGGATCTAATATTAATATCAGTCTTTGGTCCTATTTTCATATAGACACTGACATAGCTTCTACACAAGTAACAGGACCGGCCGCTAACGCTTTTAGAATACCTAAATGGTATACCAACGTTAGAACATATTATGCCAAAACTTTTTATGAAGGCAAATCAGAGATTGAGACAGGTATAGAATGTAATTGGAAGTCTAGTTATCATGCTGATGGATATGACCCTATCACACAACAATTTTATATACAAGACAGTTTTAATGTATATTCCTATCCTATTATTGAAGTCTTTTTCAACTTTAGAATTAAAACTTTCAGAGGCTTTTTAAAAGTTGTACATGCCAATCAGGGATTGTTATCCAAATCAGGATATTTTGTAACACCATTTTATCCAGGACAGCTTAGATCCATAGACCTAGGATTTAGTTGGTCTTTATTTAATTAAATTACCTAGATATAAACTATAACATAGTTGATTAACCTATATGAAATATGAAACTGGCTATCATAGGTGCTACAGGGCTTGTAGGAAGCACCTTACTTAAGCTCATCGAGGAGCGCCAATTCCCTATACAAGAGCTGCTGTTAGTAGCTTCAGAAAATTCTGAGGGGCAAACTATTTCTTTTAAAGACAAAAGCTATAAACTTATAACTTTAGACGCAGCGTTAGCTGCTAAGCCTGCACTGGCGGTATTTTCGGTAGGTGCAGAAATATCCTTAACATGGGCACCTCGTTTCGTAGAAATAGGAACTACTGTTATTGATAACTCAACTGCCTGGCGCATGCATCCTAACTATAAGCTAATTGTACCAGAGATAAACGCTCATTTACTAACAGAAGCAGATAAAATCATTGCTAATCCTAATTGCTCAACTATACAATTAGTAATGGCATTGGCTCCACTTCACAAAACACATAAAATAAAAAGATTGGTTATTTCTACCTACCAGGCAGTAACAGGTACTGGAAAAATAGCTGTAGAACAACTTTTATCAGAACGCAAAGGTATCCCACAAGTTCCATCAGCCTACCCATACCCTATTGATTTGAACCTGTTACCACACGTAGATGATTTTTTAGAAAATGGGTACACCAAAGAGGAAATAAAATTGGTCAATGAAACCAGAAAAATACTAAATGATGAATCTATTCAAGTGACCGCAACAGCAGTTCGAGTTCCTGTACTAGGTGGACACTCTATGTCTGTTAATGCTGCTTTTGAGCAAGATTTTAACATAGAAAATATTATCCAAACCCTTAAAAAAAGCCCTGGATTGATAGTACAGAATGATGTAGAAAAGAATCAGTACCCCATGCCTATACTAGCACAAAATAAAGATGAAGTTTTTGTGGGTAGGATAAGGAGAGATGAATCACAGCGTGCAACATTAAATTTGTGGATAGTAGCCGATAACCTACGAAAAGGAGCAGCAACTAATGCTATTCAAATTGCAGAATACTTGCAATCACGTCACTATTTTTCAGAGTAAACTAAACCTATATTTCAATTTATTTTTATAATAGTATTTATATTAGGAGAAAATTTTTAACTATAAACCGTATGAAAAATTTCTTAAGACTTTTGTCAATAATTAGTATATTTTTGATAACCCGTACATCTTTTTGTTATGCGGATACTTTTAAAAGCGAACCTATTTCCACTGAATTGTTAAAAGCAATGGAGCAAGGAAATACGTGGAGTAAATATGCCCTAGTACCTGCAGAAAGACTTAGATTATTAACTGTACAGCACATTGACTTTCAAGGAAAACAGCAAATAGGACAAATAATAGTGCTTGATGTTTGTGGAGATGCTGTATTAAATATTTTCAAACAACTGTATAAGAGGAAGTTTCCTATCCATCAAATGAAGCCTATGCATTATTATAATGGAGATGATCATATGGCTATGGCAGATAACAATACATCTTGCTATATAGATAGGAATATTATTGGAGGTACAAAAAAGTCTTTACATGCCTATGGATTAGCCATTGATGTAAATCCTGTACAAAATCCTTTTGTTACTATGGATCCTGATAAAGGCGTTGCCACTTATGAGCCTAAAGCTGGACTAGAATATGCAAATCGATTACAGAACAGACTAGGAAAGCCTGTAAGAGCTGGTATGGCAGAAGAAATTATTGAAATATTTGCGACCAATGGTTTTTATTGGTGGGGTGGATATTGGGATACGCCTATTGATTATCAACATTTCCAAGTGAGTTCTCTGCTAGGTGAACTTTATTTAGCTATGAAGCCACAAACTGCCAAAGCATTGTTTAAAACCGTTATTCGCTATTACAATAAGCATAAACGTCCATTAGAAACTGATTTATTAGAACAATTAAGGAAAGATGGACAACAAGCCTCTTTATTAGGTTATTACACAACAGATCAAACAAGATTCCAAGAGTGCTTGAAAAAATTAACAACTGGAATATAACTTATCATTTCACTTTTATTAGACTTCTTGTATAATTTATGTCTGCTTTATTTTTCATAGATTATACAAGAGGACTGCTTTATTGTAACACCCCTTATAAAATACTTAGTTTGTAGTGCTATGTTCTATATTGAAAAATAGGCTTACGGTATTATAATAATTTACTTAGGAATCCAAAGATTTTACATGTGTACAATAAACAGCAAAATTGTAGGTACTTCTAAACACTTATAAATTTTACTTCTTACAAATCAATATTCAAGTTTATTTTATATTATAAAAAATGTGCTAATAAGCTACAAAGAAACTATCTTCACGCATTAGTTAAAAATAGTATTATACATTCATGAAAATAATAGAATCTGCTCTACCACAAGGGCGAGGAAACATGCCCTTAGAATCCATCATAACTAATAAACACGAAAAGGTTATTTACCACTATGATGAAGTTACAGGGCTTAAAGCAATTGTAGCTATTCATAACACAGTACTTGGACCAGGTTTAGGAGGAGCACGTATATGGGACTACACGCAAGAAGAGCATGCTTTAGTAGATGCACTAAGGCTTTCTAAAGGAATGACTTACAAGTCTGCTGTAGCTGGCCTGGACTTGGGAGGAGCTAAAGCTGTTATTATAGGAGACGTAAATAAACTTAAAGATGAAGCTTATTTACGTAAATACGGCAAATTTGTGGAAAGCTTACACGGTAGTTACATTACAGCCCCAGATGTCAATACTACAATGTATGACATGGTGCATATTGCCAAAGAGACTAAGTATGTAGTAGGGCTACCTTCCGTATATCAAGGCAGTGGAGATCCTTCTATATTAACAGCTTATGGTACATATATGGGTATCAAAGCAGTGGCTCAGAAAGCTTATGGAAGCGATAGCTTAACAGGCAAGAAAATTGGTATACAGGGAGTTGGGAAAGTGGGAGCTATGCTAGTTAACCACCTTTCTAAAGAGGGTGCTTGTATTTATATTACTGATATCTTACCAGGTAGACTATCAGCAATCGCAAAAGAATACAATGTGCAGGTAATACAAGATGCTGAAGCATTCTATGAACTGGATATGGATATTTATGCTCCATGTGCATTGGGAGCAACCATCAATGACCAAACCATAAATAAATTGAAATGCCAAGCCATTGCCGGAGCAGCTAACAACCAATTAGCAGATGAGCATAAGCATGGCCGCATGTTGCTTGAAAAAGACATTGTATATGCGCCCGACTTTTTAGTAAATGCAGGGGGAGTTATCAACGTACATACTGAGTTTTATGGTAATTATAATGCAGAGTTAGCTCACCAACAAGTAGAAAATATTTATGCAACCTGTCTAACCATATTACAGCAGTCTGCACAAGATAATATACCAACCCAAGAAGTAGCCATACGTTTAGCAGAACAAAGAATACAGTCTGTAAAGAATGCAAGATTGGCATAAGTCTTAATTAGTAAGTCCTGCTTACTTCATAACAGATATGCTTTTCTCTAATTGAGTAAGCAGGTAATTAAACTATTATAGACTTTCTTATAATAAATACAAGTTAACCTATTGTGATAGATAAATCAATTATTAATCGGCGCTTTGTTCGCATTAAAGCCTTACAAAACCTTTATGCGTTTTATGTTAATCAACAAGCAAATTACCAAAACGCTTTGGAACAAATTAAGCTTGAATTTATTCCTGATATCTTTGCAAGCACTCCAGTAAATGAAGAGGAGCTAGCTCAAGAAAAATCACAAGTTACAACCTTGTTTAACTCTTGGGTATCTGAGAATCAAATTCACTTGCCTATACAACACACCTATACAGCCGTAGCACAAGAAACTGCCAAAAGAGTATGGGCTACCTACAAACTCAACCTCACACAAGATTTAAGAATATTAGAAAGTGGCTGGGGAGCAGCCATAGATACCATTCGAAGCACTTATCTACTTATTTTACAATTGCTTGTTGAGTGGTTTCAGATGGCACAACAACAATCACAAAAAATCAGCCAGTTACGGCAAGCTGATCTTACTTATCCTATAGCGCTAACCCAGAGCGAACTATTAGGGCACCTGCAAACAAATAACACTTTTTTAAATCTTATTCAGCAATGTAAAATCAGCTGGGAGCCGAATATGGATTTGGTAGCAAGATGGTATAATCAGTTTATTAAAGAAGCCCCCATATTAGCTGGCAACATGTCCGTTACAGGGAATATAGGAAAAGAACAAGCACTCATAAAGTACCTTGTAGAGGACATTATTTTCATTCAAGAAGATATTCAGAATTTCTTCAATGATATAGATCTGAGTTGGATAGAACATAAGCCTATTATCAAAAAACTATTTCATGAATTATTATTAAAGTCAGACACTGAATTACTGATAAAAGAAATAGAAAATGCAATGCAGGTAGGAACTAATGCCGCCTCTTTTTATGATAAACTAATAGGTACTGCTTTAGAACAAGAAAGATTTATAGACAACCTGATTCAACAACACATAAAAAACTGGTCTATTGAAAGAACAGTACTTTTAGACAGAATTATCATTAAAATGGGATTATGTGAAATGAAATATTTTGATAGTATACCTACCAAAGTAGCTATTAATGAATATGTGGATCTAGCAAAAAAATATAGTACCTCTAAAAGTAGTAAATTCATTAATGGAGTCTTAGATACTATTGCAAAAACCATCTAAAAACAATATCTTGAAAGAATCTTTAATAAAAGAACATTAAAAATTTTGATATATGGGTATGCAAAAACGTTCTTCAAGTATTATCACATTATTAATTGGACTAGCTCTAGGTACACTGGTAGGCATGTTATTTTCCCCTACTGGCGGTGCAACTATTAGAGGTTTCTTAGTGTATCAATGCAGAAAGGTATTACAAAATATAAAAAGCATGTTTACGCACATGGTTCCTTTTTACCATAACACGACAATAGATAATACTGCTAAAGCTGCTAGTCAAGAAGTGATTGAGAGAACTGTAAGAAAAGCAAAAAAAATTTTAGAAGCAGCAGAGTTATTATCCAATCAACTGGATGGAAAATAATCCTAATTTTAAAATTGCTTAAATCACTTATTTGGACTAATTTAGACGTCTAATACGTTTAACCTTTAATCACTATGTTTAATTATATCCTTTTAGAAGCGAGCATTGCAAAAGGCATTGATGTAAAGCAAATAGCACTTATTGCTAGTTTTGTTTTAGTATTCTATTTTTTTATGATTCGACCACAGCAAAAAAGGCAAAAAGAACAACGCAGCTTTATAGATCATATCAAAAAAGGAGATAATGTAGTCACCATTGGAGGTATCCATGGTAAAATACATGATATAGAGGATAACATAGTTACCTTAGAAGTAGACAACAGAGGAACAAAAATCAGTGTTTCCAAAAGTGCTATTTCTATAGAATCAACTAAGAGATTACAGCAGGCTCAGAAATAGATTTTATTCTTGTTAGGAATAAAATTACGAAATTTGTATAGGCAAGCTCATTTTGCTGTTGAATCTCTATACTACTAACATATTACTTTTCTACTTACTGAGTAATATTAAATTATACTTACGGTTAAAATTATATAAATAAGCTTATTCATATAAGCTAACTGTTTGTATACCAATTTGCTCGAAAAATTCTATCTTACTGTATTTCAAAAGCTGGCTTATTTTATTTGTCGTAGTTTTTCACAAAAGAATAATCGCCTTTACAGAATTAATTAACAATTAGTGAAGAGCTTGGCCCCTACTTTATCATAAATTTACTTTGACTTATAATCCTTATCTATCTTGCTTACCAAATTATCAATACCAAAAATTCTTACATTAGAGCCGCTGCGAAAGGTTTGTAAAAGAGCACAAAAAGGGGTAAAATGTATGGCTAACCAAAAATAAGGAAGCTAGTATGCATTTAACCTATGATCGACTAAGCAAACATCCCCGTAGCTTTATCAGAATAAGTGGTTTAAGTATCGAAGCCTTTAATAGCTTGGTCACTAAAATACGGCCATCCTTTGACCAGTTGGAAGCACAAAAGCTATGTCATGGACGTCGGAGCCATTTACCTACCTTAGAAGATAAGTTACTTTGTGTACTGCTGTACTATCGCACCTATATCTCCCATGTGTTTTTAGGCTACTTGTTTAACCTACATAATTCTAATATTTGCCACTTATTAAGGAAAATGGAACCCCTACTAGCCAACAGAATTAGCATTCAAAAAGATAGAAGCTTAACGGCAGATAAGGTAATGAAAATACTGGTCGATGTAAGTGAACAACCGACTCAACGACCTTCAAAAAGACAAAAGCAGTCCTATTCAGGCAAGAAGAAACGTCATACCATTAAAGCAGAGATAGCTATAGGAGAGGATGGTCGGATCCTGTCAGTCTCTAAGTCACACAAAGGAAGAGTACATGATTTTAGAATCCGTAAAGGAGAAAAACTTTTACCAACAGAGAGTCTAAAGCTAGCAGATAGTGGCTATCAAGCCTGGCAAAAACTGCAGAGTAATGTGGTTATACCCTATAAGAAGCGTAAAAACAGGCCTTTAACAAAAGAGCAAAAAGAACATAATAGGAAGCTGGCTTCTATTCGAGTGAGAGTCGAGCATAAGATAAGAGAGATAAAGGTGTTTAGGATCATGTCAGAGGTTTACCGTAATTTTCAGAAGAAGCATAACCTACGCTTTAATATTATAGCTGGACTTGTGAACTTCAAGCATGCTTTTTAACAGACGACTCAAATAAAGTTATTAAAGCTAGCTATGCTTTTTTACTATTGTAGCTTTATTGCAAACGTTTCGCAGCGGCTCTATTCCAAAAATAGATTTAAATTTGATGCCCTAGTATTTATTCAAAGTTTCCATATATTATTACAAATTAAATAATATAGAAAATGCAATCTATTTAGAATTATACAAAGTTTAATAACTAAGAGTCTGTTCATGATCTTCATTTAAAGGGTAAGAATTTATATATTATCAGGGATAAATAAATTACTAACTTTTGAAAAAGCAGGAGGATATATGCGAAAACAATATCCAAGCGACATTACGCAGGCGCAATTTGCCAAGATACATCCCATGCTAGAAGCAGCGCGCAAGAAGACAAAGCCGCGGCTTATAGATTTACATGAAGTGTTTTGCGCAGTGCTAAGTGATTTTCCCAAATGGAGAACTGCTCATTCCTACTTCCAACGCTGGAGTGAAAAGAGAGAAAATGGATTAAGCATATTGGAAGAAGTGTTAAAAAAAATAGTTAGTGAGCTGCGCGTTAAATCGGGACGCAAAGAACAAACAAGCTTATGTATAGTTGATTCACAAAGTGTAAAAAATACTGATACAGCAAAAGAAAAATGGGATGATGGAGGCAAAAAGATAAGTGGAATTAAGCGACATATAGCAGTAGATAGCCAGGGATTACCTCATGCCATCCATATCACAACAGCCGATCAGACAGATTGATCAGGGGCTCTAAACATGCTTAGTAAATACAAGGAGCATATAAAGCAAGTAAAGAAAATACTGGTAGATGGTGCTTATAGTGGAGAAACATTTGCCAATCAAGTGAAAGGGATAATAGCGGGCGCATCAGTTGAAGTAGTAAAGAGAAATGAATTGCATACCTTTCAAGTATTACCCAAGCGATGGATTGTAGAGCGAAGTTTTGGATGGTTGTAAAAATGTCGCCGTTTATGGAAAAATTGTGAGCGTTATATAGAGACTAGTTTACAAATGGTTGTACTTGCCTTTGTAAGATTATGTCTCCAAAGATTGTGAACAGGCTCTAAGAAAATGGCTCTCTCTTTCAAAACTGGCATGCTATCTGCGTCACAGTAAACTTTTCAAAGGTTAAAATTTAGTTTCGAAAGAAATCTATTATAGAAACAAGCTAATGAGTGATGGTAATTTATACCTTTTCTTGATATTATCTAACCATTACCTTTTTCTATTTTTTTGTTAAGCCCTGAACGTGTACAATACTAGGATTTAGGTATTTAAAACCTATAATATACATATCAAAGTAGTCTCTTAAGTTAGAGCATTCTCATATCATATCCAGCTTTTTACCTATGTGTGGGGTAAATATATCTACTTCTGTTTCTTTTTTGACTAAAGTTAAATTATTAACTAGGTACGCTTGAACTTAAATTATAACCCATTCTATTCTCTGTCTGCCAAATTTTATACCTAAAACACGTGCTTAGTTGAAACTTTTAATAGAAAAATTTATAAGATCATAATAGAGCTTAAAGGTTTTTATTTAGCCTTTTCTGTTCGCTTCTTAATTAATTTAACAAGTAAATTCTTTATCTTTTTTTGTAAAGTAGGTTTATCCTTTCCAACTAATACCTCCAATTCCTCACCATAGGGTATAAAATCAAAACCTGCTTTTACTCCTAGCTCTGCCCATCCTTCTGGTGTCTGCGGTAACGGGCTTGTTCCTAATGTTGCTTTTACTAATTTGCTGCCAGGCACTAACTGATCTATCAAAGAGCGGAAGGCTACTTTTAATTCTTTTTTAGTAATGATAGAAGGGTGAGGTACAGCTGGTAATGGAATTATAAATTGGTTACAAAAATGAGAAAGTGATTTTTCTAAGGAATCACTTGTTTCGTGCAACATTTTTATTTTTTGAACACCCTCGTTAATAGGGCGATTGATATAATCTTTAATATCCGAATTGAAATACAGTCGTTCAATAGCCATACATCTGGCCATAAGTAATATTACTAACTCTTGCCCCTTGGTAGCTATCTGTATAGCTTCTTGCTTTAATACATTGCGCTTAGTATCATCTCCACCAATACTATCCAACATTTTTTGCATTTCTTGTTGAACAATGGCTACTAATTTTTGCGTGTCCGAAGTATCATTAATATCTTCTTCTAATTCTCTATAAGCTACTTGCTCCTCCTCTGTTTCTATTTCAGGCTCTTCTTCATATTCAGATAAGTTCTCTCCTCTTGCAGCCAAAAGTTGCCGCAGTTCCCCTTTATACTTATTTAAGTCTTCTAGCAGCTTATGAGCAGTTTGCAAATGGCTCGGATCATAATGTATACCTTGTGGGTTATTTGGATATGCTATGCCATACTTTATGTTGTCAAGGGTTTCTGTAATCTCCTGAGTCTCCGTTTCTATATCTTCAAGAATAGTTTTAATATCTTTTTGTTGATGCTCAGGTAATGGTAAATTGGCAGTTATATTAGCTAGTTCATCCTTAACGTATTCAAAGTATAATTTTATATCTTCTACATTTGAAATTCTATAGCTAGTTATAAAATCCTTTCCATTCTTAATTAATTCTCCTGCTTGCTCAAAAGCCAGTCGGCGCTTTACCATAGCTTGCAAGCTTTCTTCCTTTAATTTCTTAATCTCTTGTTCTATCTTTTCTTGTTCTATCTTCTCTTTTCCTCTCCTCTGTTCTTCTTCTCTCTGTGCCTTCTTTATTTCAGCTTGACACCTAGCTTCTTTGCCTTTTTTCATTGCAGCATTACTTTCCGCATGCATCTTTGCTATTTTTAAGCTAGCATCTAACTCCTGCTGCAATTTTATATCTTGTACATCTCTCGTCATAATATCTATAAAGGCTTGCACAACGGCAGGCTGTCCCAACCTTGCAGCATCATCCACTATCTCTAATGATATGTCTGTTCCTTCTCCTTTTTTTAATTTATTAAGTGTTGCTAATAAAGGGATAAATTCTAATCTAACACTATCTGCATTTAATCGAGGATGCTCTTCAATGTAGTCCCCTATCGCTTTTTTTACATCTTCTATCATCGCTGCTGTTACTTCTCCTCTTCCAACATATTTATTCGTACAATCACATTTTACATAGACAACAGATAATAGCAATAAAACTATCAGCTTTATAAAGTGGGTATGGCAGGCATGGATAAACATATATCAATTATTTTATGAAATCATCAGTTTTTCATAGTAAGCTTTGAATTGTAAACCCCTTTACCTAATAAACAATATGCGATAAGGGCGGCTTTTATCCAACTAATACAATCTACATACTTATAAAAATATTATACTGGTTACTGAGTGCAGACTATTTGTCCAATTTTACACTAAGTCTTCTCACCAATGTATTTTTCACCAGTTTCAATCTTTTCTTCTGATATATTTTTCTTGCTAACTTCATCATCTACTATGCTAATAGCTGCTTTTATAGCTTCCTTCGCTATCCTCAATACTTGTATCATTTTTACTTCAATTCCTTACTGAGTTTTCAATAAATTTCGCTATCCTTTGATAGCTCCTTCCCTACCCTTAAGCTATGGTTTACACCAACAATAAATTCTTTCTCATTATGCTACAAATCTTAAAAAAAAACATGTGCACATGATAAAAAATATTTTTAAAGTAATTCAAACGTTCTTTTCTCTTCACTTGTTTGAATAGTTAGTCTATTACTGCTTAAACTAAAATCTTCTATTAAATCAAATACTTCGTTACTCAGAACTTTTCCTTCCTTGCTGATAAGCTTATATGAAGCTTCTTCTAAAACAACTAAATTATTTCTACCTGTTAAATACAGACCTATTAGAGGAGTTGTAAGGACAAAACTTACCTTTATATTTAATTCTTTTTGGTCAATAAAATAAATATTCTTACCTGTCTCTATAACGAACAAATGAGCATCTTCCCAAAATAGGAAATTCAAATCTTCTTCCTTTTCTTCGCTACTGAAATAGATTAAAAATTCTTTTTCACTCGTTAAAGAATTATAACACATATAGCAATATTGATAATCTCCGAATGTTTCATCAATACTTAGAGAACGATTAACATCCTGATTATTAATAAAAGTTCTTACTTCATGTACAGATAAAAACTTAAATGACTTTAAATATCTATTCTTAAAAATTTGTTTCATAGTTATTTTCCTAAAAGCTTAATAGTAATTAGTTTGTTACCTTCCCAAATACTCTCCATTTTTAAACCACCATTAGGCCCCATTAAAAGAGATTCTTTTAGTACACGTCCATTAGATTGAATAACTTTCTTAGCACTCTTATATACTTCAGCTAAATGTGCCTTCAAATAAAGATTTCCTGCTGCATTATCAAAAATACCAATACTATTGAGTTGTCTAAGCATGGTTGTTGAACGCTCTATATTATGAATTGACCCCGTTGCCTTACCAAAAATATAATCTAATTTGTTTCCTAATTGAATTTTATTAATGATAGAACTACTTTTTTTACTACTCCTCTTTAAAAATCCTAGAAATAAAGCCTTAACCTTATTGTGAACCACTGCTTTAGCAGGACCAGCTAATAGCTTCAATGCTTTACCGAAAGGTATAAACTCTAAACCTAATGTTAATGCTAGGCCTATCCATTCATCTCTCGTTTGGGGTAAAGGACAAGTTCCCAATGCTGCTTTTACCAACTCGCTACCAGGTACTATTAGATCTACCAGCATATTAAATGCCTCTTTTAGTGTTTCTTTGGTTATTATTAGAATTGAAGGTACAACAGGTAGCTGTATAACAAATTGTTTACAAAAATGAACCATTGAATTATTGAGAGTATTTATGCCTGCTCGTAGAAATTGAAGCTTTTGAACCCCTTCTAAAATGGGACGATTAACATAATCTTTAACGTCTGAATTAAAATAAAGCTTTTCTGTAGCGTTATGCTGGGCCTTAAATATTTCTACTATATCTGCTACATTGGTGGCTAGCTGCTCAGCTTCTTGTTTTAGTTCTTTACACTTGCTATCACTACCTCCCATTTTATCTAGTAAAGCCTGCATGTCCTTATGACTATTCTCTACTAACTCTATAGTATCAGTAGGCTCATTTATTTCTTCTTCTAATTCTCTATAGGCTACTTGCTCCTCCTCGGTTTCACCTTCTTGCTCTTCTTCATAATCAGATAAACTTTCACCTTTTGTAGCTAAAAGTTGCTTCAATTCTTTCTTATAACTTCTTAAATCTTCTAGCAACTTATTGGCGGTTTTTAAATCTTCTGGCTTATAGTGGATACCTTGTGCATTATTTGTATGAGCTATACCATACTCTATATTTACAAGAGTTTCTGTAATTTCTTGTATTTCTTTATTTATTTCTTCGAGAATAGCCTTTACTTCTTTTTGCTGTTCTTCCGTTAATGTTGACTTAGAAGGAAGATCAGTTAATTCTTGTTTTACATAATCAAAATATTCTTTTATATCTTCTACATTTGAACTCCTATACTCAGTTACAAAATCTTTCCCATTTTTGATAGTTCCTTTTGCCTGTTCAACAGCCAAGCGATGCTCTAGCATAGCTTGCAAGCGATCTTCTTCCCACTGTATACTTTCTTTCTCTTCTTTTTCGCTTTCTATCGCTTTTTGCCTTTCCTTAATAAGTTCCTGACGAGCTAACTCCTTCAAATTCATTTCAGATTCTACTCCTACAGCTTTCATATCTGATCTCCATATTTCACTAGCCCGCTTGCAATGTTCGGCATATTCAGCAAGTTGTGCACTTGCTTTATCTGGCAGTACCAGGTTAAGAAAGCCTTCCAATAATTCTTGCCCCCCTTCTGGGCTAATTGCTTGCTGCCAAGGAGCAGGACTTGCTAGCCTTGTTTGAGTAGCCATAGGGTTAGGTATTAGATGGCTGTTAGAACTAGAAGAAGAATGGTTAGTTAATTGTAAAGGATTAGAAAGGCTAGTCTTCCTTAGCAATCTAGTATAATTTTCTGCTGGAGAAGTTTGTGTTTGACCTAGTGGCTTTATAAGGAAAGTACTCCGGGATCCAAAGCTAAGTCCATTACTGAGCATATACTTTGTCCATGGTGGAAGGTAAGAGAAGTTTAGTGAAGAGGCAAAACTATTAGTATTAAGTGAAGATACGGCACTAGCAGGCAAAGTTGATGAAGTAAAAAATTGATTTCTGTGGCTTAATAAGCCAGATAAATTTTGTCCTGAGAAGTTTGTGCCACTATTTGGGAAGTTATTAGTAGAAGTGCTAAACCCAGCAGGAGAAGGCATAGGAAGGACAGGAGTGGTAAATGAGGCGGGT
>ERZ778017.1735-NODE-1735-length-20056-cov-5.265987_pt1 | contig 20056 bp, 17 predicted proteins | sample MGYA00375747_ERZ778017 | MGnify/ENA primary metagenome ERZ778017 (study PRJEB29350, sample SAMN05509838) | bioreactor metagenome | biome: bioreactor; material: wastewater | place: South Africa: University of Cape Town | collected 2014-03-17 ...
GCCCGCATTCCAGCTGCTCGACGCGGTGTCCAAAGGCGTCCTCGACGGTGGGCATGGCGTGCTGGTCTATCACTACGGCAAGCAGACGGCGCTGGCGCTGTGGGGCTCGGGGCCGGCCTACGGCATGGACGCGAACATGCTGCTCGCCTGGCACAAGTACGGCGGCGGCAAGGAGTTCCTCGAGCGGCTGTACCAGTCGATCGGCGCGCAGGTGAAATCCTACGTCTACGGACCGATGGCTTCGCAGCCGCTGGGCTGGTTCAAGAAGCCGGTCACCAAGATGGAGGACATGAAAGGCCTGAAGTTCCGCACCGTCGGCCTGTCGATCGACGTCTTCACCGGCATGGGCGCGGCGGTCAACGCACTGCCCGGCGGCGAGATCGTCCCGGCGCTCGACCGCGGCCTGCTCGACGGCGCCGAGTTCAACAACGCGAGTTCCGACCGCCTGCTCGGCTTCCCCGACGTCTCGAAAGTCTGCATGCTGCAGAGCTATCACCAGAACGCCGAACAGTTCGAGGTGCTCTTCAACAAGGCGAAGTTCGACGCCCTGCCCGAGAAGATGCGCGCGATCATCGACAACGCCGTCGAGGCCGCCTCGGCCGACATGTCGTGGAAGGCGATCGACCGCTACTCGAAGGACTACGAGGAGATGCAGGCCAAGGACGGCGTGAAGTTCTACAAGACGCCCGATTCGGTGCTGCAGAACCAGCTCGCCATCTACGACCAGGTGGCCGACAAGATGGCCGCGAGCAATCCGCTGTTCAAGGAGATCCTCGAATCGCAGCGCAAGTTCGCCGCGCGCACGGTGAAGTGGGACCTCGACACGAACACGAACCGTCGCATGGCCTACAACCACTACTTCGGGCCGAAGCAGCAGAAGAAAGGCTGACGCCCGAGCGGCGACGGGCGCCATCGCGCGGCTGACCGCCCGCCGGAGCGCATCTGCGTTCCGGTGGGCCGGCCCGGCCGGGATGCTGCGCTCGCACGGCGGTGCGCCTGCCCGCAGGATGGGGCGACTCCCCGCGCGCAGGGGTGCTCGCCTCCCGTCGCCGCCCTTTCGCCCCGCCGTCGCCTGGCGCGCGGCACGGGCTTCGATGCAGCAGCACGCAGGGCCATCATGCAAAACCTGTTTCTGGCCGTCGACCGGTTCAACACCCGGATCGGTCACTTCTTCGCGTGGCTGATCGTCGCGCTCACCGGACTGATCACCTGGGAGGTGTTCTCGCGCTATGCGCTGAATGCGCCGCACCCGTGGGCCTTCGACGCGCAGATGATGCTCTACGGCACGCTGTTCATGATGGCGGGCGCCTACACGCTCGCTGCCAACGGGCACGTGCGCGGCGACATCCTCTACGGCTTCTTCTCGCCGCGCGCGCAGGCCTTCTTCGACCTGGTGCTCTACATCGTCTTCTTCATTCCCGGCATCGTCGCGATGGTGTGGGCGGGCTACGTCTACGCCGGCGAGTCCTTCGCGATCCGCGAGCACTCGTCGATCACCGCGAACGGGCCGCCGATCTACCCGTTCAAGGCGGTGATCCCGCTGGCCGGCGCGCTGCTGATCCTGCAGGGCGCGATCGAGATCCTGCGCTGCATCGTGTGCCTGAAGACCGGCGCATGGCCGAAGCGGCTCGATGACGTCGAGGAAGTCGACGTGGACAAACTGCGCGCGATGGTCAAGGAGCACGTCGCCGAGAACACCGCGCACGACGCGCGCTGAAGGAGCCGAACGAGATGCGCAAGGAACTCCTCTTCGGCCTGTCGATCCTCGGCCTGATCGTCCTCGCCGTTGCCCTGCTCACGCCGTGGGGCTCGCTCACCAGCGGCCACCTCGGCCTGCTGATGCTCGCGCTGATCGTCGCCGCGATCATGCTCGGCTTTCCCACCGCGTTCACGCTGATGGGCATGGGCGTGATGTTCGCGTTCTTCGCCTACATGGACCGGACGGGAAGCACCGAGGAAGCGATCCACCAGACGCTCGACCTGATGGTCCAGCGCACCTACGCGGTGATGGCCAACGACGTGCTGATCGCCGTGCCGCTGTTCGTGTTCATGGGCTATCTCGTCGAGCGCGCGAACCTGATCGAGCGGCTGTTCAAGTCGTTGCACCTGGCGATGGCGCGGCTGCCCGGCTCGCTGGCGGTGGCCACGATCTTCACCTGCGCGGTGTTCGCCACCGCCACCGGCATCGTCGGCGCCGTGGTTACGCTGATGGGGCTGCTCGCGCTGCCGGCGATGCTCAAGGCCGGCTACGACACGCGCGTTTCGGCCGGCGCGATCACCGCGGGCGGTTGCCTGGGCATCCTGATTCCGCCGTCGGTGCTGCTGATCGTCTACGGTGCTACCGCCGGCGTGTCGGTCGTGCAACTGTACGCGGGCGCCTTCTTCCCCGGAATCATGCTCGCGGGCCTGTACATCCTGTACGTGATCATCCTGGCGAAGATCAAGCCGCACCTGATGCCGCCGCTGCCCGACGAGGCGCGGCACGTCGTGCTGTCGGCTCCGGCGGAACGCTTGCGCGAGCGCTTCGGCAACCGTGCGCTGCCGGCGATCGTGCGTGCGATGAAAGGTTCGCGCAACGCCGAACTGCCGATGTCGACGCTCGCCCGCCAGCTGTTCGTCACGCTGCTGCCGGCGATCACGCTGTTCGTGATGCTCGCGCTCGCGTGGCAAAGCGCCACCGCGCCGAAAGTCCAGTTCGACACCAGCGGACTGCAGCAGCTCGGCAGCTACGCCACTGCCGACAACTCGCTCGACGGCGGCCTCGCCGAGCCGCAAGCCGACGACAACGCGGCGGCGGAGCCGGCCGGCGCCGCTGCATCGGCCTCCGCCTCCACGGCCGAGCCCGGCGATGCCTCGGCCGGCGATGCCGCTGCCGCCGAACAGCAGGCCGGCACGAAGCTGAGCGAAGTGCCGATCTGGTTCTGGACGATGGCCGCGCTGGGCGCGCTACTGCTCTTCGCCTACTACCTGATGCTCAGCTTCGCGCGGCTCGAGATCTTCCGCATGCTGCTGGCGTCGTTCTTCCCGCTCGCCACGCTGATCGTCGCCGTGCTCGGCTCGATCGTGTTCGGGCTGGCCACGCCGAGCGAAGCGGCGGCGGTCGGCTCCTTCGGCGGCTTCCTGCTCGCGATCGCCTACCGGCAGCTGAACGCCGAGGTGATGAAGGAGTCGGTGTTCCTCACCGCGAAGACCTCGGCGATGGTGTGCTGGCTGTTCGTCGGCTCGTCGATCTTCTCGGCCGCCTTCGCGCTGCTCGGCGGCCAGGAGCTGATCGAGCGCTGGGTGCTGTCGCTCGGACTGTCGAAGGTGCAGTTCCTGCTGCTCGCGCAGGTGATCATCTTCCTGCTCGGCTGGCCGCTCGAGTGGACCGAGATCATCGTCATCTTCATGCCGATCTTCATTCCGCTGGTCGCGCACTTCCAGGTGGACCCGCTGTTCTTCGGGCTGCTCGTCGCGCTGAACCTGCAGACCGCCTTCCTCTCGCCGCCGGTGGCGATGGCCGCGTTCTACCTGAAGGGCGTCGCGCCGCCGCACGTGACGCTCGGGCAGATCTTCATGGGGATGATGCCGTTCATGGGGCTGCAGATCCTCGCGATCTTCATCCTGTACATGTTCCCCGGGATGGGGCTGTGGCTGCCGTCGGTGCTGTATCGGTGAGCGTGGCGGGGTGAGCGGGTGTGCCGTCGGGGATCGGCGGCGCGCCGAACACGACTTGCCCCCGGTCGGCGTTTGCGTGGCTTGCGCCGCGCCGCCGGGGGACAAGTCTGCGGCGGAGGCGGTTCGGACGCCTCCGCCTCAGCAGTTGCCCGTTGCCGCCTCCGCCTCAGCAGTTGTCCGCTGCCGCCGCCTCTGCCTCAGCAGTTGCCCGCTGCAAAACACAGCGTTTTTCGTTGCGAAGCCGTTTGCGCAGCAGAGAATGCAGTGTTTTGCAGCGTGTCTGTGGGTCTCGCTGCCGGGCAGGCGCCGCTACCGGCATTGACGTTCCAAACGCGCGCGCCACGACGTAGAGCCCCCAGCGCACACTCCCAAACCACACGCCGCCATGCCCGACGCCCACGCAGCCCTCACCGCTCTCGATGCAGCCCGCGAAATCCGTGAGCGACGCCTCGGCTGCGTCGACTACACCGCGGCTCTGCTGAAGGTCATCGACGAACGCGAGCCCGAGGTACAGGCCTGGGAGTACCTCGACCGCTCGCAGGCCCTGGCCGCCGCGCGCGCCGTCGACGACGCGATCGCGCGCGGCGACGCAGGCGGCCCGCTGCTCGGCGTGCCTGTCGGGATCAAGGACATCATCGACGTGCGCGGCATGCCCACCGGCGACGGCACCGTGCTGCACGCCGGCCGCATCGCGAGCGACGACGCCGCGCTGGTCCGCGCGATGCGCCGAGCCGGTGGCTGGCCGATCGGCAAGGCGGTGACGACCGAGCTTGCCACCTACGCGCCCGGCAAGACGCGCAATCCGCACGATTTCGCACACTCCCCCGGCGGTTCGTCGAGCGGTTCGGCCGCGGCGGTGGCCTGCGGCATGGTGCCGCTGGCGATCGGAACCCAGACGAACGGATCGGTGATCCGGCCCGCTTCGTTCTGCGGTGTCGTCGGCTTCAAGCCGAGCTTCGGGCGCATCGCGCGCGGCGGCGTGCTGCGCCAGTCGCCCACGCTCGATCAGATCGGCGTGTTCGCGCGCAACGTCGACGACGCCGCAGCGCTCGCCGAGGCGCTCTTCGGGCCCCACCCGTCCGACCCGGCCACCGCACTCGCGCCGATGCCGTCGCTTGCCGCGATTGCCGCGCAAACGCCGCCGACCCGGCTGCACCTGGCGTGGACGCGCACTCCCTGGTGGGATCGCGTCGCATCCGACGCGCGGGCCGCCTTCGACGAATGGATCGAGTCGCTCGGAGACGCGGTCGAATCGATCGAGCTTCCCGCCGATGCACGGCCTGCGATCGGCTGGCTGCGTACCGTCATGGAAGCCGACATCGCCGCGTCGTACGAGCGCGAGTACGATACCGGCCGCCTGCAGTTGTCGGAGTCGCTGCAGCGGCAGATCGAACGAGGGCGCGCGATCACCGCCGTCGACTACCGCAAGGCGATCGAGAACCGCGCGCGCGTCGTGGCATCGATCGACCCGTTCTTCGACCGCTTCGACGCGATCGCCTGCCCCGCCACGCTCGGCACCGCGCCGCCGGCTTCCGAAGGCACCGGCGATCCGCTGATGTGCACGCTGTGGACCTACATCGGCGCGCCGGCGATCAGCCTGCCGCTGCTCGCGGGCGCGAACGGCCTGCCGCTCGGCGTCCAACTGGTCGGCCGGCACGGCGACGACGCCCGCCTGCTGCGCACCGCCCGCGCGCTGATGCAGGCGTCTTGACGCCGGTCGCGCCGCTCCCGCCGCACGCGTCCGCCGCCGATGCACGTGTCGTCATCCCGCTGACGCAGACCCCCGCGCCCTCCGGTACCATCTCCGCATGAGCTCGATCGACACGCTGCTGCGGCAGCTCGCGTCGGCCGGCGAGCCGGCGCCGCTGCCCGAAGCGCTCGTCTTCCTGAAGACGCGCCTGGGCCGCGAGGAATCGCGACGCGCCGAAGCGACGATCCCGCGCCGCCTGCGCACGGTGCTCGCGCTGGTCGACGGCCGGCGCAGCGTGCAGGTGCTGCGTACGCTGCTGCACAGCTATCGCGGCCTCGACGATGCGCTCGACATGCTGCACAAGATGGGCCTGATCGAGCCGCTACCCGAGCGCTGGGATCTCGGTCCGACCGGCTCCGATTGAACCGCCTGCTCGTCATCGCCCACGTGCTGGGCGGCATGCTGATGGTGTTCTCGGCGACCTTCGCGCTGCCCTTCGCGTGGTCGATCGCCGTCCACGACGGCAGCTACCGCAGCTTCCTGGTCGCGAGCGCCGCCTGCCTCGTCGTCGGCGCGTTGCTGTGGCTCGTCACCCGGCCCTACAGGCGCGAGCTGGAGCCGCGCGACGGCTGCCTGCTCGTCGTGCTCGGCTGGCTGACGATGTCGCTGGCGGGCGCCGTACCGCTGCTGCTCGAGATTCCCGGGCTGTCGTTCACCGACGCCTATTTCGAAGCGGTCGCCGGATTGACGACGACCGGCTCGACGATTCTCGACCACATCGAGCGGCTGCCGCAGTCGGTGAACGTCTGGCGCCATGCGATGCAGTGGTACGGCGGCATGGGGATCATCGTGATGGCCGTCGCGATCCTTCCGCTGCTCGGCGTCGGCGGAATGCAGTTGTTTCGCAACGAGATGCCCGGGCCAATGAAGGAGAACCGGCTCACGCCGCGCATCACGCAGACGGCGAAATACCTGTGGCTCGTCTACACCGGCCTCACCGGCGCGTGCATCGTCGCGCTGCACTGGGCCGGGCTCGACTGGTTCGAGTCGGTCTGTCATGCGTTCTCCGCGATGTCGCTCGGCGGCTTCTCCACGCGCGATGCGAGCATCGCCGCGATCGAGTCGCCGGCGGTCGAAGCCGTGCTCACCGTGTTCATGCTGATCGCCGTGCTGAACTTCTTCACGCACTCCGTCGCGCTGCGCCAGCGTTCGCTGCTCGCCTACTGGCGCGATCCGGAGGCGCCGGCCGTCTGGGGCCTGCTGATCGGCAGCGCGATCGCGCTCGGCGTGTATCTGCACTGGACGGGCGAGTATCCGAGTCTGGTCGTCTCGCTGCGCCACGCACTGTTCAACACGGTGTCGCTGGGCACCACCACCGGCTTCGTCAGCCAGGACTACGCGTCGTGGCCGCTGTTCGCGCCGCTATGGCTGCTGTTTCTTGCCTGCGTCGGCTCGTCGGCCGGCTCGACGGGCGGCGGTATCAAGATGATCCGCTCGCTGATTCTCATCAAGCAGGCGCGGCGCGAACTCACGCGTCTCGTGCACCCGCGGGCGATCGCCCCGCTCACGCTGAACGGGCAGATCGTCGATAACCGGATCATCTTCTCGGTGCTCGGCTACATGCTGCTGTGGGGCTTGACGCAACTCGCGCTCGCGCTGGTTCTGCTCGCGGTCGGTGAGGACTTCCTTACCGCGGTTTCCGCGGCGGTGGCCACCGTGAACAACGTCGGTCCGGCGCTCGGACGCTACGGGCCCACCAGCAACTACGCGGCGATGAGCGATTTCGAGACCTGGCTGCTCGCCTTCGCGATGCTCGCCGGACGCCTCGAGCTGCTGACCTTCTTCGTGATCTTCACGCCCGCGTTCTGGCGAAGATGAATGTTCCCCACGGGTTTTCCCCGCTGGTGGGCAGATCGCTTGCTGCACATACTGCGAAAGCAACAGGAATTCAAATACGCCCTAGAGCAAAGCGGTTTTTCACGATAGTATGTGCTAACTAATGGGCACCGGAACGGCGCCCATCGGAGCGGCAAGGACGGCGGTCGGCTGGCGCTTCGCTTGAACATCGCGGCCGGCGACCCTATTTTCCCAGCACTGGGAGAGGTGCCGGATGAACATGATCTACAACAGCTCGAACTACTGCGTCGTCGAGTTTCGCGACCCGGAAGGCGGCGACGTCGGCGGTTTCGAGATCATGGACAAGCACGGCCGCAGGGAAATCTATCTCGGCGGAGATCTTGCCGAGCACTTCCGCAGCGGCGTGCAGGAGCTGATCGAAAGCGAGCCGTCCGAAGAGCAGGTAGACGACTTCCTGCGGCGCTTCGAGGGACTGATGCAGCATCCGCTGGTGCTGCACTGATTCTGCACCGGTTGCCGATGCACTGACCGCTGCCGCCTGCGCTGCCTGCTCGCACGGCGGTGCTTCCCCCGCGCGCGGCAAGCGGCACCCCGCTTGCTCGGATCCCCGGCATCGGATGCAACGGAAAGGGGATCCTCATGCCTGCAGGCGACACCGGACCGCGCGTCGTCGGCGTCAATCGAACGCAGGACGGCAGCATCTGCGTGATGGACGGCTCGCGCGTCGTCTGCTGCATCCAGAAGGAGCGGCTCAGCCGCCGGAAGCATCATTGGGGCAGGCTCGGTGACCTGCGCGATTTCTATCGGAACGCCGTTGCCGATCTTGCGACGCGTCCGATCGACGCGCTCGTCGAATGTTTCTCCTCCGACCGCGAGATCGAGCGCCTCGACCAGTACGACGACGAGCTGCGCGCGACGCTGACGCTCGCGCCGAACGCCAGGCGCGCCCGCATCTCGCATCACCTCTCGCATCTGTACAGCGTGTTCCCGCCGTCGCCCTTCGATGAGGCGGCGGTGATGATCGTCGACGGACAGGGCAGTCCCGCGTCGCAGTTCGACGAGAGCTGGCCGGGCCGCGAACGCACGCCCGGCCACTGGCGCGAGGTGTCGTCGTTCTACCGCGCCGATCGCAGCGGACGCCTCGAATGCCTCGACAAGCAGCTGTGGAGCGGCGACGAGGGCGAGCCGGTCGGCCTCGGCATGTTCTATTTCCTGCTCACGCAGGCCATGTTTCCGGGCGAAGGCAACGAGGGCAAGGTGATGGGGCTCGCTCCGCACGGCGATCCGGACGCCTTCGGCCTGCCGCCGCTCGAGGTGAACGGCTTCGACGTGACGATTCCGCCCGCGTGGCGCGAGATCGTCGCGGTGCGTCCGCGCTTTCGCTACGACCCGAACGATCGCTCGCGCTTCGACGACGTCGCCAATCTCGCTGCCGCCGGCCAGCGCGCATTCGAGGATGCGTTGCTGAAGCTCGCGACGACGCTGCACGAGCGCACCGGCCTGGACGCCCTGTGCTTCGCCGGCGGCACCGGTCTGAACTGCTCGGCGAACGACCGGCTGCTGCGCGCGTCGCCTTTCGCGCAGCTGTTCATCCCGCCGGCGCCGAGCGACGCCGGCACTTCCCTGGGCTGCGCGGTCTATGGCCTCAGCGCGCTGCTCGGCGAGCGCTGCGACTGGCGCTGGCGCGACGACTTCCTCGGCCCGGAGCCGCGCGAGGGCGCAATCGAGCGCGCGCTGGCAGGCGCACACGACCTCGTCGTCGAGAAGCCCGACGACCTGCCGAAGCGCTTCGTCGACGAGCTGCTCGCCACGCGCGTGGTCGCGCTCTACCAGGGCCGCAGCGAGTTCGGTCCGCGCGCGCTCGGACATCGCAGCATCGTCGGCGACCCTCGCGAAGGCATCGTGCGCGACTGGATCAACGCGCAGGTGAAGGAGCGCGAGTGGTTCCGCCCGCTCGCGCCGATCGTGCTGCTCGAGGAGGCCGATCGCTGGTTCGACATCCGCCGTCCGTCGCCGTTCATGCAGTTCGCCGCGCCGGTGCATGCGGAAGCGGTTCCGCGCATTCCGGCGGTCACGCACGTCGACGGCACCGCGCGGCTGCAGACGGTGGCCCGCGACGACGACCCGCTGCTGCGCGCGCTGCTCGAAGGCTTCGCCGCGCGAACCGGCGTTCCCGTGCTGCTGAACACGTCGTTCAATCGCAGGGAGGAGCCGATCGTCGAGACGCCGCAGCAGGCGCTCGACTCGTTCCGCCGCATGCCGCTGCATTCGATCGCGATGCCGCCGTATTTCGTGCGCAAGCGCTCGGCGCCGGCGTCGCTCGCCTGAAGAAGCTGTGACCGGATCGCGGCCCGTGATCCGCGGCTATCCGCACAGGCCGAGCGTGAAGCCCGGCGACACGCTCGTGCTGCACGTGTCCACCGGCGCGCCGGCATTTCGCGTCGCGTTCCACCGCTGGATCGGGCAATTCGTCGCGATGTACGTGTCGGGCTGGCTGCCGGGAACGGATGCGCCCGAGCGCACGCCCGACGTCGACTGGCAATGGCCGGCGTTCGAGTTCCGCATTCCGTCCGACTGGCCATCGGGCGTCTACGTCGCGCACCTGCAGGAGCAGGGTCGCGAACCCGGGAGGCTCGACGTGTCGATGGACCGCGCTGCTGCGCTCTTCGTCGTGCGAGGGCCCGGGCGCAGCCCGATCGTCTACAAGCTGCCGATCGCGACCTGGCACGCCTACAACTGCACCGGCGGCGCGTGCTTCTATCACGACCCGCCGCGCTCGATCGATCCGCCCGGCGCGCGCGTGAGCTGGCGCAGGCCGGGCGGCGGGATCGGCGGCATCACTTTCGGCGCGGTCGACCACTACGACGAGCGCTCGCCGCGGCAGACCTTCGCGCACTGGGATGCCGGCTTCATCGGGTGGCTGCGCGCCCGGGGACACGAGCCCGAATACTGCACTGATCTCGACCTGCACGAGGACGACGGCCTGCTCGCGCAGCATCGGCTGATGCTCAGCGTCGGCCACGACGAGTACTGGAGCGAGACGATGCGTGCGCAGGTCGAGCGCTTCATCGCCGGCGGCGGCAACGCCTGCTTCTTCGGCGCGAACGTGTGCTGGTGGCGCATCCATCTCGTCGACGACTGCGGCGCGATGGTCTGCCACCAGGGCGGGCCGCGCGGCGCGCTCGATCACTGGTGGTCCCCGGTGGGCGCGGCGCGCCCCGAAGACTCGCTCACCGGCGTCAGCTACCGGCACGGCGGCGGCTGGTGGGACGGCCCGCGCGAAACGCGCGGCTTCATCGTGCAGGACGATGCGCACTGGGTCTTCGACGGCACCGGGCTGCGCACCGGCGACGCTTTCGGCGCGAACACGACGCCGCCGATCGTCGGCTACGAATGCGACGGCGCGCCGCTGCTGCCGGTCGATGCGGCGCGCGGGCTGTACGCGCTGGCGCCCGACGCCGCCCGCTGCGGCACGCCGCGCAGCTTTCGCGCGCTCGCCGTCGGTCCGCTCGACGAACGCTGGCAGGAGCTGCCGCACCGCGAGGGACACGACGCCGGGCAAGGCGTGCACTCGGCCACGCTCGGGCTGTACGAGCGCGACGGCACGGTCTTCACCGCGGGGTCGGTCGACTGGGCGCAGGCGCTCGCCGACGGCAGCGAGCCCGCCATCGAACGGATCACGCGCAACGTGATCGAGCGCCTGGCCGGCATCGGGCCCGACCTCGACCCGGGCGCCGACCCCGACCTGGGCTCAGGCCGCGGCGCGCCCTCGTCGTCCGCCTCGAGCCGGAACCGCTGATCCCATGGCTCGACCCCGGTCGCCCCGTATCAGCGTGCTGATGCCGACCTACGAGCAGCCGGCCTTCCTCGCGCGCGCGCTCGACTCGCTGTACCGGCAACGCATCGACGACTGGGAGCTGGTGCTGGTCGACGCGAGCTTCTCCGACGACACCGCGCGCGCCGTCGATCGCTGGCTCGCCGACTCGCGCATCCGCTACCTGCGCATCCACGAGGGCGGACTGGGCTTCGCGCTGAACGTCGCACTCGATCATGCGCGCGCCGAACGCATCGCCTATCTGCCGAGCGACGATCTCTGGTACGAGGAGCACCTCGATCGCCTCGATGCGCTGCTCGAAGCGCATCCTCGGGCGGTGCTCGCCCATTCGGGCGTGCGCTACCGCTACAACCGCGAGACGCCCGGCGCCGTTCCCGGCTTCGCCCTGCAGCTCGTGCAGTGCATGCACCGGCGCGTATCCGAGCGCTGGACCGAGCGCGACGAGATCGAGTCCGACGACCTCGACCGTCTCTACTGGAACCGGCTGCGCGCACATGGCACCTTCGTCGGCGGCGAGCGCGTCAGCTGCGAATGGGTCGACCATCCGGCGCAGCGGCACAAGCGCATGCGGGAGCCGGTGGGCGGCATCAATCCGTTCCGGCAGCACTATCGGGTAAGCACGCCGCTGCGCTTCCACACGACGACGGGCAACTTCATCGACGAGGAAACGCAGTACCGCGCGCAGCGCGTCCGCGCCGACACGCCGCGCGCCCGCGACGGCCTGAAGATCCTGCTGGTCGGCGAGCTGGCCTACAACGCCGATCGCGTGCTCGCGCTCGAGGAGCGCGGCCACGAGCTGCACGGCCTGTGGATGCCGGACCCCTACTGGTACAACACGGTAGGCCCGCTGCCCTTCGGCCACGTGCGCGATCTGCCGCGCGACGACTGGCGGCGCGCGTTGCGTGAACTGCAACCCGACCTCGTCTACGCGCTGCTGAACTGGCAGGCGGTGCCCTTCGCGCACGAGGTGATGCGCGAGGCGCGCGGCATTCCCTTCGTCTGGCATTTCAAGGAAGGCCCGTTCATCTGCCTCGAGAAGGGCACCTGGCCGCAGCTCGTCGAGCTGCATCGCGACGCCGACGGCCAGATCTTCAGCAGCCCCGAAATCCGCGACTGGCTCGACACCGTGGTGCCGGGCCTTTCACGGCGCACGCCGACGCACGTGCTCGACGGCGACCTGCCGCGCGCCGGATGGTTCCGCGGGGAGCCCTCGCCGAAACTGTCGGCGAGCGACGGCGAGATCCACACCGTCGTTCCCGGCAGGCCGATCGGCCTGCACCCGCCCGACGTCGCGACGCTCGCGCGACAGCGCATCCATCTGCATTTCTACGGCGACTTCACGCACGGCCAGTGGCTCGAGTGGATCGCGAAGGCGCGCGCGCTCGCGCCGCATCACCTGCATCTGCATCCGCACGTCGACGCGTCCGGCTGGGTGCGCGAGTTCTCGCAGTACGACGCAGGCTGGCTGCACGCGTTTCGCAGCGTCAACGAAGGCGAGCTGCGCCGCGCGAACTGGGACGACCTCAACTACCCGGCACGGATGACGACGCTGGCCGCGGCCGGCCTGCCGATGATCCAGCAGGCGAATCGGGGATCGATCGTCGCGACCGAGGCGCTCACGCGCCGGCTCGGCACCGGCGTCTTCTTCGACGGGTTCGACGAACTCGGGGAGATCCTGCGCGACGAGGACGCGATGCGGACCTGCGCCGAGGCGGTGCGCACGCATCGGGAGGCGTTCACCTTCGATGCGCACGCGGACGAGCTGGTGGCGTTCTTCCGGCGCGTGATGCGCCAGGGCCCGTGAACAGGCAGGCCCTGGCTAGAACTGCTCCCACGGCAGTCCGTCGAAACGCCATCCGTTGCTCTTGCCGCGTTGGCGATCGGCGTTCATGTCGCCCTCGAAGCCGTGCAGCACGTTGTAGACGGCGCTGAAGCCGGCCGCCTCGAGCGCCGCGGCCGCTTCCACCGAGCGCTTGCCGCTGCGGCAGATCAGCACCACCGGCCGGTCGAGCGAGTTGCCGGCGAGCTTCTTCACGTCCGCGACGAAGTGCGGGTTGAATTCCCAGTCGGGCGCGTCGTACCAGGGGACGTGCATCGAGCCGACGGCGTGACCGACGAAGAAATACTCGGGATCGCTGCGGCAGTCGACGAACAGGACCTCGGGATTGCTGAGGATGAAGTCGTGCGCCTGGCGGGGGAGGAGGTCTTTCATCGCGCGGATGGTAACCGGGCGCCATATCGCCGCGCCGCTCATGCGAAATGCTTCGATCGAAATGCCGAAGCGTGAAAAGCCGCCTGCGTTCCTGCGTCCAGGCCGTCAGCGCCGCCGGTTCCACTTCGACATGGCGCCGCCGAAGCGGTACGCGATCCACCCGCCCAGCATCCCGCCCAGGTGCGCGAAATGGGCGACCCCCGAGGCCGAGCCCGTCACGCCGAGCACCAGTTCGAGCGCGCCGTAGAGTGCGACGAACACGCGTGCCGGCATCGGGATCGGCGGAAAGAGCAGCATCACCGTGCGGTTCGGGAACACGATCGCATAGCTGAGCAGCACCGCGAACACGCCGGCCGATGCGCCGATCACCGGCAGCCCGCCGCCGCCGAAGGCCTCGCCGACGAAGATCTGCGCGATCGCGCCGGTGACGACGCCGAGGAAATAGCCGAAAGCCAGGCGCCGCGCGCCCCAGACGCGTTCCAGGTCGGTGCCGAACATCCAGACCGCGAACATGTTGAACAGCAGGTGCGTGAGCCCGCCGTGCAGGAAGCTGTAGCTCAGCAGCGTCCACGGCGCCGCGAGCACGTTCGTCCAGGGGCTCGGCCACAGCGCGAACCACTCGATCGTCACCGGCCCGAGCAGCCCCTGCAGCAGGAAGCCGACGACGTTCGCGGTGATCAGGAACTGGATGAAGGGGGTCAAGAGTCGGTCCGGCTCGGTGGCGGAGCCGACAGCGTACCCGCAACACGCGTGCGGGGGTCCAGTGCCCGCCGGCTGCGGTCAGCGGCGCCGCCACTCGCGCCGCCTCGCGCGGCTGGTCAGTCTGGCGACTCGCCCGTCTCCAGAATCCGCGCCGCCTCGCGCACCCGCTGTCCCTCGCGCAGCCCCGCTGCCCGCGCCGCATCGTTCACGAAGCTCACGACACCGTTCTCGTAGCCGTCCTGCGCATCGCCGATGCGCGCGGAGTCGTGCGAATACGTCGCGCAGGCGACGCCGATCGCATCGAGCAGCTCGAGCGCGACGATGCCCGCGCGGTCCTTTCCGACACCCGCGTCGTTGAAGAACACCGCACGCGGCTTCGCCGGCGCGCGCAGCACGAAGCCGGTGGACGAGACGCCGCCGTGCGAGCCGGAGACGATCACCGAATCGGCGTGCGAAGCGTCGATCGAAGTGATCGTGTCGAGCAGATGCACGACGACGCGTGCTCGGGCAGCGTCGACGCTCATCAGGGCAGGAAATCCGCCGTCCTGCGCCCGACCCGCAGTCCGTCCACCTGCGCGAAATGCTCGTCGAGCGTGAGAAGTGCGGTACCGCGCTCGAGCGCGCTTGCCGCGATCCACAGATCGTTCGTAGGTATCGGTCGCCCCTTGCGTCGAAGACTCGCGTAAACGAGCGCGTATCGGTCGGCCGTCTCGTCGGTGACGTTCAGAACCACTACCCGTTCGGAGGCGAGAAAACGCGACAGTTGCGCGCGATTCGACGGTTCGCGCGTGCCGGCGGCGAAGCCGGCGAGCAACTCTCCAAGGACGATGCTGTTGAAGTAGAGTATGTCCGTGTGAGCCAGCACGTCGACGATCTCCGGATCGCCGCGCAGGAACGCCACGTAGGCGTTGGTGTCGACGAGTAGCGGGCGCACGCGTTCATCTCCAGAGTTCGGGTTCTACCTCCGAGAACGGCGCTGTAGCGGCCTCGAATTCCGCTGCTTCCTCCTCGCTCCAGACGCCGGCCAGGTCGTCCAGGTCGTCGTGTCTGTGCGCGAGCGATTTCCGCTGGATCTTCCCTAGGCCTTGGTCGATCAGTCGAAGAATGAGGGCATTCACGCTGATCCGCTCCCTGCGCGCTCGCGCCCTCAGTGAAGCCAACGTCTCCGGGTCCACGCCGCGAACGCTCAGGTTCGACATGCTATTACCCCTGCCTGCATTTACGTCCAAAGATGGTAGCAAATGCCGCCGCCGGAGTGTCGGCTCTCGATCGGCTCTCGGGCCGGCAAACGCGCGGCATAGAATTCGCGCATGCCCCCCATTGCCCCCATCCCCGCCACCCTCATCCCCGGCGACGGCATCGGCCCCGAAATCGTCGATGCCACGCTCGCCGTCCTCGCCGCTCTCGACGCCCCCTTCCAATGGGACCGCCAGATCGCCGGCCTGGAAGGCGTGCGCGTGGCCGGCGATCCGCTGCCGCCCGCCACGCTCGACAGCATCCGCCGCACGCGCCTGGCGCTGAAGGGTCCGCTCGCCACTCCCTCGGGCAGCGGCTATCGCTCGTCGAACGTTCGACTGCGCGAGGAGTTCCGCCTCTACGCGAACCTGCGTCCCGCGCGCACGATCGTGCCCGGCGGCCGCTTCGAGAACATCGACCTGATCGTCGTGCGCGAGAACCTCGAGGGACTGTACGTCGGGCACGAGTACTACGTGCCGGTGGGCGACGACCCGCGCGCGGTGGCGGTGGCCACCGGCATCAACACGCGCGAGGGCAGCCGCCGCATCATCGAGTTCGCCTTCGAGACAGCGGTGAAGCACGGACGGCGCAAGGTCACGCTCGTGCACAAGGCCAACATCATGAAGGCGCTCACCGGCATCTTCCTCGATGTCGGCCAGGAGATGTACGAGCGCAGGTACAAGGGCCGCTTCGCCTTCGAGACGATGATCGTCGATGCCTGCGCGATGAAGCTCGTCATCGACCCCTGGCAGTTCGACGTGATCGTCACGACGAACCTGTTCGGCGACATCCTCTCCGACCTCGTCGCCGGACTGGTCGGCGGGCTGGGTGTCACGCCCGGCGCGAACATCGGCGCCGACGCGGCGATCTTCGAGGCGGTGCACGGTTCGGCCCCCGACATCGCAGGCAAGGGCGTGGCGAACCCCACGGCGCTGATGCTGTCGGCGGCGATGATGCTCGAGCACTGCGGGATGCCGGAGAAGGCGGCGCGATTGCGCGAGGCGCTCATCCGGACGATCGCCGTCGACGGGATCCGCACGCGCGATCTCGGCGGGAGCGCGGATACGGCGGGGTTCACGAAGGCGCTGGTGGCGGCGATCGGGCGGGGCGCATCGACATGAACGACTCGCGCGAGGCCGACCCGCGCCTTCGCCGCAGCCTCGTCGCCCTGCTGGGCTTCTCGATCCTCTCGGCCTGCTCGACGGTGCCTCCCTCGTCGCGCGGACCTTTCGATTCCATCGACCCCGACTTCGGAGGCGCCGACCCCGACCCCGCTTTCGGCTTGCCAGAGGACCTCGCCCGCGAGGCGAGCTTTCTCGCGCTCAGCCTCGTCGATACGCCGTACCGCTACGGCGGCAACACCCCCGCCGGCGGCTTCGACTGCAGCGGATTGATCGTCTACGTGTTCCGCAACGCAGCCGGGCTGGGCCTGCCCCGCACGGTGGCGCAACTGGCGCAAGTGGGCCAACCGGTGCGCCCCCGCGTCATCCGCAGCGGCGACCTCGTCCTCTTCGACACAACCGGCCGCTTCTCGCACGCCGGAATCTACGTGGGCGCCGGCCGCTTCGTGCACGCGCCTTCCACCGGCGGCGTAGTGCGCCTGGATGGCCTGCAGGCGCGCTACTGGAAGCCGCGCTTTTCGGGCGTGCGGCGCGTATGACGCGCCACCCGGCCCTTTCGCCACGCGCTTCTTCATCGGCCCGAAGGTCATGAGCCGCGACGCCGTGATTCGCGCGGCTTTCTGGCTGGCACTCGCCGCCGTGCTCGTGCTGTCGCTGTGGCCGTCGCCCGAACCGCCGCCCGTGTCCACCGGCTGGGACAAGTCCGATCACGCCGTCGCCTGGTTCGTGGTCGGCCTGCTCGGCATCGGAGCCTACGGCAACCGCCCCCGCCTGTGGGGGGGGCTGTGGGCCTATGGCGGCGCGATCGAGCTGCTGCAGGGCCTCACCGACTATCGAACGGGCGACTGGGGCGACTGGTTCGCCGATGCCGTCGGCATCGGCCTGGCGTTGGTCCTCGGTGCGATTGCGGGTCGATGCCTGCGCGCCAGACTGCCGTTCTCGTTTCCATCGGCCGCAGGGCCGGAGCTGTAGAGCCGCGGGAGCCGCGGGAGCCGCTGAGTGCGCCGAGTGCGGCCATTCCGCCAATGGGCCCAATACGCGCTCGATATACTCGCCCGGTCTTCCTGTTCCTCCTCCTGGCTCCCCCGAAATGCCTTCTGCCGAATCCCGCCTGCGCGAACTCCTGGCCCGCCGCATCCTGATCCTCGACGGCGCGATGGGCACGATGGTGCAGCGCTACGGGCTCGACGAGCAGGGCTTTCGCGGCGAGCGCTTCGCGGCGCACCCGCGCGACCTGAAGGGCAACAACGAGCTGCTGTCGCTGACGCAGCCCGGCATCGTGCGCGAGATCCACGAGCAGTACCTCGCGGCCGGTTCGGACATCATCGAGACGAACACCTTCGGCGCGACCGTGATCGCGCAGGCCGACTACGCGCTCGCCGAATACGCGCGCGAGATGAATCTCGCTGCCGCGCATCTCGCCTGCGAGGCGCGCGACCGCTTCTCGACGCCGGAGCACCCGCGCTTCGTCGCCGGCGCGATCGGCCCGCAGCCGAAGACCGCTTCGATCTCGCCCGACGTCAACGATCCGGGCGCGCGCTCGATCACCTTCGACGAGTTGCGCGACGCGTACGCCGAGCAGGCGCGTGCGCTCGTCGAAGGCGGCGTCGACCTGCTGCTGCTCGAGACGATCTTCGACACGCTGAACGCGAAGGCGGCGATCTTCGCGATCGAGGAATTGATGGCCGAGCGCGAGTCGCAGGGCCTGGCGCGCGTGCCGCTGATGATCTCGGGCACCGTCACCGATGCGTCGGGCCGGCTGCTGTCGGGGCAGACGGTCGAGGCCTTCTGGAACTCGGTGCGTCATGCGCGCCCGCTCACGATCGGGCTGAACTGCGCGCTGGGGGCGGCGCTGATGCGACCCTACGTCGAGGAGCTGTCGGCGAAGGCCGACACCTTCCTGTGCGTCTATCCGAACGCCGGACTGCCGAACCCGATGGCGGAGACGGGCTTCGACGAGACGCCGCCGATCACGTCGTCGCTGCTCGCCGAGTTCGCGCAGGCGGGCTTCGTGAACGTCGTCGGCGGCTGCTGCGGAACGACGCCCGAGCACATCGCGGCGATCGGGCGCGCCGTGCGCAGCGTGGCGCCGCGACGCGTGCCGGAACGCCCGCGCGCGATGCGGCTGGCCGGGCTCGAGGCCTTCGACATCGACGACTCGTCGCTCTTCGTCAACGTCGGCGAACGCACGAACATCACCGGCTCGAAGGTCTTCGCGAAGATGATCCTCGAGGGCCGCTACGACGACGGGCTGGCGGTGGCGCGCCAGCAGGTCGAGAACGGCGCGCAGATCATCGACGTGAACATGGACGAGGGCATGCTCGACTCCGCGGCGGCGATGACGCGCTTCCTGAACCTCGTCGCCTCCGAGCCCGACATCGCGCGCGTGCCGCTGATGATTGACAGTTCGAAGTGGGAGGTGATCGAGGCGGGCCTGAAGTGCGTGCAGGGCAAGCCGATCGTCAACTCGATCTCGCTGAAGGAAGGCGAGGCCGAGTTCCTGCGCCAGGCCACGCTGTGCCGTCGCTACGGCGCAGCGGTGGTCGTGATGGCTTTCGACGAGCAGGGGCAGGCCGACACCTTCGAGCGCAAGGCGCAGATCTGCAGGCGCGCCTACGACCTGCTGACGCAGCGCGTCGACTTCCCGCCCGAGGATATCGTCTTCGACCCCAACATCCTCACCATCGCCACCGGCATCGAGGAGCACGACCACTACGGCGTCGCTTTCCTCGAGGCCACGCGCTGGATACGCGAGAACCTGCCGTACGCGAAGGTGTCGGGCGGCGTGTCGAACCTCTCGTTCAGCTTCCGCGGCAACGACGCGGTGCGCGAGGCGATCCACACGGTGTTCCTCTACCACGCCATTCGCGCCGGGTTGACGATGGCGATCGTCAACGCCGGGATGATCGGCGTCTACGACGACATCGATCCGGCGCTGCGCGAGCGCGTCGAGGACATCGTGCTCGACCGGCCGCCGCGCGTTCCGCCCGGCGACCCCGACTACGGCAAGAGCGCCACCGAGCGGATGATCGAGTTCGCGGCGACGCTGAAGCCCGGAGCCGGAGGAGCGAAGCCCGAGGAGGATCTCGTCTGGCGGCGCGAACCGGTGGCGCAGCGCCTGTCGCATGCGCTGGTGCACGGCATCACGACCTTCATCGTCGAGGACACCGAGGAGGTGCGCGCGAAGATCGCCGCGCGCGGCGGCCGGCCGATCGAAGTGATCGAAGGCCCGCTGATGGACGGGATGAACATCGTCGGCGAGCTTTTCGGCTCGGGGAAGATGTTCCTGCCGCAGGTGGTGAAGTCGGCGCGCGTGATGAAGCAGGCTGTCGCGCACCTGGTGCCCTTCATCGAGGAGGAGAAGCGGGCGCTGGCCGCGAGCGGCGCCGACGTGTCGTCGCGCGGCAAGATCGTCGTCGCCACCGTGAAGGGCGACGTCCACGACATCGGCAAGAACATCGTCGCGGTCGTCCTCCAGTGCAACAACTTCGAAGTCGTCAACATGGGGGTGATGGTGCCGGCCGCGGCGCTGCTGGCGAAGGCGAAGGAGGAGGGCGCCGATATCGTCGGCGTGTCGGGACTCATCACGCCGTCGCTCGAGGAGATGGCGCACGTGGCGCGCGAGATGGAGCGCGACGCGCATTTCCGCGACAACCACGTGCCGCTGCTGATCGGCGGTGCGACGACCTCGCGCGTGCACACCGCAGTGAAGGTTGCGCCGCACTACTCCGGGCCGGTGATCTACG